>ENA-ORIC01003509-ORIC01003509.1-human-gut-metagenome-genome-assembly--contig:-NODE-3509-length-10836-cov-3.031137_pt1 | contig 10836 bp, 9 predicted proteins | sample MGYA00243023_ERZ508732 | MGnify/ENA primary metagenome ERZ508732 (study PRJEB26277, sample SAMN04329767) | human gut metagenome | biome: human-associated habitat | host: Homo sapiens | place: USA...
ATATCTCCGACTATGTCATGATGGGCTACGGCACCGGTGCGATCATGGCGGTTCCCGCACATGACAGCCGCGATTACGACTTTGCCAAGAAGTTCGGCATCGACATCATCCCGGTCATCAAGGGCGGCGACATCGAGAAGGAAGCCTACACCGGCGACGGTGAGATGATCAACTCCGGCAGCCTCGACGGTATTACCAACAAGAAGGATGCCATCGAGGCGATGCTGAAGGTCATCGCCGAGAAAGGCTGCGGCGAGCGCGGCGTACAGTATAAGATGAAGGACTGGGCGTTCAATCGCCAGCGTTACTGGGGCGAGCCGATCCCGATCGTGCACTGCCCGAAGTGCGGAATCGTACCTGTTCCGTATGACGAGCTGCCGCTGAAGCTGCCGCCTGTCGAGAACTTCGAGCCGGGTGCGGATGGCGAAAGCCCGCTTGCCAAGATCAACTCTTTCGTGCACTGCAAGTGCCCGAAGTGCGGCGGAGAGGCGCGCCGTGAGACCGACACCATGCCTCAATGGGCAGGCTCGTCCTGGTACTTCTTGCGCTACTGCGACCCGCACAACCATGATGCGTTTGCGGCGCAGGATAAGCTGAAATACTGGATGCCTGTTGACTGGTATAACGGCGGCATGGAGCATGTCACCCGCCATATGATCTATTCGCGTTTCTGGCATAAGTTCCTCTATGACATCGGCGAAGTGCCGGTGGATGAGCCGTATGCCAAGCGCACGGCACAGGGGCTGATCCTCGGACCGGACGGCGAGAAGATGAGCAAGTCCAAGGGCAATGTCGTGGATCCGAACGATGTTGTGGATGTGTACGGCGCGGATGTGCTGCGCGTATATGTGCTGTTCATGGGTGACTATGAGCAGGCGGCGCCCTGGAACGAGGACAGCATGAAGGGCTGCAAGCGCTTCCTCGACCGCGTCTGGGGGCTTCAGGACATTCTCACGGACGGCGATGCGTACCGCCCGGAGATGACTGCCGTGATGCACAGAACCATCAAGAAGGTTTCCGAGGACATCGAGGCGATGAAGTTCAACACCGCGATCGCCGCCATGATGACCCTGCTCAATACGATCTATGAAAACGGTGCGGTCAACCGTGCCGAGTACGGCGCGTTCCTGCGCATTCTCAATCCCTTTGCGCCGCATATGACCGAAGAGATCTATCAGAATATATTCGGCAAGATTTTGAGCGAGCAGTCCTGGCCCGCCTATGACGACGCACTTTGCGTGGAGAAGACGGTGGAGATGGCGGTGCAGGTCAACGGCAAGCTGCGCGGCAGAATCCGCGTGCCCACCGATGCCGATGCCGAGACCGTGCTGAACGCCGTCAAGGCAGATGAGACCGTCGGCGCGGCGCTTGTCGGCAAAACGGTCATCAAGGAGATCGTCGTGCCGAACAAGATCGTCAATCTTGTCGTAAAATAATCCGAAATATTTTGTTTTACTCTTGACATTTGCCTTTGCACTCGATATAATATAGTGTAAGCATTGTTTGTTGAGCTTTGCTCAACGGCGAGGGGAGGGAAAAAACGATGGCAGAAATCAGAGTTAAGGAAAACGAGACTCTTGACAGCGCTCTTCGCCGCTTTAAACGTCAGTGCGCAAGATCCGGTGTGCTTACCGAGCTCCGTAAAAGAGAGCATTACGAGAAGCCCAGCGTAAAGCGTAAGAAGAAGTCTGAGGCAGCACGCAAGCGCAAGTACAAGTAATCGTTAAAAAAAGAGGAAGCATTGCTTCCTCTTTTTTTAACCTCTATTTGGCAAGCCCGTCTTTTGCCAGTGCCTTTGCCGCGTCGGTGAATTTCGCATCCGTCGGCACCGGGTCTTCGAAACGCATGGTCGAGCGCGACAGGAAGGGAACAAGCGCCTCCCACAGCGTGCGGTCTTCGCCGGCAAAGCCGTTTTCGTAAGACTTCGATGCCCAGACGGCGGCGAGGTCGGGCAATGTGGTGTAGACGGTCACATAGTCCTCGTCGAGGATGGTGGCAAAATGCTCGTCGTAGTAGCGGCGGCGCATAAAGTTGGAAAAATAGGTCAGTGCCCGCGCGGTCACGTCAAGGATCACGGATTTTTCATCCGTCGAGTCGCTCCTGCCGCAGAATTTGTAGACGTTGAAGTCCTGATGGTTGTAGAACAGGAACGACCAGCCGGTTGCATTTTTTGCAGGGCAGGTGCCGACAAATAAACGGTATTCCATCTTAAAACTCCTTCTTTCTGTTTACCCTCGATTGACAAGGGCAGACACGGTTTTTCGGGGCTGAAACCGCACCTGACTTCGTTTTTCTCATTGGCGGGCTGATGCCCGCCTGCTTCGTCAGCCTCGTCCGGCACATTTTCCGCTCCCGAAAAACTCCCAAGGACTTTCCGGCGAGGAAAAACTTTAGTTGGCGAGGAAGAGGACGAAGGTGCGCCGACCGCCCACCGAGGACGATGACGATGTCCAGCGTCAACTTTTTACCGCCGGAAAGCGTATTTGCCCTTTGTCAATCGAGGGTACCGTTGCGTACAGATTGATGTCCCATGCCGGGACATAGGGAAAGCGGCGCAGCCGCAGCTCGTAAAAGGGAAATTGCCCGTGCAGCAGCAGCGGCAGGTCAAACAGGTCTTCGCTTCTGTGGTAAGCGGAGACGAGCAGATCGGGGCGGCGGTGCAGAATCGTCTCGCGGGAGCCGAGCAGCGCTTCACGTTCCGCACCCTCTACATCGTATTTGATGTAGTCGGCGGGCGCGCCGAGGCTGTCCACGGTGTCGAGCAGTACGATGTCGCCGCCGCCCGCCTTGGTTGCGGAATTGCGGTTGCCCTCGGCAGAGAACGTCGTATCCCCTTTTTCGCTCCATGCGCAGAAGCGGAAGGGCAGCACCTTGGCTGCGGTTTCCCCCTCAGCATAAGCGGTGAGTTTTTTGTAGCTGCGCCTGTCCGGCTCAATGGCATAGATCGTTTTCGCATGTGGGCATGCGGCGATGAATTTTCGCGCCGTGTCGCCGTTGTACGCACCTGCATCCACCATGATCTCATAGTGTGCAAAGTCGAGGATCGAAGCCTCGCAGTCCGGCGCGCTTGTCGCCGCGCGCAGGTATTCAAGTTTTCCGGTCAGCTTGTAGCGGACAAGCTCACCGAAGATGCGTTTCGATTCTTCATCGCAGAGCAGGTCATATGCCGCGCGGAATTTGTCGTAATTCTCCCTGTAAAACTGCCTTGTGAACAGCGCGCTGCCCTCTGTCACCGGCACGTCCGGTGCGTAGACTTCGCGCGCGGCGTCCAGCGCGTCAAACCGTGCCAGCACCTCCGGCAGGGAAGAGCCGAAGGATAAAAGCACGATGAAATCCTCGTATTTTGCCGCGACCTCGGCATAGGTCAGCACGGTCTTACCGTGAAAGGCGTGCCCGCGCACAAAGCCGTCGCTGGCAAAGACGTCTGCCGCTTCGACGCCGTGCCGCTTCAGCGCGGCAAGGATCTTGTCCGCGCCGTTGCCCATGCCGTACAGCACGACAGGCTTGTCCGTATGCGCAAGCCGCTCCCACAGGTCGGCGGAGACGGCGTCGGGCGCGGGAAGAAAATCGTTCACCCGTGAGTCCTCCCTTGATTTTTGGTGCTTCCTGTGCTATACTTTAGAAAAAGCAGTTTGAAAGGAAGTTTTGAATATGGATTGTCTGTTTTGCAAGATTGCCACGGGCGAGATCCCGTCGACGAAAGTCTATGAGGATGAGACGGTGTATGCTTTCCGCGATATTAACCCGCAGGCGCCCGTGCATGTTGTCATCATTCCGAAAAAGCATATTGCGTCCTCGGCGGATGAGATCACCGCGGCAAACAGCGGCACGATCGCCGCACTGTTTGAGGCGATTCCGAAGGTTGCAAAGGCAGCGGGGCTGACAGGCGGCTACCGCATCGTCAACAACTGCGGACCGGATGCCTGCCAGTCGGTGCAGCACATTCATTTTCATCTGCTCGGCGGCAAGCAGCTTGCCGATTCGATGGCATAAAGGAAAGAAAAAGTCGAGAAGCCTTCCCACATGGGAAGGCTTTTCGCTTATCTGATAAATTCGTCGTAGATGGCTTTAACCGTCTTCTCGTAGTCGGCTTCTTCCACGCCGATGATGATGTTCAGCTCGCTCGAACCCTGGTCGATGGTGCGGATGTTGATGCCCGCGCGACTGACGGCGTTGAAGATGCGCGCTGCCGTACCTTTGGAACGCGCCATGCCGCGACCCACGATGGCGATCAGCGCAAGACCGTCCTCGATGCCGACGGCGTCCGGCGTGGTCTTGAGGCAGATGCCGCGCACGATCTGGTCGCGGATCTTGTCGATATAGGCGGTGTTGACCACCACGCTCATCGTGTCGATGCCGGAGGGCAGATGCTCAAACGGAATGTTGAAGTCTTCAAGCACGGACAGCACCTTGCGTCCGAAGCCGATCTCCGCGTTCATCAGATCCTTTTCGATGTTGATGACCGAGAAGCCCTTCTTGCCAGCGATGCCGGTGACAACATCATCCGAGGAAAACTCCGACGTGGTGGCGACGATCATCGTGCCGCGGTCGGTGGGCGCATTGGTGTTCTTGATATTGATCGGAATCCCCGCAAAACGAACCGGGAAGATTGCCTCTTCGTGCAGCACGGTCGCGCCCATGTAGGAGAGCTCGCGCAGCTCACGGTAGGTGATGGTCTCGATGGTCTTCGGATTGTCCACGATGCGGGGATCTGCCATCAGAAAGCCCGAGACGTCTGTCCAGTTTTCGTAGACGTCGGCATGGACGGCGCGCGCCACGATGGAGCCGGTCACGTCCGAGCCGCCGCGCGAGAAGGTCTTGATCGTGCCGTTCGGCATTGAACCGTAGAAACCGGGGATGACCGCCTGCTTGTGGTTGCGCAGGATCGCGGAGAGCGTCACATTGGTGCGGTCGGCATCAAATGTGCCGTTGTCTTGAAAATAGATCACGGTTGCGGCGTCGATGAAGTCGAAACCGAGGTAATTGGCGAGGATGATGCCGTTTAAGTATTCACCGCGGCTTGCCGCATAGTCACGACCGGGCTGGTGCATGAACGCACCCTTGATGCGGTCGTATTCCTTTGTCAGGTCCAGCGACAGACCGAGGTCTTTGATAATCGCCTCATAGCGCTCGATGATGCGGTCAAAATCCGCGTCGAATTCCTCGCCGCGCATTGCCTTTTCAAAGCAGGCGTAGAGCATGTCGGTGACTTTGGTGTCGTCTTTCGTGCGCTTGCCGGGGGCAGAGGGGACAACGTATCGTCTGGCGGGGTCTTCATGAATGATCTCGGCTACTTTGCGGAAGTGTTCCGCATCGGCGAGCGAAGAACCGCCGAATTTGATGACTTTTACTTGCATTTCAGTCTCCTTGCAGGGAAAATAGGTCTACATTCAATATTATATGTAGGAAGAAAGCGGGTGTCAAGCCGCAAATTCAACAGTTTTCGAGATACTTCTCGGCTTGCAGTGTAAAGAGTTTATAATACGCGCCGCCTTTTTCCATCAGCGTCTTGTGATCGCCCTCCTCGATGATCCTGCCGCACTGCATGACAATGATGTCGTCGGCGTCTGTTGCGGAAGAAAGACGGTGCGAGACGAAGACGGTGGTCTTGCCCGCGCGCAGGGTGTCAAACTGGCGGAAGATCTCCGCCTCCGCCATCGGGTCGAGCGAAGCGGTCGGCTCGTCGAGGATCAAAATCTCCGCATCCTTGTAGAAGGCGCGCGCGATCGAAACCTTCTGCCACTGCCCGATCGAGAGATCTACGGCATCGTCCTCAAAGAAACGCATCAGCGGGGTGTCGTACCCACGCGGCAGTCGCTCGATAAACTCATCCGCGCAGCTCTGCTTGGCTGCGTATTCGAGACGCGCCTCGTCCACGGGGCGGGTCGCGTCGCCGAAAGTGATGTTCTCCCGCAGCGAAACGGCGTATTTGGCAAAGTCCTGAAAGACGATGCCGAAGAGGTCGTACAGCTCGCCCACATCGTATTCTTTGATATTTACCCCGTCGAGCAGGATCTCGCCCTCGGTCGGGTCGTAAAGTCTTGTCATCAGCTTGATGAGCGTGGTTTTGCCCGCGCCGTTCAGCCCGACGAGCACATAGGATTTGCCGCCCTCCAGCTTAAAGCTGACGCGGTCGATCACGCGGGTCTCGGTGCCCGGATAGGCAAAGCTGACGTTGCAAAATTCGATCGTGTGCGGAATACCGTTCTCCGGCTTTCGAGGCGGATCAACCGACGGGACGACGGTCGGCTCGACCTTGAGATAGTCGATCATGTTGTCAATGAAGAGCGTGCCCTCGTAGATAGTGGAGGAGTTGTTGACCAGGGCGGCAATGCCGCTGAGGATGGAGGTCAGCGCGCCGGTGTAGATGGTGTAGTCACCGACCGGCATGTTGTCAAAGCAGACCTTGTATGCGATGAACAGGAAGAAAGCGCAGTTCACCAGCGTGGACGCAATGTGCACGAGAATATGCAGCAGATCCTCACGCAGAAAAATCTTCTTGATCCCGGTGTAATATGCCTTGAACAGCGTCTTGTAGCGGTCGATAAAAATATCGTGCAGGCGCAGGAGTTTGACTTCCTTGACCTGATCCTTGTTGGTCAGAATGTTTGCGCAGTAGTTCATTCGCCGCCGCTCGTTGGTGTGCGCCTTGATGTACTTGTAGGAGATCTTCTTGTATTTGAAGTTGATCACGGCGGAGGGCAGACTGAGGATGACAATGCCGAGCGGGATCAGCGGGCTGACCGCGCCGAGCAGCACCGTGAAGCTGACCGTGCTGATCAGCTTGCTGCAGAAGGACAGCATCGCATTGATGATGGAGACCGGGCGCGAGGATGCCTCGGCGCGTGCATTCTCCAGCTTTTCGTAGAAGGAGGGAAGATCGAAGTTGGCGAGGTCGACTTCCTTGGCTTTCTTGGCAAGCACGGTCTTGATGTGCCCGGTGACCAGCAGACCCGCAAGGTGCGTCATGGTTCCGCTGAGGCGCGACGTGACGCGCGACAGGATCATGTAGGCAAGTTGCAGAACCAGCAGAAAGACGATACGCCCGAGATTCTCCACGGAATGCGTCCCCGCAATCTCCACAAGGATATTGATGAGATTGCCGGCGATAAACGCCTGCGCCAACGGGAACACGCCGTCCAGCACGCTGAGCGCAACCATTCCGCAGAGCAGGGCGGGGTTGGCATCCCAGACCAGTCTGACGATAAACAGCAGATGCCCTGCGGCGGATCGGATCTTTTTCGGCAGCGGTTCGGTGCGGATGCGTTCTTCATTGATGCTGGAGTCGCGACGATCGGAATAACCCATGCGGACATACCTCGGCATTTCAAGATTAACTATCATTATATCATAAATACCGAATAAAAACAAGATTTTTCGGAAGACCTTGCAATCCGCGCGTATTTCCGCTACAATAGAGAAAAACGGTTTTTCGAGGTGCGGACATGAAAAAGATGTGCTTTGGCAAGGCGGATGTTCTTCTGCCGGATTTTATCGGAGATGCGGCGGCGTGCCGGAAGTGGGCGGTGATCGCCTGCGACCAGTTTACAGGTGAGCCGGCATACTGGCACGAAGTTGAGCGCATCGTCGGCGATGCACCCAGCACGCTGAAAATGATTCTTCCGGAGGCATATCTCGGCGGGGACAACACGGCACGGCTCGGCAGCATTGCCGAAACCATGCGGGACTATCGAAAGAATCTGCTCCGTCCGTATCCGGATGCGCTGATCTATGTGCGCCGCACGCAGTCGGACGGCAAGGTGCGCCGCGGTATTGTCGGCGCGGTTGATCTTGAGTGCTACGATTATGCGGCGGGGTCAACCTCGCCGGTGCGCGCCACCGAGGGCACTGTGCTGGAGCGCATTCCGCCCCGCGTTGCCGTGCGCCGTGCCGCCTCACTGGAAGCGCCGCATGTCATGCTGCTCCTCGACGACCCGAAGGATACGGTGATTGGTGCACTCGAAGAAACGCACGGAAGCCTGCATAAGCTCTATGACTTCGAGCTGATGCTGGGCGGCGGCAGACTGGAGGGCTATCTGCTCTCCGCTGCGGCGGCGGACGCCGCGCTTGACCGGATGCGGACGCTTTTTGCGGAAAGCGGGACGGATCTCGAGTTGGCAGTCGGCGACGGCAACCATTCGCTTGCCAGCGCCAAGGCACGCTATGAAGAACTCAAGGCGCAGATCGGCGAAGCGGCGGCGCGGCAGCACCCGCTGCGCTATGCGCTCTGCGAGGCGGTCAATCTGCACGACAGCGCGCTTGTGTTTGAGCCGATCTATCGTCTTGTGAAGACCGATGCGCCGGAGGATCTGCTGAACGCGCTGCGCGCATACGGCGCAGCTGCGGCGTCGGGTACGCAGACCGTCGAATGCGTCGGTGCGCGGCAGTGCTGCCGCATTCCGCTCGGCGCAGGCACGCATCCGCTCACGGTCGGTACATTGCAGCGCTTTCTGGACGACTATGCCGCAGCACACCCCGGTGTGACGATCGACTACATTCACGGCAGGGATGCGCTCATGCGGCTTGCGGCGGCGCCCGACCATGTCGGATTCCTTTTTGACGGCATGGGCAAGGCAGAGCTCTTCCCGGCGGTCGCGCGCTCCGGCGCGCTGCCGCGCAAGACCTTCTCCATGGGGCATGCCGAGGATAAACGCTACTACATGGAGTGCCGGGAAATCGCACGGTAAAACAGGCAATGACGAAAAGCGAACGGGAATATTCCCGTTCGCTTTTTCATATGCTTTTCTTACAAAATAATCGTGCAGAAGACGACAGTGTTTTGCCCCCGTGCGGCGTACAATGACACCGTGAGGTGATCGTATGGTTCGTGTGATCTACGGGGACGTTCTTCTGCTTGTGGATTTCTGCATGAATTGCTTTGCGCTCTACATAACGGCGTATTTGATCCGACGGCATGTGAAGACGCTGTGCCTTGTCGGTGCGGCGCTCGTCGGCGGCATCTATAACGTGGCTGCGGTGTATCTGAACACCGACAACCTGCTTGCAAAGCTGACCGCCGCCGCAGTCGGGCTTTTGATGTGCTATATCGCGTTCGGCGGGTATCATTTTGTGCGCACGGCGCTGACCTTTTTTGCCGTGTCGGCGCTGATCGGCGGATTGATGTACGGGGTGTACTTCCTGTTCGGCAGTTATCATACCGATCTGTTCGGCAATACCCGCGGTTATGCGTACACGCATATTCCGCTCTGGATGTTTGCGGCGCTTGCCGGCGTCAGTTTTATCCTTGCGGTGATCTTTTCACGCCTCGGGCGCGACGTCACCGACCGCCGCGAAGCTACCGTCACCGTGACGACTGCAAACGGGTGCAAAGTGCTGCATCTGCTCTTGGACAGCGGCAATCTCGTCCGCGAGCCGATCAGCGGCAAATATGTGCTCATCGTCGGGCTGGATGCCGTCGCACCGCTGCTCACGGATGCGGAGCGGCGCGCGATCGCGGACGGGGATGCGGATGCACTTCTGCGCCGCCGTTTCCGTCTGATCTGCGCGCGCGGCATGGACGGTACGCCGCGCACGCTTTACGGCTTTGTGCCGGACAGCATTGTTTATACGGACGGCAAAAAGTCGGTGAAGCTGGACGCCTATCTCGCGCCCACGCCGACCGAAACCGGTTTTTGCGGCTTTGAAGGGATCGCGCACCCCTCGGCTATTGCATAAGGAGGCACGCAGTGAAGAATTTTCTGATTCGACTGAAACTGTTTTTTATCCGGCTGAAGCTGAAGATCGTTCATTCCTACGATTCGACGTTCTATGTCAACGGCGCGGACACGCTGCCGCCGCCGCTTGCGGCAGAGGAGGAGAGTGAGGCGCTGCGCACGGCGCCGCACAGCAGCCGCAGCCGCAGTTTGCTCATCGAGCACAATCTGCGCCTGGTCGTCTACATCGCCAAAAAATTCGAGAGCACCGGCATCGGTATTGAAGATCTGGTCTCCATCGGCACGATCGGGCTGATTAAAGCCGTGAACACCTTTAAAGCGGATAAGAATATCCGGCTGGCGACATACGCCTCCAAATGCATCCAGAACGAGCTGCTGATGTATTTTCGGCAGAAGCGCAAGAGTGCAGGCGAGCTTTCGCTCTCGGACACGCTCGAGTCGGACGGTGACGGCAATGCGCTTGCCCTGCAGGATATTATCTGCTGCGAGGACAGCGGTCTTTCTGCCGTTGAGGAGCAGGACCGGTACCTTGCCATGCACCGCGCGCTGGCAGGCTGTCTCTCTCCGCGTGAACGCGAGATCATCCGCCTGCGGTACGGCATCGGTCTGGCATCTCCCCTGCCGCAGCGTGAGATTGCCGCGCGGCTGGGTATTTCGCGCAGCTATGTTTCGCGCATTGAAAAGCGTGCGCTCGAAAAGCTGCGGGAGGCTCTCGAACGCGGGGGACGGCCGCCGTAAAAGCGACGGTTGTCCCCTTCCGAAAAAAATTTTTATTTTTTTGAAAAAAGGGGTTGACGAATCCCGGATTCTGATATATACTAAACAAGTCGTCAGCGATGAGTCATCAAAACGACAGCAAAACTTAACAAATAGCCGAATTGTGTAAAGGTAGCACGACAGACTCTGACTCTGTTTGTGAGGGTTCGAATCCTTCTTCGGCTGCCACCGAAAACCGTCTTTCTTTGAAAAGACGGTTTTTCTTTTGCCTTTTCGTAGTTTTCCTGTGACGGCTATTTGACAGACGGCCTCTCTCCCGATATACTAAAGTATATGTAAAGGAGCGATTACCATGTTTTGCATGAACTGCGGCACGCAGCTGCCGGACGGCGCAAAATTCTGCATGAACTGCGGCACAAAGGTCGGTGGGGTCGGCGCCGGCGCT
>ENA-ORIC01003513-ORIC01003513.1-human-gut-metagenome-genome-assembly--contig:-NODE-3513-length-10830-cov-2.376267_pt1 | contig 10830 bp, 8 predicted proteins | sample MGYA00243023_ERZ508732 | MGnify/ENA primary metagenome ERZ508732 (study PRJEB26277, sample SAMN04329767) | human gut metagenome | biome: human-associated habitat | host: Homo sapiens | place: USA...
ATAATAATTTGTTTTGTCGGTTTCTTTTTTTACTATCTTATCTAGTATTTGAACAACCTTAACAGTTCTAATTACTTCTGTTTTATTATCAAAACTATCTTTTATTGAATACTTTATTTCATATGTACCATTTTTATTTATATTTACATTTGAATCAACTTTAACTTGTTTTGTATCTATTTTTCCATCTGTATTGTCTGAGACACTTGCAATTCCAGGATCTTTGAACTTATCACCTTTATTAACTGTAATCTCATTTTCACCTTTTAAAGTAATAGTAGGGCCTTTATGATCTACTTTTGAAGAATATATACCACACTTTAAGTAAACATTATAATTATATTCATTATTTTTCTTTTGAACTTTTACCCAACTTTCATTTTCATCACACATGCTACTGCTATTTGGTACTTTTATATCCTCTTTTATAAAATCTTTATTATATAAAGTTTTTAAAGATATTGTTTTTATTCTATTACCTGTTGGAAGATAGGTTTTATTAACTTCAAAATATCTTTTTCCTGCATTCAGAACTTCTTTTTCTGATTTTTTAAACTCAATTAATGGACTAATAATCAAAAACCAAATTAAAGCTACTGCAATGACAACAATTAATGATATTGTGATCTTCTTCTTATTCTTCTCACTCATAATTTTCTCCTATCGTATTTTATAATTATATTTTTGATTTCTTACTGTGTATATTAATGTTATATTATTTGAATTTTCTATTTCAAGTGGAACATCAATATATAAGTATTTACCAAGATATTCTTTATTCTTCAGAGCATTCTCTACATTTATCTCTTTAGTCATACCCTCACTATCTATATATTTAATTTTACCATATTTGCTAGAAAAGTCAATTAGTTCTTGACCTTCATAATCATTTGATATAAAAGGAATTTCAATAATTTTTCTGCCACTACTTGCTTGTTTTTGTTCTTCTGTAATTCTACAATCAAAATTGGCATCACAAGACTCAATATTATAATTTATTTGATCTTTAAATTCAGCAGATTCTAAAGTAAAACTTTCTTTTCCTTTGTTCGGTCTTTCAATAACTAATTTCTGTCCTATTTTTTTTTCTGTATTATCATTATTGATATTTGATACATCTTCTAATTTTATTTTAATTTTACGTAAGTAAGCAGTTTTACCATTCTTATATTGTTGATAATAAAGTACAAATCTATCTGATGGTAATTTATTGCTAACCTTAAATATTAAAGCAAAGGTCACAACTTCTCCATTACTAAGTTTTCTAGTTGGATATGGATTACCTAAATCTTTAAAACTATTAGTATAAGTACTACCAGATTGAGAATAATCATGATTTTGATTAACTAAGTGGAAATTTTCTACATCAAATGCTCTTTTTGATCCATTATTTTGTACTGTTAAGTTTAGAATAACAAAATTACTATTAGCTTCTAATTTATTACCTGCCATGTCTTTATTAGTGAAATAACTTTCATTTATTTTTATCAAGTATCCATTAGCATTCAATGTTTGTTTTTCTTTTATTGTTTTATGTTCTACTCCAAAGTAGTAGAATATATTACCAATTATAATAACTATAATAACGGTAAATAAAACATTAGTTATATAGCGATGTTCTTCATAAAAGTATCCTAGTACTCTCTGTATTTTTTTTATAGTTCTTAGTAATGCATGTTTATCAAAATTAATACTAACTTCGAATTCTTCTCTATCATCTTGATCAAGTTCTAGGAACTCTTTATCACTTGAAAAGTTGAATTTTCTTAAATCTAACCCTAATATTCTGACTCCTAGTATTAAAAATGTTATATACTGTGGAATTCTTAATAACAATAAAAAGTTTTGATAAGCTCTTATTGTCGTAGTAGATGTAGATCCTTCATATGCTGTGAAGAATTGTTGAATTAAGAAAAACATCACTATTAATAATAGATAATCCAGAAATGGTATTAAGTATAATTTCCATGGTTTTTCCTTTCTTCTTAATAAAATTACTAAGCTTCCTGTTATAACTATGACTAGTACTGCCATTAGATAGAAAAGTGGACTTGTATATTTTGTAATTGGTTCTAGATAAGAATCATATGTTAAATAAGAAATGAACTCTGACACAAAACTATCTAATTGCATTGTTTTATAATAAATAAAGCCACATAAAACCAAAAGAACTATATGTATTTTTTTGAAGTTCTTTATTAAAAACGCATAGGGTTTTCTAAAAACCATCATACCCCTCCTATTCTCTTATTATTATAGCTCATAACAAAAAAAAATAAAAGAAATTATCCTTATTTTTTAGGATTACCACTTTTATTTTCCATTGGTACAATATTTTTCTTTCTTATTTTTGATAAATCATCAATAACTGCACACAAATTATTAGCATTATCTTTTTTTATATTTGATAACATATCATCGAAAGCATCTTTTGTATTTGCACTCTCTATTTTTATTCTAAAATTTAATTTTGTCGCTAAGAATCCTTCATTTGGTAATAAATAAGCATCTCTAACTTCTTTTAATATATCCTCATATACTTTATTTATACAACCAGATTCAAATTCATATTTGGGGAAGTTCTTATATCTTTTTTCATCATATAATTCATTTTCCAAAATATTTTCATTCTTTGCTGATAACATAGCTCTTTCTGTTTTAGTTTCCTTTTCTGCCAAAGACGTTAGTCTTTCTTTTATATCGGTATCAAGTATAACTTCTAATAATTGTCTCTGATCTTCATACTCCTTAGGCAAAACTTCAAAGATTAAATCAACCAATTTAGTAGCACTTTGATCTAACTGTCCTATAAATTTATCTTTATGTTTTAAGATTGATTTATCTAATAATTTATTAGATGTTTTAAGTGCCCTCTCTACTAATTTTTTTTCATACTCAAATTGTTGCCTTGTTTTTCCTTTTCTTAAATCTTTATTATATATTTCTCTTTCTATTATATCCTCTATAATTTTTCTATTAGCTTTATTTGTACCACCAATATCTATCTTAAAATCACTTATAAATTTTTCTCTATATTTATCAACTATTTCTGCTAAATCTTCAACTTCTTCTAAATCTAAGTTATAATTAACTTTAGCTCTATTAATTAAATTTTGGAATAATTTATTAACCTCTTCCTCTCTATCTTTTATATCGTCAACTTTCTCTGATGACTCTATTTCTTTTGTAAAATTATTTGCCCTTTTATCAATTTTCTTAATTATATTTTCTAAATAGATTAATTGACGTGTATTATCGGCACTTGATGAAAAAATCAAGCTAACTGTTTCCATCACCTTACTATAATATTTTAGTTCCTCATTTTCATAATCATCCGTATAAGTATTTAATTTTTTATTTAATGGTTCCCCCAACAATGAATTTATAATTTCTTCAAAAGATTCCTTATCTATTTTTGAGCTTATAGTTATTGCTTTTGATGAAATAAAGTTTTGTAATAAAACTATCTGTTTTTTGATTATTTCTTTTTTTTCAATACTCTTTGTTAGTATTTTTTTCATTGCCTCTTTTTCTAATGTTCTATTCATAGTTCTAATCCTCTTTTTCTAAGTAGTCTTTTCCTTTATGGGGTTCTTCTCTTAATAAATCATTATAGTCTTGTTGACGTAGTGCTTCATATATAACAATAGCGCAACTATTTGATAGATTTAGTGCTCTTACATTTGCACTCATTGGTATTCTCATACAATGATCCAGATCATTTTTTAGGATACTTTTTGGAATACCAGTTGATTCTTTTCCAAATATAAAGTATAAGTTTTCGTTATTTTTATTTGAGTAATCAAAGCTTGTATGTGGCTTCTTACCATATCTTGTAAAGTAGTAATAAATACCTTTATTTTTTGATTTAAAATCATCAAAGTTTTCATAAACGGTATAATCTAATTTATCAATATAATTAACTCCACATCTTTTTAGATTTTTATCATCTAAGATAAAACCTAATGGTTTTATTAGATGAAGTCTAGTATTAGTCGCAACACAAGTTCTCATAATGTTTCCTGTATTTTGTGGTATTTCTGGTTCAAATAATACGATATTATTCATAATGTGCTCCTTCTATAGTTATTCCCCTATTTTATTCACTTTTAAATATTTTGTAACTTCGTCCATAGTTAATTTATCTTTATCATTTTCTGGTTCTAAGATATCTGTTACTTCTCCATCTTCAAATGTAATAAAAGCTGGAACATCTTTTGTTAGTTTAATTTTATATTGATACTTATCATTAAAGTCTGATACAAATTTATCAATATCTTGATCTGTAATATTAACATAGATTATATATTCTTTTAAAGCCTTTTTATCAACTAATTTTTTAAAGTTTTTTTCGAATGATCTACAATTTTGATTATCTGCAGTACAAACATAAATAGTAGCTGAAGTATTTTCTTCTACATAATGCTCCATTTCTTCCTTTGTTATTTCTGTTAGACTATCTCTAATTACAGGGATATTATTTTGATAATCTGCATAAACTTTATACCAACGATATAGATAATATGTTAATAGGAATGTTCCTATAAAAATAGCAAGTAAGATTATATAGTTTTTTAAAGGTACATTTCTAATTTCTTCCTTTTCCTTTGTCATATTACCACTCTCCTTATCTATAAAATATTTTAACATATAATTAAGTATTTAGTAACCTAAAAGTTACTTATTTTAACTCATTGACAATTTTTTCTATTGTTTTATCATCTTCATCATAAAAATTAAATCTTTTAATTACTGAAGGTGACTTTATATTTACACTTTGTGTTTTACTATCTAGGATATATGTTTTGTTATTTTCAAAGTAGACTTTGAATTCTCTTTTTCTAAGATCTAGTAATGAATATCTATATTTATCATTTGTAATATTTAAAATATTACCTTTTATTATCATATTTTCACATCTTCCATAGACTAGAATTTCAGGATTAATATCTATTTTAAATTTATCTTTAAGTGCTTTAATAATTTCTATTTGTTCATTACTATCAAGTTCTACAGATAAACATATATTTTTAAATCCTTTTTCTAATAGATAGTATGCACTATAACTATTATAGATATTTAGAAAATAATTTCCTATTAAATTATCTTTTTTTGGAATTAAGTACTCACTAACTAAGTTTTTTTCTACTAAATTATTTGATATATTAAATGTATTTCTTTCTACATAGTAGTATACTTCTTTATGATTTTTATACTTTTCATATAAGTTGATATCTTTTACGTAGATTCTAATAAATCCCATAGAAAGGCATTTTAGAAGTTGGGTCTCTTTGTAACATGTTGCGACCATACCTGATTCTTTTTTTACTTCTATATTTTTGAAATCTACTTTTTCTTCTATTACATCTTTTTTATAATTACTTCTTATATCTATTAAACTATTAGTTAAATATCTTCTTATCTCATTTATTTCACCTATAGAAATAAATATATCATTATCCATCTCTATATTAATATTATTAGTAATAAATGGAGTATTACCTAACTTTTTAAGTTGTATTTCTATTCTTTCTTTTGTTATAGGAGAAGTTTTTGATTTTTCTACTGGTGAACCTTCTTTTATAATTTCGTTTTCTCCATCACTTATCTTTATAAAAAGATTACTACCACATTTCGCAATAACTTTATATTTTACTGGTATCTTTTTTAAGTCATATTTTTTTAAAGAATCTACTAATTTTTTATCTATTGTTTTATAGATTGTATCTTTTCTTTTTAAATCTACTTTATTATCAATATAAGCTATATCATTAGCTTTTACGCTATTAGTTAAATTCATATTTTTATCATATAAGAAATTAACAATCATACCACTATTACTTTCATTAAAACGAATACCATCTTCTTGATTTAATTCTTTAGTTAATTTTATTTTTATATATTTATTAGTTACTTCTAATACTTTTCCTATTTCTATACCTATGTGATTAGGACTTTTAGTATTCATTAAATTATCTGTTTTAAAAAGATTACCTTCAGTAAATTTACGATTGAATAGTACTTTTAGTTTTTCTGTTTCTTCTTTTAAATTAATATTCTTATTATCAATAATGTTTCGATAGAACTTAGTAATAAATCCAACGTATTCAGCACTTTTCATTCTACCTTCTATTTTTAAAGATTAAACTCCAGTTTCTATTATTTTATCCACATCTTCAATTGTATTTAGGTCTTTTGTGCTTAAAAGATACTCCCCATTGCTGTGGATTTCCTCTCCTGTAGATATATCTATCATTGTGTATTTTTGTCTACAAGGTTGTGCACATCTTCCTCTGTTTCCTGAACGATTTCCAATCATACTACTCATTAAACATCCACCAGAATAACATACACATAATGCTCCATGAACAAATATCTCTATATCTACATTTGTATTATCACAAATATATTTTATTTCATCTACAGTAAGTTCTCTTGCAAGAACAACTCTCTTAAATCCAATACTTTCCAAATATTGAACATCTTCAAGTGAATGGGCAACCATTTGAGTACTTGCATGAAGTTCAAAATCAGGAAGTAGTTCATGTATAAGCATTGCAACACCTATATCTTGCATTATAAGTGCGTCTACATCTATATCATATAAGAATTTTGCGTATTCAACGAAATCTTCTATTTCATCTTGCTTAATTAATGTATTTGTCGTGACAAAAACTCTCACATCTCTTATATGAGCATATTTAACTGCTTCTATTAGTTCTTCTCTATCAAAGTTATTTGCTGATGCTCTGGCACTGAAATCTTTCCCACCTAGATACACAGCATTTGCACCATTTTGAACCGCAGCTTTTAACGCATCAAATGAGCCAACGGGTGCTAATAATTCTATTTCATTCATATTTTTCTCTCCTAATGATTAATACTCTATTATTTTATTTTACACATTTTCTTTATAATTAAAACATTTTATCATTTCATCAACTCATGATACAATACTCTATCTCAAAACTCAAGTACAAAATTAAGGTTATAAATTCAAACTTTTTAAGTTTAAATACCAATTTTTATTTTTCAATAAAAAAGAGGAACGTTTAAACAAATTCCTCCGGGATTAGAATTTATTCTACTTGCTCCTCTTATATGCATTTTAACATATAATTCTTATATTATGCATTAACTTTTATTTTACAATTTTTAGAGAAGATGAATTTACTTCTTCGATATGACTATTGAAAAATTCCTCCATAACTTTTACCATATAGTAAGTATCTTTTATTCCTGCTGTTTCATATGAAGAGTGCATTGCTAATTGTGGTAATCCTATATCTACACCGTTCATTGATACTTGTGACATAGCTATATTTCCTAATGTACTTCCACCTACCGCATCAGAGCGGTTTGCAAAGAATTGTACAGGTACATTAGCTTTTTCACAGAACCCTTTAAATATTGCTATACTAACTGCATCACTCGTATATTTCTGTCCTGCATGGGATTTCACAACTATACCTTCATTCATATACACACAGTTATTAACATCTGTTTTTTCTGGATGATTTGGATGAACAGCATGAGCATTATCTGCACTTAACATGAAACTTGAAGCTAATGCACGATAATAATCTTCTTGTTCTTTACCAAGTCCTGTATTTATACGTTGTAAAACATCAGCTAAGAATGTAGACTCTGCACCTTGTTTAGTTCCTGAACCTACCTCTTCATTATCAAAACATGCAAATACATTTATTGATTGCTCATTTGAACCTTTTAAAAATCCTTCTAATGATGTAAATGCGCATTGTAAATCATCTAATTTTGGTGATGAAATAAATTCTTCATTAGCTCCCCAAATAGACGGTGCCATCCTGTTATATAGATATAAATCTGATCCATAAATATTTTCTTCTTCTAGACCTAATTGATTTGCTATTAATTTGTTAAAGTCACCAGGTTTACTTTCACTTCCACCAAATAGAGGTAACATGTCTACTTGCTTATTATAGGCATATCCATCGTTTATTTTTCTGTTCATATGGATTGCAACATTTGGTATCATAACTAAATCTCTATCTATATCAACTAATTTAGTTACATAAGTATCGTCTTCTTTAACTAAAACTCTACCTGCTATAGATAATGGTCTATCAAACCAAGTTGAACATAACATTCCTCCATAGCCTTCAGTATTTAATTTTGTATATTTACCTCTTACTTCTATCTCTGCATTTTCTTTAATCTTGAATGTAGGCGAGTCACTATGTGAAGCAGCTACATTAAAACTATAGTTATCCAATTTAGTTCCTATATTTAAGGCAATAATACTAGAGTTATTTCTTGTTACAAAATATTTTCCTCCAGCTTTTATATTCCAACGTCTTCCCTCTAATAATTCTTCATATCCATTTTCTTTTAATCTCTTAGAGATATTATCTATTGCATGAAAAGCAGTTGGACTGTTTTTTATAAAATCTATTAGTTCCTCAGATATTTTTTTATACATATATCTATACCTCCATGTATATAATAAATTGCATATCATTTCATAAGTATAAAATGACATACTTATTTTTTAATCATTATTTGTGCTACTTATGTTTTATATTTTGTCCCTTTTCTCTATAACATGCATTATAACATTTTTCACACTTATTACCAATAAATAAACCCCATCAACATATATGTTAATGGGGCTTATTTTTATCTTTATTCTGCCGGAACAATACCATCTGTATTATTTGCAGTTTTTAATTGATTTTCTAAATCTGTTATTGCTAACTGTAAGTTAAAAGATTTATTTTGCCATTGTGAAGAAAGATCTTCAGCAGTTATTGCTCTTTCTTGCATTTCACTTAATTGTGCTTGTAAGCTTTGTACTTGGGCTTTATAATCTTCCATTTGAGATTTATTACCTTCTGTAACATTACTTAAACTGTCAATTTTGCTAGCTTGCTCAGAGATTATAGCATTTAATCTCTCTATTTCTCTATTACTATTTGCAATTTCAATTGCTTTAGTTTTCAAGGAATTTTCCAATTCAGCTATTCTAACTTGTATTTCTTCATTTGGTTGACCTAATTTTTCTTTTAGCTCATCTATTTGTTTTAATAATGATTCATTTTCGTGTGAACACTCAAATAATAAATCTGCTAAGTTTAATGATGTCAAAATTGATACTTGAAGTGAACCAAGATTTGGAGCACTTTCTTTTAATTTGTCCATCTCGCTATTTACATAGTTAGCTATAGTAAGTATTTCTTTATCTGTTTTTTCGCCAACCATAATATAGTTAGCACCTTGTATTGTCACTGTTACTTTGTTCATCAACTAATTCCCCCTACCAAAAGATGAGTTAGTTTGTTCTTAATTTAGCGTCTAGTTTTGTTTCTAACTCACTTAAAATTTTATCGTGAACTTTAGCTACATCTTCATCAGTAAGAGTTTTATCTTTGCTTCTATAAGTTATAGAGTAAGCAACTGATTTATATCCATCAGCTATTTGAGATCCTGTATAAACATCGAATAATTTATAACTTTCAACTAAACCTTGGCCGTTAGCTTCTATTATTTCTTCTATTTGACCTACATATACGTCTTTTTTAACTAATAGAGCTATATCTCTAGAAGTTGAAGGGTATTTTGGTAATGGATTATAAATTATAGTTCTATCTGAGTTATCATATACTAAATCTAAGTCTATTTCACCAAGATAAACTCTTTGTGTTAAGTTATAGTTTTCTATAACTTCTGGATGTGCTTCACCAAATGTTCCTACATATTGTCCTTTATACATTATTGTAGCACATCTACCTGGGTGGAATGTAGAATTATTAGTTTCTGGTATTATTTCATATCCTTCAAATCCTATTGAAGAGAATATTTTTTCTATAGAACCTTTTAATACAAAGAAATCTACATCTTTACCGTACATACCTATACATAAGTGGTTATTTTCTATTGGAAGACCTTCTTGTGGAGTAAATGTATGACCACATTCGAATACTAAAGCTTGTTCTACTTTTCTTGATGCATTAGTGTATAATACATTTAAAGTAGATGGCATCATAGTTGTTCTCATTATTGAAGTATCTTCACCTAATGGGTTTAATAATTTTATATAATTTCTTTTTGCACTATCTAGTGGTAATTTTATTCTATCTAATGATTTTGGACTTACGAAAGAATAAGTTAATATTTCATATAAACCTATGCTTGTCGCTGTTTCTTTTATTTTGTCCATGAATTTTTGTTTGTCAGTTTTTACACCAGCAGTAACATTTCCTTCTAATTGTGCTGAAGGTATTTTTTCAAATCCGTAGATTCTAGCTATTTCTTCATAAACATCGGCTTCTTGTTCCATATCTAATCTAAAGTCTGGAACTTCTATTTCTATTTCTTCTGCTGATTTTAAGTTGCATTTGAATTCTAAGTCTTCTAGTATTTTTACGAATTCATCTAAAGTTATAGGTGCTCCTATGTTTTTGATTATTCTAGATGGATTTACATTTAATACAACTTTTTCTTGTTTAGTTGGATAATCTTCAGCTATTCCTTTAAGAACACGTCCACACCCTAACATTTCAACTAATTGGCAAGCTCTTTCAACACCAGTTTTTGATGTTTCAGTAGCAACACCTTTTTCATATCTTCCTGAAGCTTCTGTTCTAAGTCCTAAAACTTTAGAAGTTCTTCTTGTATTTTCAGCATTAAATGCTGCACCTTCGAATAAAACGGCTGTAGTTTCATCAGTTATTTCTGAGTTTAAACCACCCATTACACCAGCTAAAGCTATAGATTTTTCTCCATCAGTTATAACTAACATTTGGTCATCTAAAGTTCTTTCTACGTTGTCTAGTGTAGTGAATTTTTCTC
>ENA-ORIC01003522-ORIC01003522.1-human-gut-metagenome-genome-assembly--contig:-NODE-3522-length-10807-cov-3.443150_pt1 | contig 10807 bp, 10 predicted proteins | sample MGYA00243023_ERZ508732 | MGnify/ENA primary metagenome ERZ508732 (study PRJEB26277, sample SAMN04329767) | human gut metagenome | biome: human-associated habitat | host: Homo sapiens | place: USA...
TCGTTGTCTCACAAAAAACAGATATCATATAACGTGCATTTTCATATGCCAGTTTATCAATTTCTTTTTCTTTTAGGCGTTCTCCGTATTTATTTGTAATCTCGGTTACAAAAATATCATGCCACTTCTGATACAGGCGGCTCTCTTCTTTTGTCTCAGGATGCATCGTTGTATAACGGGCACTCTTTTCGGATGTATTGGAAATACCAATTGAATTCAAAAGCATCGCGATCATCTTCGGGCAGGTGATCTCCATATTGATCATGCCATGCTGAAAAACGGAATGATGTCCGTTCTTTGCAGTTCCTAAAGCTCTTTTCATGGCTTTTTCTTCCGGCTGGGTACGTATCGTTGCATATCCTTCTTTTGCATAACAGGTTCCTGCAAACTTGCCACTCATCAAAGTCTGTTCATCATTCAGCTGCTGTGCTGTCATGTTATTGATTTCTTTTGTTGCTGCTATTGTTTCTATTTTGATCATACAAATCCTCACTTCTTAATTTTTCTCAAGATTGTTCCATTATATCAAATTTTATCCCTAACAACAATCTCTTACTTGCTTTTCGCTGTAAATCATGTATAATTTTTATAATCTCTATCGTGTAATGGAAGTATGATAAGATACAAAAACGAATCAGAAAGGAACAACCTGCATTAATATATATGTAGGAAAGAAACAGGAAAAAATAATGAATACTATTGAAGAGATCCAAAAGTTAAAAAAGGAAAAAAATGCTGTTATTTTAGCGCATTATTATGTAGACGGTGAAGTACAGGCAATTGCTGACTATGTTGGCGATTCTTATTATTTAAGCAAACTTGCTACAACGCTTTCTGAGGATACAATTATCTTTTGCGGTGTTAATTTCATGGGAGAAAGTGCAAAACTCCTTAATCCAAAGAAAAAAGTGATCATGGCAGATGAATATGCTGACTGTCCGATGGCACATATGGTTGATATTGATACCATTGAACAGGTTCGGCAGGAAAATCCCGATGTGTGTGTCGTCTGTTATGTCAACTCTACAGCACAGATCAAAGCACATAGTGACGTTTGTGTAACTTCCTCGAATGCTGTCCGTATTGTGAAAGCTCTTCCACAATCTAAGATCTTTTTTATTCCGGACAATAACCTTGGTCATTATGTTGCCTCACAGCTTCCTGAAAAAACATTTATTTTCCATGATGGTTTCTGTCATGTACATAAAAGCATTCATTTAGAAAATGTGCTTGCCGCTAAAGAAGCACATCCGGAAGCACTTATATTAACACATCCGGAATGTACACAGGATGTGTTAGAACATTCTGATTTTATCGGAAGCACTTCTGAGATCATTGATTTTGCGACAAAAGATTCTCATGATACCTACATCATCTGTACTGAAATGGGTATTTTTTACGAACTCGGTCAAAAGAACCCTGACAAGAAGTTTTACAGTGTCGGTCACAGACAGTTCTGTCCTAATATGAAGCGTATCAGCTTAGATAAAGTGCTTTTAGCACTTCGGAATCTTTCACCGGAAGTCTGTCTTGATCAGGATATCGCCGATCTTGCAAAACGTCCTTTAGAGCAGATGTTACATTATGCGAAATAAAATTTTTCTCTGTCACAAATATTGCAAACATAAAATCGGCTTTCCTATAGGGAATTATAATTCATAGATGGCCAGCTCAAAAAAGAGGTATTACTGCTTATTGCAATAATGCCTCTTTTTCGTTTCCATTTTCCATATACTGTACCGCTTTACATATTCTGTCATATACAATCTGACATATTGTCTTCGAATTCAATTCCTTATATTCTTCATAATACATCGGTTTTAAATAGACAACTTTTGTTTCAATCTTTCTGAGAGACCAAAGATCAAATACCTTCCATGAATCAACTAGTGCTACCGGTACGATCGGTGCTTTTGCTTTCATTGCGCTTTTAAAGCAGCCGGGTTTGAATGCATCCACCCGGTTTCGGTTACGATGCTCATATCCACCGGATGGAAAAATAATAAATTTTCTTCCCTGTTTTACTTCTTTGGTAATCTCATTAATAATCCCTGCAGCCTGCCGAAGATCATCTAACTTCAAACGTTTTCCCTGTACAAGATCAATAAATTGACGAACAAGCGGTCCATGCGACCTTGCATCATCCATAACCACAGGACATGGTTTTTCATGAGAAAGCATAATGCCTAATGCATCATATTTCCCCTGATGATTAGCAAACATAACATATCCGTTCTCAGAATCAGGAATATTCTCTTTGCCATATGCTGTTGTATGAATTCTGCCTGTATGGTTCATCAGACGGATTACGTGTTGATCATATTCATATCGAAATTTTTCAGAATATTTTTCAGGATGTCTTGCATAATAGTCCATAACCGGGATCATCCATGCACGATATAAATTTCCTAAGATCACATAACCAAAACGTAACAATTTCTTCACCTTTTCTTTCTATATATTGCTCTTTGCATTTTTTAATTGAACGTATATTGCATTCTTTTCTTCTGTCGCTCTCTTTTTGAATCGTACTTATCCTATCATGTCGTTTAAGAAACGCCAATAAATATTCAAAGCCGAAAAACTCAAAGAATACTCTATCATACAACATTCCTTTTTACAACCAAATCACATATTCTTTACGCTTTTTTTACATTCCGCTCCATACAGCACACGCAAAACCATCTGCCATTTTCTTTTCTCTTTTACCAGGCCATTCTTTCGTGTGTATCAATCGTCAACCGGATTGCCTAACCACCCTGCCTTGTTATATCCAGCGTTTCCTTTACTTCCCTTTCAAAAAAAGCTATAATATGAGCAAAGAATTATATTGTAACAGAAAGGACAGACATGGAATGTCTGAATGAAATCTTATGGCATTTGATGGAATTGTAATTGCAAATCTCGCAAAAGAGTTAAATCATAAATTAGCAGACGGACGAATCACAAAAATCGCACAAACAGAATCTGACAAGCTGCTTTTAACGATCAAAAAGAGTATTTCCTCTCCTGAACAAAAGACGATCCGTACACAGAACCGTTTAGTTATCTCTGTCAATCCAAGCCTCCCGCTTTTGTATCTGACACAGGAAAATCAAAATGCTCCTTTACAGGCACCGACTTTTTGTATGGTACTTCGCAAACATTTGAATAATTGCAAGATCAACCTGATCGAACAGATCGGTTTAGAGCGTGTCCTTTGTATGCATTTAGAGCATCTGAATGAAATGGGGGATTATTGCCGCAAAAAACTTTATATCGAATTAATGGGCAAACACAGCAATATTATTTTTTGCGATGAAAATGACCAGATCATCGACAGCATCAAACATATCTCTGCATTAGTCAGCTCAGTTCGTGAAGTACTTCCGGGACGACAGTATTTCATTCCAAATACATTAGATAAATATGATCCTTTGACGATTTCCGAAGACGACTTTTACGCAAAGGTTCTCTCCCGTCCTATGCCGCTTGACAAAGCAATCTATCGGACATTGACCGGATTTAGTTCTGTTATGGCAAATGAACTTTTATATCGTGCTTCTTTATCCGACTGTTCCAATGCTTCTGAGCTTTCCGGCGATGCGAAAAAGCATCTATATCGAAACTTTTTAGAAATGATCGATCAGATCAAGACGGGTGATTTTTCGCCCAATATCATTTATAAAGAAGAAACACCGGTTGAGTTTGCGAGTCTGTCCCTGACAGAATATGCCTCTTCCGGGGAATATACGATTCATCCTTATCAAGAAGCCAGCCGGATGCTTTTTGATTATTATCATACAAAAGAAGCTTTAGGACGTATCCACCAAAAGTCAGCCGATCTGCGTCGTATCACACATACTGCCCTAGAGCGCAGCCAGAAGAAATATGATTTGCAGCTAAAACAGCTTAACGATACGAAAAAGCGGGACAAATATAAAGTTTATGGAGAGCTTTTAACAACCTATGGCTATGAATTAAAAGGTGGAGAAAAAAGCCTGACCTGTGATAATTATTATACCAACGAACCGATTACGATTCCTTTGGACGAAAATAAAAGTGCTGTTGAAAATGCGAAACGCTATTTCGAAAAATACGCCAAATTAAAAAGAACATTTGAAGCTTTAACCGAACAGACTAAAGAAACAAAAGAAGAGATTGACCACTTAAACTCGATCAGCAATGCATTGGATATTGCACGAGAGGAAGAAGATCTTGCAGCGATACGAAAAGAGTTAAGTGATACCGGATATGTCCGTCATCATTTCCAAAAAGGAAAACAAAATACAAGAAAAGCACCAAAGAGCAAACCGCTCCATTATATCTCTTCTGATGGTTTTCATATGTATGTGGGCAAAAATAATTATCAAAATGACGAGTTGACTTTTAAGTTTGCAACCGGTAATGACTGGTGGTTTCACGCGAAAGCGGCTGCCGGCTCTCATGTCATTGTAAAAACAGAAGGCAATGAACTTCCTGACCGCACCTTTGAAGAAGCCGCACGCCTTGCAGCACATTATTCCAAAGCCAGAGAACAGGAAAAAGCCGAAATCGATTACGTGCAAAAAAAACATATTAAGAAGCCAAATGGTGCAAAACCGGGCTTTGTTGTATATTATACAAACTATTCAATGACGATTTCTACCGATATTACCGGAATTGAAGAAGCCGAATAAAAATGCAAAAAAAGCATTTTTATTGAAGTTCCACTCTCCATGAGTAATCGTCTATACATCGAAAGAATTTCGACTGCAACAATAACACGATAACACCAATAGAAAAGAGGATGCATATGATCTTATCAGACAATCACGTACACACATTTTTTTCTGCTGACAGCGAAGCATCGATCGAATCCCACTTGCTAAAGGCAAAAGAAAAACATTTTACATCCATCTGTTTTACAGACCATATGGATTATGAGGTTTTTTTGCCGGAAAATAACATTGAATTTACTTTTTTGCCGGATGATTATTTTGCAACATTAAGAAATTTGCAAAAGCAATATAATGACCTTGAAATCCGGATTGGTGTCGAACTTGGCTTAAAAGATTCGATTTTTTCGAAAGCTCTTTCGCTTACCAAAGAATATCCTTTTGATTTTGTGATCGGATCAACGCATGTGATTGACGATTACGATCCTTATTATATGGACTATTGGGAAAACTTTGGAGAAAAAGAAGGAATACGTCATTATTACGAAACTACTTGCGAAAATGTTTTACGTGGTTATGATTTTGATGTATATGGTCATATCGACTATGTGATCCGCTATGCCCCTACATTAAAAAAAGCGAAAAAAGAAGGGAAAGATCTCGAGCCCCTGATCGAGCAGTTTATGACTGATAATATGGAATGTATCGAACAGATTTTAAAAGAACTGATCAAATGCGGTCATGGTATTGAAGCCAATTCAGGCGGCTATCTTGCCGGTCTTTCTCATCCCAATCCTCATGAAAAGATTCTTGCTTTGTATCATGACTTAGGCGGTGAGATTCTAACGATCGGTTCGGATGCCCACGATGCCATCAACTTAGGAAATGCTTTTGATAAGCTTCCGGCATTATTACAGCAATGTGGCTTTTCACACTATACGATCTTTAAAGACCGTTCTCCTGTCTTCCTGCCACTCTCATGATACATTCACTTGTTTTCCTTTGCAGAATACATGAGTAACGCAATTTTTAAGAACAACGTATGACAAGTAAGCAATACCTGGATCTTTGAGTTATCATTACTTACCTGCATTCACAATGCAAAAGATTCTACACTCTGCTTGTTACGCAATTATGAAAACTCTCTTAATTGTGCAACAAGCTCTTTTAAAGTTTCTACAAAATAAGTCATCTCTTCTAATGTATTTTCTACCCCCAGTGAAATACGGATCGTTCCTCTTGCATACTCTTCAGGGAGTCTGATCGCCTGTAATACATGGGAAATGCTTTTTTCAGAAGAAGTACATGCTGATCCGCCTGACACACAGATGCCTTCCATATCAAGAAAAAGAATCAGCGACTGGCTTTCAATCCCACGAAAACCAAACGAAACATTTGCATCCAAACGGTTCTCTAATGAACCATTTAAGACAACATCCGGTATCTCTTTTAAAATCCGATCGATCAGGTAATTTCTTAACGAAAGTAACTTTTCATGATTTTCTGACAGATTGTGCATTCCGATCGAAACTGCTTTCGCCATTCCAACGATCCCTGCTACATTTTCCGTACCGGCTCTTCTCTTTCTTTCCTGATTTCCTCCATGTAAAAGCGAAGGCAATGCGATGTTTTCTTTTACATATAAAAAACCGGTTCCTTTTGGTCCTTGAAACTTATGTGCACTTACACTTAAAAGATCGATCGACTGTTTTACGACATCGATCGGTTCATGAAGATACGCTTGCACTGCATCTGTATGAAACACAATATGTTTTTTCCTTGCAAGTTCTCCGATACGTTCAACCGGCTGCAGTGTTCCAATTTCATTATTTGCATACATGATACTGATCAATATCGTATCCGGCCGGATATTTCTTTCCACGTCTTCTACCGATACGCAGCCATCATGATCAACCGGAAGATATGTGATCTCATATCCCTTTTTTTCAAGATATTGGCAGGTTCGAAGGATTGCATGATGTTCGATCGTACTTGTGATAATATGCTTTCCCTGTTCTTTTTTTAATCTTGCCATTCCAACTAATGCCCAGTTATCGGCTTCCGTTCCGGAACCGGTAAAGAAAATTTCTTCCGGCTTCGCATGAATACTGTCTGCGATCACTTTCCTTGCACGTTCTAACATCAGACGGGAATCAGCTGCAAATTCATAACTTCCGGAAGGATTGGAATAGACATCCTGAAAAAAAGGCAGCATTTCTTTTATCACTTCAGGATGCGTCGCTGTTGTAGCGGCATGGTCCAGATATAACATCACAATCCCTCTCTTTCTGGTTTTTTGTACCATTATTTTATGCCTATATCATATTCTATGAATGCAAGAAATTTTTGTGTATGTAAAAGCAGGGATTTTTTATGTCCCAATTGCATAAAATGTTTTTTATAGAATGTTTAGGACGCAATCTGCTGTTCCGGAAATGGAGCTTTTTATGCGTTATCTGAAAAATCAAGTCATACAGGGAACTTTGATCTTAACGATTGCCGGGTTTATCACGCGACTGATCGGATTTGTCTATCGTGTCTATCTTTCTGATACGATCGGTTCCCGCCTGCTTGGTGTGTACCAGCTGATCTTCCCGGTTTATGGCATTTGCTTTACTATTTATGCTTCCGGTATCCAGACAGCTATTTCGCAAAAAATTGCTTCGATCACAGAAGATTCTGATGCATCTGTGATAAAACGTCATAAGAAAGAATTGTCTTATTTTAAAACAGGTCTTTTTGCCTCGCTTTTTCTCGCATTTGTTCTGTCTTTTTTCGTCTTTTGCTTTGCCGATCAGATTGCAAGCCATCTGTTACTCGAAAAAAGCTGTACGGTCTATTTAAAGATTCTTTGCACTCTTTTTCCTTTTTGTGGAATTTCAGCTTGTATCAACGGATATTTTTATGGAAAAAAAGAAGCAAAATACCCAGCTGTCTCACAGATCGTTGAACAGCTTTCCCGCGTTTTTATTGTGATATTACTTTGTACTTTTTTGCCATACTCTGCTTTGATCAATTCCTATTTTGCTGTATGCGGGCTGGTATTTGGCGAGATCATGGCTTCTGTCTACAACATGATCCGTTTTGGACTTGCGCAAAAAGAGTTTATAAAGTGCCATTCAGACAAAAATACACCATTTCATACTACTGTTTTTTCAAAATCCTCTTTTCCGGACACTACTCCTTTGGAAACTGAACCAAAAACAAAACAAAAACTTTCACGCTCCCTTTCTTTTCCTGCCAAAGCAATGTTAAAACAAAAACATACCATCAAAAAATCTTTGCTTTTTTTAGCTATTACTTTGACCGGAACAAAATTAATCCTATCTATCTTACATAGTGCAGAATCGGTATTCATTCCCGCCGCCTTACGGAAATACGGTTATTCTGCTGCCAATGCATTAAGTACCTATGGTATTTTATCCGGTGTCGCTTTGCCATTTATCCTCTTTCCCTCTGCGATCACAAACTCTTTTGCCGTTATGCTGCTTCCATCCATTGCACAGGCAGCAGCGCAAAAGAAAAGAGAAACGATTCAAAAATACGTTTCTCTCTCCGGAAAATACAGCCTATATCTTGGCTATTTTTTTACTTGTATTTTTCTGCTCTTTGGACAGGATTTTGGAACTTTACTGTTTCAAAGCAAAGAAGCCGGGCTGTATATCAGATGGCTTTCTTTTATCTGTCCTGCCCTATATCTGTCAACTACTTTTACAAGCATTATCAATGGACTTGGCTCTACACAGATCACCTTTTTTATTACGATCATCAGCCTGGGAATCAATATTGCAAGTCTTGTCTTTTTCGTACCGGTCTATGGCATGAAAGCCTACCTTGCAGGATCGATATTAAGTGATTATATCATGGTGTTATTCGAATATATCTATTTGCATTCATATATCCGGATCGATTTTTGTAAAACTTTTCTTTTGCCACTTCTTTTTTTGATTTTAAGCCTGCTTGTCTTTCCGTTTATATCTTCCTTTTTACCGATAAAGGTGTCACGACTTCACCGGATTGCTATGCTCTTTTTCAAGCTGCTTCTTCTTGGAATCGGATATTTTGGCTTTTTAATCGGAAGCGGCTGTCTTGTGAGTGGCAAAAAATCGTCTTGTAAACGGGAAAAATTTGACACCTGATTTTTGGAATGCTATATTATTTTCAATAAATCGAATAGGAATTGAACGTACTCCACTAGGGGTGCGGGCAATCCCTATTCTTTTTAATTCCACAATGGTTTCCTCTCTCTTTTCAGCACTCATCTTTATTGTTCACATTTTCTAATATATCACTTTTTCTATCTTTAACAATTATTTATACTATTGTCTCTAACTCTTCCTCAAGACAATCATACAATTCATATTTTCCATCCTTTTTTTCATCATCTTCGACAATATACCATGAAGTATCTGATAGATTTACATCTACTACGATACCTACTATACCATTTTTCTTTATCGGGAATAGAAGTTTATATATATTATTCTTAAAATAATATATATAAATAATACAAACAGAAAGCATATAATATAAAGATATTGATAATCAAATATCCAAAAATCTACTCTTAACAAATACAAAAATAGTGAAACACTCTCTTGTCTATCATATAAATCCTTACCAAACGATAGAAAATCATTCTTATATAACTGTATCACTCCTCCGCTAATTTCTAATAAGGCAAATAATCTAATCAGGCCAAGTTGTTGCCGCATCGATAATTCATGTAATCGATTTATAATACCAAAAACAAACACAGATATACACATCAAAATCAGGTAGAAATCAAACATATGTAATGAATACTGCTCTGAAAAAAACGTTATACCTATTACTAACAAAATTTTATAAATCATGATTAAGAGCGGCATATAAATCCTTGTTTCTAATTTATTATGTAAATAAATAAATGCCACTGTAAGCAGAATGCATCCTAAATCAGCAACTAAAATATTCTCGAAAACAACAAATAATGGAATCAAGCCAAAAAGAAATCCACCATATAATAAAATAATATAATCATACCATTTATTCTTTTTTTGAAAAAGCAACAAACTCAGATTTATAATCAACACTAATATATTTACTAATTCCAATACAATAGTATAGTTATGAATTATTTCTATAATTATCGTCATTTTTCACTCCTCCTTTTCTGCCCGACGGGTATCATCTAATCTCCATATACATTTTAGGTAATGTGCCACCATAATTACTCTATCGTTAATTGATTTCATTGTCTATATACAGACAACTAACATGCACAAAATCGGCACCAAGATGCATAGCACTATCAACTTTCATATTTAAATAATCTGTCCCGGCAATTCCTTTTTCTCTTTATAGGAAAATTGCTTATCAAAATCCTCTGCTTCCTGCTCATCAACCAAATATCCTTCTGGTGTTGCATATTCCCCTGTAATTCCATCAAGATATCCTGATTTCAGTTCCCTGCATAAGAAGAATGATGCATCTTCCCCCTCCGGCAAGCCATGATAACGGATACCATACTCACTTGCCTGCCTGAAGCCGCTTTTTCCATAAAAATCAATATTCCCCTCAAAACATAATGCTCCACAGCCAAGCTCTGCCGCCTTTTCCAATGAATAGTCAAGCAGAATTTTCCCATATCCTTTTCGTTTATATTCATTCTTGATGCAAATCGGTCCCATCGTCATGATTGGAATGCTTCTTCCATCATCTGCCGCGATTGCGGTTCTCACAAAGATATTTTGTCCGATGAGTTCTCCCTCCCGATACATCACAAAATCAAGCTCCGGTACAAATGCCGGATCATGTCTTAGCTGATTTAGAACATAATGCTCCAGACATCCCGGACGATACACATTCCAAAAGCTGTCCCGTACCAGATTTTCCACCTCACGATAGTCACTTTTTTCTTCCAAACGAATTACTATATTATTCTTCATGATATCCATCTCCTTTACATTAACTCCTGTACCATACTGTTTACTACTGATACAAATTCCTCTTTTACCCTTTCTTTATCATCCGTACCGTCATAAATACTGTAATAGAAGTACATAACCGCATAAAATCTGTCTGCTTTCTCTTTGGCATCTATCATTCCCATACTCTCAAATAAATCCTTCACATAGGATGCCGGTCCTGACACGAGATATTGCTGATATAACTTATGCATCTCTTCG
>ENA-ORIC01003533-ORIC01003533.1-human-gut-metagenome-genome-assembly--contig:-NODE-3533-length-10792-cov-3.739337_pt1 | contig 10792 bp, 9 predicted proteins | sample MGYA00243023_ERZ508732 | MGnify/ENA primary metagenome ERZ508732 (study PRJEB26277, sample SAMN04329767) | human gut metagenome | biome: human-associated habitat | host: Homo sapiens | place: USA...
AGAAAACAAAAAAGAGACCAAAAAATGGTTCAATGCCTTAGGGCGTTCTACGCCGTTCGGGGGAACCAAGTTTGGTCTTATCCGTAGTATATCCAATCCCGTCGAAAATGTCAAGCCGAAGTTCTCGCTGAAAGCTTATTCGGAGGCGGAGAAAAAAGGCCATGTAAAATCTGCAAAGGAGTTTTTCGGAGAGACGAACAACTGGAACGAAACCGGATACATTACCACGGACGGCACGAAGCTGGACTTCTCCGGCCGACATGAGGGCGCACCCGGCGGGCAAACTGGGCGAAGGGGCGACGGCCGTGTCCGGCGCGGAGCTGTGTGAGCGGCAATTTCAATCCACGCCCCCCGCGAGGGGGCGACTGGAGAAGATCCTCCTGCGGCTGAAGAAGACGGCGATTTCAATCCACGCCCCCCGCGAGGGGGGGCGACCGGCGAGGTCGAGCTGGTGGCAGGCGTGGTGCTGAAATTTCAATCCACGCCCCCGCGAAGGGGGGCGACGCGATGTAGTTCAGATCTGCGATGGGTGCCTCAAAATTTCAATCCACGCCCCCGCGAGGGGGGGGCGACGACAAGCTGACAGGAGGGCTCTATCATGGCTAAGATTTCAATCCACGCCCCCGCGAGGGGGGGCGACCGCAAATATTTTCACTCGTTATTCACCTGCTTTTATTTCAATCCACGCCCCCGCGAGGGGGGGCGACGATGTGGAATCGCTGGCGCAGTACAAGGCATCGCTATTTCAATCCACGCCCCCGCGAGGGGGGGCGACGGCCGTTGGTGCTGCGGGAGATAAGCATTGACGAATTTCAATCCACGCCCCCGCGAGGGGGGGCGACAGCGATGGAGGACAACAAACCGGCGGACACCTGGATTTCAATCCACGCCCCCGCGAGGGGGGGCGACGCGGCGTACCAGCTGAAAATTGACGCGCTGGAGATTTCAATCCACGCCCCCGCGAGGGGGGGCGACACATCAGCTGCGGACAGATCTTTCACATCAAGGAATTTCAATCCACGCCCCCGCGAGGGGGGGCGACCACCATGGCGTTCATCTGGTCCATCGCGGGCGCATAATTTCAATCCACGCCCCCGCGAGGGGGGCGACGAGCGTTCCCAGATGTTCCAGACCGTTATTAACGCATTTCAATCCACGCCCCCGCGAGGGGGGCGACCAGTACCGCTTGGGCCTGTAATCGCCATCACAGACATTTCAATCCACGCCCCCGCGAGGGGGGCGACCTATGCTGGTGGTGCTGGTTCACAATCTGTCATACATTTCAATCCACGCCCCCGCGAGGGGGGCGACTATCATGCCTACTACTACCACACATTTCAATCTCAAATTTCAATCCACGCCCCCGCGAGGGGGGCGACCCGCCTTGTTCCCGATCTTGGCCAGGTCGCTGTTATTTCAATCCACGCCCCCGCGAGGGGGGCGACAAGCGGAAATAAGTCATTTTTATGGGTGTATCTTTATTTCAATCCACGCCCCCGCGAGGGGGGCGACTTTCCGGCAGCCGCTTCACGGACATTATGCCGGAATTTCAATCCACGCCCCCGCGAGGGGGGCGACCGTGGAAACCTATGTGTTAATATCAAGAAAACTGCTATTTCAATCCACGCCCCCGCGAGGGGGGCGACCATTACATGGACGACTATTACACCATTCTGCCGTCATTTCAATCCACGCCCCCGCGAGGGGGGCGACCTCTCCGCACCTTGGATAGCGTGAGAAGCCTGTCTATTTCAATCCACGCCCCCGCGAGGGGGGCGACGTCATCTGCTTTAGCAGTGTCTTGTGTTTCTTGCTATTTCAATCCACGCCCCCGCGAGGGGGGCGACTGGTCGAGCTTGTCCTCGACCCTGTTCATGACCCATTTCAATCCACGCCCCCGCGAGGGGGGCGACATGAGTCGCCCCGCCTTATCCAGCGGCATTTCCTATTTCAATCCACGCCCCCGCGAGGGGGGCGACAGCAAAGATGCACAGTTTTACCTGCGGATCTTTGACAAACAAGTAGAACTTTTGCGTTTTTGGGGAAAAATGCGGGGTGGTTGCCTGAGAAACCCGGAGAAAGACCGGCGTTTTCTCGGGAAAAGCCTTGCGAACCTCCCGGAAATCTCTGGTCACTTGGACTTCGCGGGGGCGTGAAGGCGCGTCCCGGATACCCGTGCGCCGTACCACTGCCGCGCCGGGCGGCGTGTGTCAGAGGATCAGGGGATCCTCCGGCAGATAGGTGCTCTTCGTACCGAAATGCTCCACTTTTTTCTCATATTGCTTCCCCAGATAGTAAAAGCGCAGACTGTCTTTCTCAGAATCCATGATGGAGAGGAGCTGCGCCTGCAGGCGGCGGCACTGCCCTGCGTCCAGCAGGCACTCAAACACGGAATTTTGCACCCGCTGTCCGTAGTCCACGCACTTTTTAGCGATCTGCCGCAGGCGCTTGCGCCCGGCGGCGTCCTCGGTGTTTACATCGTATGTGATCAGCACCAGCATAGCATCACTTCCATAAAAACGGCGGATAGCCGTCCAAGTCGGCGCGGAGGCAGCGAGCCAGCAGTAGCGCCTGCGCATAGGGGATCATACCCCAACTCAGCTTTTCCCCCAGATAGGGGTGGGTCAGCGTGTCCTGCTTCCGCTCCTGCCAGGTCTTCAGGAATTTCCGGCGGCCGTCATCGGACAGCAGCACCGCGCCACTGTCCTGCATCTGAAAGTCCTCCGGGCGCAGCATTCGATTGTTCACGAGGGTCAGCACGAAGCGGTCTGCCATGCAGGGTCGCAGCTCCTCCATCAGATCCAGCGCCAACGACTGCCGTCCTGGCCGGTCGCGGTGGAGGAAGCCTACATAGCTGTCCAATCCGACGCTTTCCAAGGCGCTGGCACAGTCGTGTGCCAGCAGACTGTAGGCGAAGGACAGCATGGCGTTTACCCGATCCAGCGGCGGCCGACGGCTTCGTCCGTGGAAGAAGAATGCCTCCTTCCGGCTCAGGAGCATATGATCGAGGACGTCGAAATACGCGGTGGCAGCAGCGCCCTCTATTCCCCGCAGGGAGTCCAAGTCAGCGGCAGCCAGCACCTGTGGTAGCATGGCCCGGAGGTTGGCAGCGGCTTTTTCCAATCCGCAGTCCGCCACGCGGGGCGCGTGATCCCGCAGGGTACGCTGGATGCTGGCGGCACCGTTGCTCAGCTTGCCGAAGATCATGGTGCGGGCTATCTCACAGCTGCGAGCGGGGTCGTCAGCGATACGGTACTGCTCACGACGGAGCAGTACGTTGCCGCTGCTCTCGCCGCAGGTGCGGGCAAGGAAACGTCCGTGCGGGGAGCAGAAGGCCAGACCGATCCCGGCCTCCGCACATTTGCCCATCAGCGCAGGGGAGGCACCGGCGTAGGAGAAGCTGACGATGGCTTGCAGCGTGTGCAGCGGGTAGCGGGCGACGACGGTCTTGTCTCGGTTTGCCAGCACATTTTCCCCCTCCAGCGAGAGGTAAATGTCCTCGGAGGTGACAAATAGCGTGTTGAGAAGCTGCTTCATGGTGATTCCTCCATGGCCGCCCGGAGATACGCGGAGACGGCTCTGCTTTTCATCAGCTTGGGCAGGCACAGCTCTTTCAAGGAGCAGGCATTGCAGGATCTGGTGGGCTTGACCTTGGGGGTATAGCCCCGGCGGTACAGCTCGTGCATTTCCGCTAACAGCTCCCACACCCCTGCGCGCAGCTCCGGGGTAAAGGACACCCTCTCGCGCCGGCGGATCTCCCCGTAATAGAGTGCGCCCTCGGGGATGTCGCAGCAGAGCATGGACTCCAGGCACATGGCCTGCGCGCATAGCTGCAGGGTGTCGCCAGTGTCCTCGCGGGGGCGGCCCCGCTTGTACTCCACCGGGTACGGCTGCCACAGTGCCTCTTTCCCGGAGAGGGGGATCCCGACGGAGCCCCGGTGGTATTCCAGTACGTCGCACTGTCCGGATACACCCAGCTCCGCGGAATAGACGCTGACGCCACGCGTAATAAAGCGGTCGCCCCGCCGCTCCTGAAGGTCCGTGTCGTGGGCGTTTTCGTGGAGGATCGCGCCGTCAATGGTGCGGTAGTTTTCCGCCCACTGGTGCTCGATGTGGATCAGCGCCCACTGCCGCCTGCAAAACCGAAAATGCTGTAAGCCGGAGAGCTGTAGGAAGTCCTCCTCATTATACGCCATCGATCACCTCCGGCTCCAGACCCGGCAGTGCCTCCAGCGAGATCACGTAGTCGTCTGCAGCGGTGGGGATGGTACCCGCGTCCCGCAGAGCGACCTTGACGGAGCGGTGGACCCTCGCGGAGGAATACTGCCCATCCTTGCAGCTGTGCCGCCACCAGAACAGCTTCACCACCTCCATGGAGCCGTCGGGCCGTGCGGAGGAGGCATCGTTCACAAAGAGGGTGCGCAGACATTCCTTGACCGTGTCGGCGTCATCCTCGGAGAAGCCAGTCTTTTCCGCCAGTTGGACATTGATGGAGCCCTTGATCTCGTACAGGCCGAAGCGGACAAAGTGCTTCATGCCCATGGTGTCGGAGGCGCGGTTCTCACCCTTTTCCTTCTTCTCACCATTCACGCTCTTGGTGATCTGGAGGGACTCGATCTCCACGGGGGACAGGCTGGACGCCTGATGGATAGAGACGGGGCCGCGCACACCACAGGAGAAGCCCTTGGCGTCCTTGAAGGCAAAGACCTGCCCGAAGGTGCGTACATCCAGCCACGTCTCACAGGCGCGCCGGGCATATTCCTCCCGATCCTTGATGCCCTTCATAGCGGCGGAGGCCCGCTCGCTGAGGCTGCCGCAGCCGTCGCTGCACCGATCCTCCGACTGAACGAAGATGGGCTTGCCCAGATCCTGCATCCGGTTGCGGATCTTGCGCTTGATGCACACGTCGGAGATTTCACCAAAGCCGTTCAGGTCGGTGCGGGGGCGATTGCCGTTCAGAGGGTCGCCGTTGCTGTTGGCGCGGGTCACGGAGACCAGTGCCACAAAATCGATCTTGTTTTGCAAGCTGCTCATTTATTCTTCCTCCTGACTGTTTTCGGTTTTACCGGATGTGTACAGCGCACTGCGCTGCAGATAGTACCCAAAGAGATAGGTGTCTTTCAGGGATTCCTCCTGTTCCGCCTGCGGGAAGGAGGAAATTTCTTGGATGATCTGCTCGATCGTGCGCTCAAAGGTCACTCTGGTGCCGGGCTTGAGTTTGGGGTAGTACGCCTTTTTCAACTGCTCCCAGATGATCCGGCTGGCGTAGAGCGGACGCTTTGCGAACACGGACTGCATCCGGATCGCGTTGGGCTCTCGCTGCTCATTGGGCTCATAGGTGTCTCGCTCGATTTTTTCAAACACGGCCAGAAGCCGTCCATACTGATAGCTGACATCCTTCTTCTGCGGTTCCAGTGCCATGCTCCATTCCTCCTTGTACCAATCATATTTGTATTTCCGAAGCACCGCGCAGGCGGTGAACAATACCGTTTCCCGCAGGGCGGCGTCCATGATCTGCAGGTTGGACGCCTTGGCCGCCGCAGCGCGGGCGATATCCGCTGGCATTTTGCCCCGGTCCACCCGGCAGGAGAGCAGCCGCTGTACCTGCTGGCGCATGACGCGCTCGTCCGTTTCCAGCTTTGTCTGCTTGTCGGAGACGCGCACCGTGCCGAAGGCGCAGTCCGCGATCTGCGAAAGCGAGGGCGACTGTATGCCGAAGGAGGAATGCTCCCAGCAGCAAAGCGCATCCCAGTTGTGCAGGCGCTCCAGAAAATCAGAGACCGGAAGCTCGCTGTAATAGGTGAGGGAAAGACGTCCGGATGTGGCGGCGGCAAAGGCGGCCACTACGGCGCCGGCGTCCCGCGGGATCGTCTCCTGCCAGCCCCGGAGAGTTTCTGACAACGCCTTTCGATAGTCGGAGTATTTTATCTGCTTGGCGGCACCCCGCCGCAGGAAGGCGGCCTGCGGTTTGGGGATCTCAATGCCCTGCGGATTCCAGCACAGGAAGGTGCGCCCGCCGATGAAGACGCCTTGGGTCGCCGCCAACCAGTGCAGCGCACTGTGAATCTTCTGCGACGCCTCGTAGCTCATGGTCGCGGCCTGTGAATCGTCTGTGAAGCGGCCTCGATAGGTGAAGCCGCTGGTGTCGTTGGCGGAGATCAGCTTGGCGTTGGCGCACAGGTTGATGATCTTCTTGGGGTGCTGGCTGGCGGGCGGGGCGTTTTTACCGGTAACCATGCAAAACGCGGGCTTCCCGGATTTCGTGGATGCATAGTAGTCGATGAAGGCTTGGAAGAGGCTCTGATCCTGCCAGCAGGCGGGCGTCTCATTTTCCGCACCTGTTTCCACGCGCCAGCGGACCACCTGTTTTTCCTTGGTGGGTAGCCCCTTTTCATTCAGGGAGATCACACCCCGCTGCGCCAGGTCTTCAACGATCGTCCCCTTTTCCACATAGCGGGCGATGGCGGAGAGCTTGGGGTGGCCGTAGGGTGATACCTCCCAGCGGTGCAGCTGTGTCAGGTAGCTTTCGTATTTGGCGGGATACAGCGGGGAGAGAAACTGAATCTGGTCGCATAGAGGGTGTGCGCCGGGGGCTTTGCCGGTTCGCCCCGAGGAGCTCTCCGTCACAGGGATGATGGTGGCAGCCTGCTCCGCCTCGACGGAGCGGGCGTCCAGCAGATGACCGTCCGCGTCCAGAGTGAGCTCCAGCTCTGCGTTTACGATTTGGTGCGAAACAGGAACCAGCGGCTCCTTCGCCTTGCCGTAGATACCGGCGTATTGCGGCTCCATGGCACAGTAGGTGTCATAGGCCTGCTGCATCAGTCCCATTTACTCCACCTCCCCAAATTCCCGCAGACCGATAAAATTGCCCTCGTCGGCGGAGAAGACCTTCATAGGCATCTCCCGCAGAGGCTTCTGCCCAGGACAATCCGCCGGCGGGAGAAAGTGAATGACGCCGTTTTTCATGACCGGATACCAAAAGCGCGCAGTCATCCGCCCGCGGGTCTCCTCCGAGTAGGCCTCGTCCGGGTAGGTGATGCCGTGGTACATCAGCCCGAAGCCCAGCTCCGGCAGATCGTCGTAGGCGCCTGCGCCGCTCCCGAACACGCAGGGCTCTACGTAGCCCTGACATTCCCGAGTACCCAGAAAAATGTCCCGCCGCCCGCCTTTTTCGATCATTCGGCGGGCAATGCAGTGATGTTTGTTCTCATTTCGGTCGCCGCACAGCTCCGGGCGGTTGTCGTTCCAGTCGAAGCAGGCCCGCACCTGATAGCGGCAGTTCTTCAAATAAGTGTAATAGGCCAGATCGTTTCCGCCGCCGTATTTGATGGGGCGGATGCCCTTCACCTCGGTCTGGATGGGGTTCATGACCCGCACGTCCAGGATCCGCCAGATGAAGGTGGGCTTCCAGTATACGGAGGACAAAATGCCCTTCAGTGCCTCGTAGGTGGGTACCTGATAGCTGCACTTTTCACCACCCAGACGCATGAGCGGGTCGGAGAAGAGGGCGTAGTCTCCGTATACCTCGAATTCTACGATGTTGGGATGTTCCGTTTTCAATCGCTACACCTCCTGAAAATCACGGGTACCGGCCTCCAGAGAAAAGCCGGTGTGTTCGTTATAAAAACCGTCGGACAACAGCAGTACGCCGCCGTCGAACAGAGAGGTCACGGCGCCGAGGGCCTCAAGCCGCTCCAGCTGATAGCGGTAGACGCTGACGCAGTAGCCCTTTGCCTCGTCAATGCAGCCGCGTATGACTGCCCAATCCTTCTGCCCGTAGACCTGAGCGGCGTTCCGCAGCGTGTTTTGCAGCTCGCGCCCTCTTCCGTAGGGTACGAGCAGGGTGCTCGTGTCCTCGTCGAATACCTGAAAAAGGGTGCCTGCCAGACGGAACGCCTGCCGCAGAAGGTAGCGCTCCGCCTGCGCGCAGTTGGCGTCTGCATACCGGGGGTTGTCCGCCAGCAGATGATAGAGGGAGCCGTGCGCCTGGGTTTGGTCGTCCTGGAAGCCGGGCTCCATCTCTGCGTATAGCCGGCGATAGTAGAACCGGATGGCCTCCTCGGAGGACAGATTGTGCCGGAAAGCCTCCGGCGTTTTGGAAAAGGCGGTCAGCAGCGCGGTGGTGGCGTTCTGTCCGCGCACGATGTCGTCCAGACCACGCAGCCGCTCGTCGGTACACCGGATGAGGCGGACGGGGGCGGGTTCCTTTTGCTCGGCGTGCCGGTTGCACCGCCCTGCCGTCTGCACGACACTGTCCATTCCGGCGGAGAAGCGGATCACCCGCTGGAAGGAGATGTCCACACCGGCCTCGATCACCTGCGTGGAGACGCAGACGACCCTTTGCCTGTCGGCGGAGGGCTTGTCCAGCGCGGACTGCAAGGCTTGCAGAGTCTCCCTGCGGTGCTGCACGCACATGGCGGCGGACAGATGGAAGCACCGGCAATTCTCGGCTTGCAGCGACTCGAACAGGAACGCCGCCTCCTTTTTTGTGTTGCACACCACCAGCAGACTGTCGCACGACGACAGTGCCTCCGCAACGATCTGCGGGAACTCCTCCAGCTTGGCACATCCGGCGTTTTGGATGTCGGTGCGCTTAAAGACGTCCCACAGTGCCTTTTGCTGCGGAACCAGATCGACGGGCTGGCGGTGCGGCGGATGGTCGGCTGCCTCCAGACAGGGCTGGGTGGCGGAGCACAGAACAATAGTGGCGCCGCAGATCTCGGACAGGAAGTTGACCGCCAAATTGAACAGCGTCAGCATTTTGCCGGGAACGGTCTGCACCTCGTCGATCACAATGACGCTGCCGCACAGCGCGTGAAATCTGCGGATGGCGCTGGTTCTCCCACTGAAGCAGGTATTCAGCAGCTGCACCAGCGTGGTGATAATGATCGGCGCCGACCAGGAGGCGGTGAGCATCTCCAGCTCCTGCAAGCGCTCCGGCGTCTCCTTCGGCTCGGCAAGGTTGGAGTGATGCTCCAGTATCAAAGCGTCGTCCTCTATGTAATCGCGGATGACCTGGGCATTTTGATCCAGAATCGACAGCAGCGGTGCGGTGAAGATAATTCGAGAGCAGTTCCACTTTGCCGCGTGGGTCAATGCGAAGCGGAGACTGGCCAGCGTTTTTCCGCCGCCGGTGGGAACATTCAGGCGGTAGACACCTCCGGGCCGGGCGGCACCGGCGGCACAGGTGTCGGAGATGGTGTGGCGCGCCAGATCAATGGGCGTTTTTCGCGGGAATGCCGCCAGCTTCTTCTCCATAAACGCCAGCCGTTCTGCCCAGATTGGCCGCATATCCTCTGGGAACACGGGTGGTTCTATCCCATCCATAAAAGCGGCGGTGTCCGTACGGTCTCCCTCGATCACGGCGGACAGGAGCATCCGTGCCAGAAGTCCGATATAAAATGCGGTCTCCCGATCCGCCTCATTGTCGTCCGCTTGGGTGGACAGGGCCGCCAGCCGATCCAGCATCGGGGCCATCTCCCGGACGGCGTCGCGGAACAGATGCTCCAGCTCCTCCTCGTCAGCAACCTCCGCCAAAAAGCCCTGTCGGGATTCATCGTAAAAGATCCCCTCCTTGGTCTGGCGATGAAAAAAACCGCTGTGCTGTTGGGGGTCGACGCAGTCAAACAGGCCGTGATGTGAGCCAACGGCAAAGGCCAGCAGCTCCGCAGTTACATCGGAATAGGAAAGATCCCCTTCCCCACAATGCCACCTGTCCAGCAGAAATCGGACGCCGGCGAAGGTGTGGTTGACGCTGCCCCGAACAACACTTCCGCCTACAGCGGCCTTCAGCAGATAGTCCTCATACTCCTTCTTGTTTTTTCCGGCGTCGTGGAGCAGCCCGGCAAGGTAGGCGCTTTTCTCCAGACCCAGCGGCCGCAGTGCGTTTGCGGCCAGCGCCGCCGTGTTCCGGCAATGCTCCTGGACGGTTTGCCGCTCTCCGGTTTCGCGGATATGGGCAGGATACATGGCGATCACATCCTGTCATATATTTTTTAACGCGCATATGTTGATGCTTTAACCATACCACACTCGCTGAGGCTTGTAAAGACTTCAGTAATAAGGATAAATAACAAAAAACATTGACTTTTTTTGTATGCTATGCCATACTGTGCGGGTCGGGTATTCCCGTGGATTGAAAGAGTAAAAAGGAGAAGCTGCGCAAGGCCTGGCAGGGGAACATCCCCTGCCGCGCCCTGCGCAGCTTTTCGCCCAACGCGGCTATGTAGCTGCTATACACCAGATACGCCGCCTCCATGGTGTATCGTCTTTGCTTGTGGGCTCTTAGACTTTTATTATAACTCGCCATATTAAGAAAACGAGTTTTGCCATTTCCTAAATGTGTGCTCATTGCTTGTTTTTTGCAACACAAGAAGAGGTGTGACCATCGGTCACACCTCTTCTTTCTTTAACCACTCGATAAACTCGACTCGCGGCAGTTTTCCGGTTTCGCTGGCCTCTTTCTTCGGACTGCCCCCTACTTGTCTACGATTCCTTCAGCCACCGCTGGAATTCCTCTGCGGTGATGATGCCCTCGTCGCATTTCTTTTTCTGCTCTCTGGCCTACTCGCTCCACGCGTAAAACTCGCTGTCGCTGATGCGCCCTGCCTTGATCCACGCGAAGCGTCGCTTGTACTCCCTGCGATAAACCTTGAACACCGGATCGTCCGCCTGCTTCAGCGTCCACTGCTGGAATGCCCCCATCGCACGGCAGATGGACTGACCATCCAGCGGAGGACGGTCACAATACTCAGCGCTGACACGGCCCGTCTGTGCAAAGTAGCGTCCGCAG
>ENA-ORIC01003541-ORIC01003541.1-human-gut-metagenome-genome-assembly--contig:-NODE-3541-length-10768-cov-4.142737_pt1 | contig 10768 bp, 7 predicted proteins | sample MGYA00243023_ERZ508732 | MGnify/ENA primary metagenome ERZ508732 (study PRJEB26277, sample SAMN04329767) | human gut metagenome | biome: human-associated habitat | host: Homo sapiens | place: USA...
GCGGCTGGCAAAATAGCGGCGGTAATGCACGATGCCGATATAATCGGAATCGATGTTGTGCGCCGCCCAGTACAGGCCCGTCAGCTCGCAGAAATTTGCGTTGCGCTCCGAGATATTGTCGCCGGTATCATCGCCGATATAGCCGCAGGCCGGGTGGACGGCATGGCCCATCTGTACCGGAAGGTACATCGGGTCATCCGGCACCCAGTACGGTTTATGCGTTGCTACGATAATGGTGGTCTGCAATGTGTTCTACCCGCCTTACATACTTTCCTATACTCTTTTTCCTAGTAAGCTTGCTAAACCTATAGTATAGCGCTTTTTGGCAGGAATACAAGTTACAGAACGGTAAAAAGGTCATTCGCCCTCGTTTTCAAAGGTTTCCTGCTCCTCGGCCAGCTTTTCCCACTCGTCGTAGAGCTCCTGCTGGTGGAAGCGGGTGTCGTCAAGCTCGTCGCATTTGTCGCGCAGCAGCAGATGGTCGCGCAGGACCTCGGGGTCGTTGATCTCATTTTCCAGCTCGACAATATGCGCACCCAGCTCCTCGATCTCGCTCTCCACCTTTTTCAGGCGGGCGCGGACCTCGGCGCGGCGCTTGCGCTGCTCCTTGCCGTATGCCTGCTTTTTGGCAGTGTCCTCGGTCTTTTGCTGTTCCTGGGTTTTACCGGCGTCACGGTTTTGCAGGGCGGCAAAGCTCGGGTAAAACGTTGCTTTGCCGTCCTCCAGGTACATGATCGGGCAGCCCAGCGTCTGCATCAGGTAGCGGTCATGGGTGACGAGCAGCAGTGTGCCGGTGTAGGCTGCCAGCGCCTGGGTCAGGCTCTCGCGCATGTAGATGTCCAGGTGGTTCGTCGGCTCGTCCAGGAACATCAGGTTCGGGCGCTCGAGCGCCAGCTCGGCAAAGCGCAGGCGGGCCAGCTCACCGCCGGACAGCGACGCACAGTCCTTAAAGACCTCCTCGCCGCGGTAGCCGAAGCGTGCCAGATGGCTGCGGACCTCGAGCTCGGTAAAGCGCGGGTACTGGTTCCAGATGGCGTCAATGACGCGGCCTGCGCGGCGGGCCTGCTGCTGGGTGAATACGCCCGGCTTGGCGCCGCTGCCCAGGCGGACCATACCGCCCGACGGACGGCGCTTGCCGTCCAGCACCTGCAAAAGCGTGGACTTGCCTGCGCCGTTGGGACCTGCAATGACGAGCTTGTCCCCACGGTGAACGACGTAGTCCAGGGCGTCGATGAGGGTGCGTTCACCGATATGGACGCTCAGATTCTTCATGATGACCAGCTCGTCATAGGGCTCAATGTCGTACTCAAAGCGAAAGTTCAGCTCCCACGCCTCGGTGGTCGGGGCCTCGACGATCTCGAGCTTTTCCAGCTGCTTGCGGCGGCTCTGGGCCATCTTCGTCGTGGAGGCGCGCACAAGATTGCGGTCCACGTAGTCCTGCAATTTGGCAGCTTTTTCTACAGCGGCGTCATGCAGCTTCTGCTGGCGCTCGTCAGCGGCCTCGCGCTGGGGCAGATAGGCCGAGTAGTTGCCGCGGTAGGTCTTGATGCTCTTGCCGCGCAGCTCCCAAATGCGGGTGCAGACGGCGTCGAGGAAGTAGCGGTCATGGCTGACAACGAGCACCGCACCGCGGTAGGCTTTCAGATAATTTTCGAGCCACTCCATCGTTTCCAGGTCCAGATGGTTCGTCGGCTCGTCCAGGATCAGCAGGTCGGGGCGCTCCAGCAGCAGCCGTGCCAGACGCAGCCGGGTCTGCTCACCGCCCGAAAGCACGCCCGCCAGCTTTGTCCAGGTGTCGGCGGGAAAGCCCATGCCATTGAGCACCTTTTTGATCTGGGTGTCCATGTTATAAGCGTCCATCGCGTCGATGACAGCGGTGCAGTGGGCGATCTTTTCGGTCAGTTCCGCATTGTGCGGGTCTGCGGCCAGCTGCTTTTGCAGCGCGTCCATCTCCTGCATGGCGTCAAGCGCCGGGGTAAAGACCAGCCGCATTGTGGCATAGATGTCCAGCGACGGGTCCAGCCGGGCGTTCTGCTCAAGGTAGCCGGTGGTCACGCCAGTGCCGAACGCGGCATCTCCGGCGTCAGGCAGGCTCTCGCCGCAGAGGATCCGCAAAAGCGTCGTCTTGCCGGTGCCGTTGGCACCGATGATGCCGATACGGTCCCCGCGCTCGACACCTGCATTTACATCACGCAGTACCTCGTGTTCGCCGAAGCTCTTGCCTAAGTTTTGAAGTTCCAACAACATAGCGGTACATCCTCAATTCCAAAATGATGCCGCCGCCTGACAAACGGGCAGCGGCAGTGCGCCCTTGCCTTACAGCAGGGCCTCGTTGCTGTGGCGGCGGTTGCGCACGCCGATATTTTCCAGCTCCTCCGGCTCCATCACGATGCGGTAGAGCTCCTCATAGGAGCTTACCGTATATTTGGGCGTGATGCCGGACTTGTTTTCAAGATTGCCGGGGTTGAACCAGCAGGTATCCACACCGGCGTTCAAGCCGCCCTTGATGTCGGCCAGCAGATCGTCGCCGACCATCAGCACACGGCTCTTGTTCGTGATGCCGAGGTCACGGAAGGCATGCTCAAACAGCTTGGCGCTGGGCTTGGCCGCGCCGACCTTCTCGGAAATATAAATGCCGTCCATGTACCTGTCGATGCCGGAGGCCGCAATGCGGGACTCCTGCACGGCAATGGCACCGTTCGAGACGAGGGCCAGCGTGGCGACCTCGCTCAGCTCCTCCAGCGCGGTCAGTGCGCCGGGCAGCAGGTCGGCATGAGTCGCCAGCAGCTCCTCATAGCGGTCATTCATGGCCTTGCCTTTGCCGTTGTCGGGCAGCTGCATGGTCTGCATGAAGCGGGAGAAGCGGATCTGGAACAGCTTTTGCTTGTTCAGCTGGCCTTTGGCCAGCGAGTCCCACAGCTCGCGGTTGACCTTGTGGTAGGTATCATAAGCGGCCTCGTCGTGGGGCAGCTCGTACTCGGCGAGCATATCGGTCAGGGCCTGACGCTCTGCGGCGTCAAAGTCCAAAATCGTATTGTCAACGTCCAGCAGGACGCAGGTATAAATTGCCATCTTCGTAACCTCGTATGCTTATTGCGGTGTGGAATCGGCGTGGGTCGGCTCCGGCATCGGCGTGGGCACAGCGGTGGGTTCCGGCGTAGCCGCGGCGCTGACAGTCAGCACAAAGACGCTGTCCGCACCGTTGTTGACTGCGTGGATGTGGTAGGTGCCGGGCTCGTTGGCCGTGAAGGTCACCTGCGTGCCCGTTGTGCGCCAGGAGGTTTCCTCGCAGCCCCAGAGCGTGTCGCCGCTGCCGTTTTCCACGGTAGCCGTCAGCGTCGTACTCTGGCCTGCGGTCAGCGTGCCTGTGCCGCTGATGTTGATCGTGGTGGCCTCGGCCTCTACGGTGACGATCAGCTGTGCCGTCGAGAAGGTGCCGTTGATCTCAATGCCTGCCTTGATCGTGTAGGTCCCGGCGGCATCGGGCTTGAAGGTCAGGCTGCTGCCGTTCTTCTCCATCTCATCGTTGATGGACCACTGGACGTTCGCGGCGTCGTAGGCCTTGTTGCCCAGCTTGACCGCGGCATTGACAGTCAGGCTCTCGCCCTGCTTGATCGTCGTATCTCCCTTGTCCAGCGTTAGCTCGACGCGGGCGTCGTTGAACATGGCCTTGACGGAGATGTCCTTGGTAATATTGTCATAGCGGGTCGCGGTGGTGACGCCGTCGCTCCACTTGTAGAACACAAAGCCCTCCGCCGCCACTGCCGTGACGTTGACGCTTGTGCCGGAGTCGGCCTGAATTTCGACGCTGGACACGCCGGTCTGGCCGTTGCCGGTCAGCGTGCCCTTGGCGCTGTCCTCGACCTCATAGCTGGCCGTGAACTTCGTCGGCGTCGAGGTCGGCACCGGCGTGTTGCTGCCTGCGGAGGCCGACGCACGCTGCGGGATGTCCGACGTGTCGGGACGGCTGTCCATCGTATTGCAGGCGTGGCTCTTGGCGTACTCCAGCAGGGCGCGTGCGCCGGAGGTGCTGAAACCGTTGGATTCAAAGTAGGTGCCCTCGCCGTAGCCGCGGGTGTTTTTAAGGGCCTCGGCGGTGTTCAGGTACTTGAAGCCCAGATCGCTGCTGGCCGCCGCAATGGCCTGGTTGAACTGGTCAATGCGGGTCTGGGTCTCGGCAGCGTTCGTGCTGTCCTCGGTAACGGGCGGGATGCCCACCGCGATGATGTCGCAGTAGGCGTAGGCCGAGCGGATGCTCTGCAGGAACTGCTTGTAGTCGGCAATGAAGGAGTCCACACTGACCGAGCCGTCCACATCGTTCGCGCCCAGCACCACAAAGACGCGGCGGGCCTTCATCTTGGGGATGGCCTGCGGGATCGTGTAGCTGCTGGCGTCCGATGCAAAGTTTACACAGGAAGTGGACAGCGCCTTGGAAATCTGCAATCCCTCCTGCCCGACAAACTGATTCAGCGTGATGCGGGTATCCTTCTGCAGCGTCACGGCGTACTGGTCACCCGCAAAAACACTGGCCGTAATGTAGGCATCATCCGCCGCGCTCTGCGGCAGGATGGAATCCAGCGTCGTATCCAGCGGGTAGGCGTCCGGGTCGTAGGAATCCTTCCCGCCTGCAAACAGGCCCAGCTTCGTCGGCAGCACCCATGCCGCCAGAATGCTCATCACAACGGCCAGCGCGCACAGCGCCAGCACCACACACGCTTTGCGCTGTGTCGGGCTCAGGCCTTTTTTCTCCTCATTACGTTCTCTGCTCATCGGGAACGGCAACCTCCTTAATTATCGAAAGCGGGCGTACCCATGGCCACAACCCACCTAGTATACATAGTATAGATTATATCATATTTGCCGGGCTTTGAACATGGTTTTCAAAAAATTGTCACGTATTACAATTTTATTACAAGCAAAAAGCCCGGGATTTGACATCCCGGGCAAAATTGGGTTCGATTTCAGGAAAGCAGCATCCTGTCGTTGGCAAACTCGCCGTCGCTGACCTGCTCAAAGCGCTGCAGCAGGTCGCTGACCTGCAGGTTCTTCTTTTCCTCACCGCGCACATCGTAGATGACGTGACCCTCGTACATCATGATCAGGCGGTTGCCGTACTTGATGGCATCCTTCATGTTATGGGTGATCATCAGGGTGGTCAGGTGGTTTTCCTCGACGATCTTCTCGGACAACGTCAGCACCTTGGCCGCGGTCTTGGGGTCAAGGGCGGCGGTGTGCTCGTCCAGCAGCAGGAGCTTGGGCTTTTTGAGGGTCGCCATCAGCAGCGTGACAGCCTGGCGCTGACCGCCGGAGAGCAGGCCGACCTTGCTGGTCATACGGTTTTCCAGCCCCAGATCCAGCGTTTTGAGCAGCTCGCAGTATTCGTCGTGCTCCTTCTTCGTGATGCCGATCCTGAGCGTGCGGGCAAGACCCCGGCGGGCCGCCAGGGCCAGGTTCTCGTCGATCTGCATCGTCGCGGCGGTGCCCATCATCGGATCCTGGAACACGCGGCCAATGTACTTGGCACGCTGGTGCTCGGACAGGCGGGTCACATCCTTCCCGTCAATAATGATTTTGCCCATATCCACCGGCCAGACGCCCGCGACGGCGTTCAGCATCGTGGATTTGCCCGCACCGTTGCCGCCGATGACCGTGACAAAGTCGCCGTCCTCCAGCGTCAGATCCAGTCCCTTCAAGGCGACCTTCTCATTGACGGTTCCTGCATTGAAGGTCTTGTATACATTCTTGATCTCAAGCATTGTCCTTGCCTCCCTTTTTCACGGGTACTTTGGTGAAGTATTTGCCCTTCCAGTACGGGATGGTCAGGAACACCGCCACGACCAGCGCGGTCAGCAGCTTGAGGTCATCGGTGGACAGACCCATGCGCAGCACGAAGTTCATGACGATGTAGTAGATGATCGCCCCGATGACAGCTGCGGTCAGCTTGAGCGCAAAGTTGCGGAAGATCTTGCCGAAGATGACCTCGCCGATGATGACGGCGGCCAGGCCGATGACGATGGCGCCGCGGCCCATGTTGATGTCCGAGAAGCCCTGGTACTGGGACAGCAGACCGCCCGCCAGCGCCACAAGGCCGTTGGAAACCATAAGGCCGAGCACGATGGTGACGTTCGTGTTGATGCCCTGGGCGCGGGCCATGTGCTGGTTTGCGCCGGTAGCGCGCAGCGAGCAGCCAAGCTCCGTGCCGAAGAACCAGTACAGCACGCCGATCAGGACCGCGCAGAAGATGAGCAGCACGAAGATCGGGTTGTTGAGCGCCAGCGCGCGGACATAGCGGGCCGAGACCAGCAGGCTGTACTTGTCCACACTGATGGGCAGGTTTGCCTTGCCGCCGCCCGTGCCGGTGCCCATGATGCGCAGGTTGACAGAATACAGCGCCAGCTGGGTCAAAATACCGGCCAGAATTGCCGGGATGCCGCAGGCCGTGTGGAACAGACCCGTGACAAGGCCCGCCAGCATACCGACCAGCGTGGCTGCCACAAGGGCGACGCCCACAGGCACGCCGTTGAGCACCAGCACCACGCAGACCGCGCCGCCCGTGCCGAGGGAGCCGTCAACGGTCAGATCGGCCACATCCAAAATGCGGTAGGTAATGTACACGCCGATGGCCATGATACCCCAGATGAGGCCCTGCGCCACAGCGCCGGGCATGGAGTTTACCAAAGAGGTCAGGAAATCCATAAATACATCCTCATTTCGTAAAGCACCAAAACAGCGGGGAAAGAGAGCAACCTCCCCTTCCTCGCTGTTATGATGATTTTCAGTCGCTGTTCAGTTCAATCAGCCGATAGCCACGTAGTCGGACGGCGGGGTGATGCCCAGCGCCTCGCAGTTGGCGGCGTTGTACTTCTTGGTCACATTCGGAGCGAACTCAACGGGCATCGTGGAGACGTCCGCGCCGTCCGCGAGGATCTTGGCAGCCATCTCACCGGTGGCGTAGCCGAGGTCGTAATAGCTGATGGAGAGCGTTGCAACGCCGCAGCCGGAGCAGATGCCTTCCTCACCGGCCACAACGGGGACCTTGGCGGGGATGACAACGTTTGCGATGGCCTCGGTGTTGGAGGCTGCGGTGTTGTCAGTGGGGATGTAGATGACGTCGGAGTTATCGGCAGCAGTCTGGGCCACGGAGGTGACGTCGTTCGTATCGGTGAAGGCATAGCGGGCAACGGTGTAGCCCTCCTCGGTCAGGTAGCCTTCAATGACGTCGCACTGGTAGACGGAGTTCGGCTCTGCACTGCAGTAGAGCAGACCGACGCTCTTGGCATCCGGGAAGAGTTCCTGGATCATGGCTGCCTGCTGGTCCAGCGGAGCCAGGTCAGAGGTGCCGGAAATATTGTTGCCGACAGTGCCGGTCCAGTCGCTGATGTCCAGCGCGGTGGCGTAGTCAGTGATGGAGGTTCCCAGCACCGGGATGTCGGCAGTCGCCTGTGCGGCGGCCTGCAGCGGTGCGGTGGCGTTGGCCAGGATCAGGTCAACGCCGTTGGAGACAAAGCCATTCACAATGGTGGCGCAGTTGGCGGAATCACCGGAGGCGTTCTGCTCGTCAAATTTGACGCTGCCCTCGCCCAGCTTCTCGACCAGAGCATCCTTGAAGCCCTGAGTAGCGGCATCCAGCGCTTCATGCTGGACAAGCTGGCAGATACCGATGTTATAGACCTTGCCATCCGCAGCGGCGGTGCTGTCAGCAGTGCTTGCAGCAGCCTCGGTGCTGGAGGCGGTGTCCGCAGCAGAAGCGGCGGTGTCGGTGGATGCGGTGGAGCCGCAGGCGGCCAGACCCATGGTCATGGCGGCTGCCATCATAAGGGAAACTGCTTTTTTCATGTCTATTCCTCCATAGTACCTGCTGCGCAACCTTTTTGTTTCAGGTGTACACCCGCGTCTCCTCACGCGGGTCCCTCCTGCGCAGCCGGTTTAGTGCTTTAAAGTATAGCACACTTCACCGGTTTAAAGCAAGTGCAAATACGTATAATGCGTCATACGATTTACGACGTTTTTTGGTTATATTGACGAATGTCCAAATTAATGCCCCGCAGGGGCGGATTCCATATCTGCCCGTGGCACCCGCCGTAAGCTGCGCGAGCGCATATAGAATGCGCCCCTGCGGAGGCAAACAAAAAGTCCCAGCTTGCAAATAAGCTGGGACAACTTTCGGTGTTATTCCGCAAAGCAGGCGTTTTCCGCCTTGGCGATCAGCTCCACAAAGCGGTGGGGGTTGCTGGCTGTGCGCAGGCTTTCCACAAGGTCGCTGCGGCTCAGAAGGTTTACGAGCCGCGCCAGGATCTGCAGATGCAGGCTCTCACTGCCCGGCGGAACAGCGATCATGAACACAAGATCCACAGGTTTCCCGTCCGGTGCGCCCCAGTCGACACCGCGGCGCAGCAGCAGCGCCGAGATGCCCGGTGCGGACACGCCCGCGTTGCAGGCGTGAGGCAGCGCAATGCCGCCCCCGATGGCCGTTGTGCCGCCGAACGTTTCCCGGTAGCTGACCGCATTGTAGTAGGCATTGCCGTTGGTGATAACGCCGATGCCCTCCTGCAGCTCGACCAGAATGCCGAGCGCGTCGGCAGAGTTATCGATCTTTGCATAGAGCAGTACACCCTTGGGGTTCATCAATTCGCTGACCTTCATCGTCAAACCTCACGTCCTTCGGCTCTGCCAATCAGGCTGTACAGATACTCCCCGACTGCGCCCTCGGCGCAGGTGCAGGTCGTCACATGGTCAGCGGCAGCCTTGACCTCTGCCGGTGCGTTGGCGACAGCCACGGCGTAGCCGGCCTCCCGCATGATCTCCAGGTCATTGTAGTAATCACCGATAACGACGGTGTTCTTCATGGATTTGCTCATGAGGGCGCACAGGTCATGCAGACCGCTGGCCTTGCTGACGCCGCTGGGCATGATCTCTAAGTAAATGCTGTTCGTGGCCAGGAAGTAGTTTTCCCGCCCGTAGTACCGCGTCTTGGCGTACTGGCCCAGCTTGCGGATGCTCTCCGGGTCGGAGGCAAATACGACCTTGACCCAGCCGTCGGGCACACTCTCCACCGGGCAGGCAATGCTGCCGAGGTGCTCGTCCACCTGATGGGCGTGGGTCACCTCATTGGCATGGATGACGAACATCTCGCCGTTTCCGGCCATGACCTCCACGCCTATATGCGGGAACTTGTTCAGGATGTCAAGGATGGCCGTCGTCGCCTGCTCGCGGTTCAGCGTCGAGCGGTGCAGCACCGACTCGGCGGAGAAATCATACAGCAGCGCCCCGTTGCAGGAGATGGCCGGCAGCGACAGGCGGATGTTCCCCAGCGCCGCGCGGATGGACTCCGGCGGGCGGCCCGTTGCCACCGTGAAAAGCCCCCCCATGCCGGTGTACAGCTGGATGACCGCGCGGTTGCAGGCGGGGATGCCCTCCTTGGCCGTCAGCAGCGTATTATCCATATCACAGATCACAAGGGTATCGCTTAGGGGTGGTTTCATGCGCGATGTTCCTTTCTTAACCGTGTCAGAAGCTCTGTAAAATAGGGCGGCAGGGGCGAATCAAACTGCATCCACTCCCCTGTCCGCGGGTGGACAAAGCCCAGCTCCTTGGCGTGCAGGCACTGGCCATTCAGCGATTTGATGCAGTTTTTGGGGCCATACACAGCATCCCCTGCCAACGGATGCCCCGTCGAGGCCATGTGTACACGAATCTGATGGGTGCGCCCGGTCTTTAATTTGCACGCAATGTAAGTGAAATTGCCGCAGCGTTCCAGCACCTGCCAGCCCGTGTAGGCATACTTGGCTCCCGCCGCGTTCTCGGCCAGGACGGCCATTTTCTTGCGGTCCCGCGGGTCGCGTCCGAGCCACTTTTCCACAAAGCCCTCGTCCTCCTTGAGGTTACCGTACACCACGGCATGGTAGACGCGGTGGATGCTGTGTACGCTCATCTGGGCGCTGAGCGCCTGATGGGCGGCATCGTTTTTGGCAACGACGAGAAGGCCGCTCGTGTCCTTGTCAATGCGGTGGACGATGCCCGGGCGGATGGCCCCGCCGATGCCCGACAGCTGCCCCGCGCAGTGGTAAAGCAGCGCGTTGACGAGCGTGCCGTCCGGGTTGCCGGGGGCCGGGTGCACCACCATGCCCTTGGGCTTGTTGACCACCAGCAGGTGGGCGTCCTCATACACGATATCCAGCGGGATCTCCTGCGGAACGGCCTCGATGGGCTTTGCGTCCGGGATCTCCAGCAGCACGGTGTCCCCTGCTTTCAGCTTGAGACTTTTGGCCACGGTCTTGCCGTTGCACTGCACATGGCCGTCAGATACCAGTGCCTGCAGCGCCGAGCGGGACAGGCCAGTGTCCTCACCGCTGAGGAAGCGGTCAATGCGCTGGCCCGCCGTCTCCTGCTCCACCACAAATTCACGCTGTTCCATGGTTTACGGCTCCTTCGGGGCGTCGGCATTGCCGGAGTGGCTCTCTTCCAGAAAGATCACCAGCACCCAGAGCGCCACGCCTACACACACGCAGATGTCTGCAAAGTTGAACACGGCGAACCGCATGAACAGCAGGTTGATGTAGTCCACCACTTCGCCGTTGAGCACACGGTCGATCAGGTTGCCAATGCCGCCGCCCAGCACCAGAATGAGCGCCGCCTGCTGCAGGTATTTGCCCCGGCTGCGGAAAAACAGCGCGTAGGCTACCAACAGCAGAGCTACACTGGTTGCAGCAATGAGGAACAGCTGCTTGCCGCTGAGCAGGCTGAACGCCATGCCCTGATTGAGCACGAA
>ENA-ORIC01003545-ORIC01003545.1-human-gut-metagenome-genome-assembly--contig:-NODE-3545-length-10758-cov-2.024530_pt1 | contig 10758 bp, 8 predicted proteins | sample MGYA00243023_ERZ508732 | MGnify/ENA primary metagenome ERZ508732 (study PRJEB26277, sample SAMN04329767) | human gut metagenome | biome: human-associated habitat | host: Homo sapiens | place: USA...
GCTATCGGCAAACAGCCAGTACGTCGCGCTCTGGAAGCTCTCCTACAAGTCAACTTCCGTCATATCCTTTATCTTGGCCGCCGCATCCGTTGCCGCCGCAGCGCTCCATCAGCCGCGCCACAAAGTCCCAGCTGCAGACAAGACAATCATGTCTCTTGCCGCAGGAACGCTTGCTTTCTACGCCGTACAGTCGTTTACCTGCAATGTCTGGCGACCCATCTTTGACAAAGCAATCTACACCATGGCGACAGGCATCCAAACGGGAGAGCCCCGTCCAGCCGCCGCCATTTTGCTCGGAATCCTTATGAGCCTTTGCCTCGCACTTGCCCTGCTCCTCATGGATATCGTACGCAGGGCCGTAGTCGAGGCCATCAAGGCCCATATGAACAGCTAGACGTCCTTCCGACCCTGCAGACCACGAAGCGCGCTAACACCCGAAGCAAATAACATCGCAAAGACAATCGCCCAGTTCTTGCAGCCAAATACCGGAATGTGAACGATCGCATGGTCATGCATAACAACAAAATAACCCAGAACAACAACCAGAGGCAGCGTCATGAGCAGCGACTGGATCAACACCTTGCGACGACGGCCGCCTTGCGCACTGCCCCGTATCGAAAATACGAGCACGGCAATCCAAATCGCCAATACGGCAGCAAACGAAACAAGACAAACGACGTTCGAGATCATCGCATAACCGGCAGTTGAGCAAATGGCGAACAGCTGCGGGCTCATGCAATAAAACTCCTTCAAAATCTGAGGCCAGTCAGCTTGGGGCAACAGTGACGAAGCCCCATGCGCAGACCAAAGGCCCATCCCGCCCAGAACGTTCGAAAAGACCTCGTCCCAGCCCAGCACAAACGCCGCGACAACCCATTTCATCGCCCAGGTAAACACAAACGAAAGCCCAAACCCAAAGAGCGCCTGCAGCATCGTGACGACGCAGCGCTTGGGGCGCTCATCCTCGGGGAGCGCAATGAAGGCGAAAAAGCAATGCAGGGCGACAACTGCGGCAGGAATCGTTAAAAAGTCAAGAAACGAAAACACGGCGCCCGTCGCTATCGACCAAAGGACAAGGCGACTTGTAAAAACCCGTGCGCTCGGGGCCGAGCCCAAACGAAGGCTCATGCAAGACATCATGATGAGCGCCACAAAGAACGAGATGCACAGCAGCAGATCACCGATAAAATTGAAAAACAGATTGGTCGAGAACAACAGGATTGCAAGGAAACCCAACGTCAATGGCTTTGAAAACCGCTTCCGCAAGGCAACGTAAGCGCAAGCGGAGCCGACAATCGCCAGAGCAGCCGCAGGCACCACGACCACATCGATACCGCCAATAAATAAGCAGACATTCGTAAAGAGCTGCCATCCATGCCAATACCGGTAGTACTGCTGATGCGTAATACCGTCGGCTTTCGTAACGTCATCAATCTCGGCAACAGCCATCGTCTTAAAGGGAGAGCCTTGGTCCATTTGCTGTGCGACTTCAATGATAAAGCGATTGTTGTCAAAGCAAACAGGACCAGCTGCAACACGGTGGTCGTAGACATACATGTCAGACAACAGGGCAGAGGACTCCGAACCCTGCGTATGCGACTCGATAACGGGCCTCGGCAGGCAATTCGCCGCGGTATTGCTCAGAACAAATGCGACCTGAAGAACCAAAAACAGCAACATGACCTTGACGGGAAGGCTATCGGCAAAGGAAGCTAAACGAGTTTTATTCACAGGGCATCCAAACAGAAAAATCGCGTCCACAGGAATCGGCACCTATGTAATACCACAATGCGCGTTTGCAATCTCGCCACGCACACACGTCAACCAGGCTTGTAGCAAACGTTCTTGGTGATTAGCGGAACATTGCCCGCGGGCGCCCGCCTACGCTTACAATAGTCGTGTCCTATGGGACACGTTGTTTATTCCGCAGGGCCGATACTGCCCACGCGAAAGGATATTCTCGTTCATGACTTCCACCCTTCCCGCCCCCATCGACAAGCTCGCGATCGTCGTCGTCACCTATAAGCGTCAGGAGCTCTTGGCTAACCTGTTCGACTCTATGACCGAGCTCACGGCCATGCCTTGGCGCATCGTGATTGTCGATAACGAGAACTCGCGCGAGACCGAGGCCATGTGCGCCGCATTTAACGAGCGCCTCGCCAACCTGTGGGGCATCGACACTGACCAGCCCGATTCACAGGGTGGCACCGACCGCGTCATCTATGCCCCGCAGCTCGAAAACGGCGGCGGCGCGGGCGGCTTCTCCGCCGGCACCAAATGCGCCTACGACCTGGGCGCCCAGTGGTTCTGGGTGATGGACGATGACGTGCTCGTCATCCCCGAAGGCATCGAGCGCTTGGCCAAGTGGACCGACCGCTACGACGTCATCCAGGGTTCGCGCCTGGACTTCGACGGCGGCGCGTTCTTTTGGCAGTACCAGCTCATCCTTTCGCTTGGTATCCCCAACCCCATCGCCAAGTGGGACCTGGGCCCCGAGGGCTACCGCGCCATGAACCAGCTGTGCTTTGAGGGCGGCCTGTTCTCGCGTCGCGTAGTCGACAAGATCGGCCTGCCCGATGCGCGCTTTTTCATCTACGGCGACGACGCCTGCTACGGCTATGTCGCCAGCCAGCACTTCCCCGCCGCCGTGGTCGCCGACGTGGTGCTCAAGCGCGCCCGCGCCGTCTCTAACTGGGATATCGCCGGCAAGCGCCAGCTCAACTCCACGAGCGACACCAACCGTTACTACATCATGCGCAACCGCGGCTTTTTGGCCCGCTACATGCAGATCTACGGCGATTACCGTCCCATTCTGTTCCGTCTGGGTAACGCCGCAACCTTCTGCAAGGAGTTCATTCGTCTGGCAGCGGTCGACAAATGCTTTAAGACCGGTATCCCAGCGCTGCGCCGCGGCATGAAAGACGCCCGCAAGATCATCAAGGATCCCGACTGGAAGCCCATGCCGCCCATGAAGGACGCGGAGTAACAGAAGCCGAAAACACCCCGCTGTTTAAAGCCGCTGGCACACTACGGACACGTGCTGCCCGTCAAAGCCAAAGCCCGATGCCTGGTCGCGGCACGCGAATCTCGTCGATACCGTCACGCTCAATGTCGAGCAGCGCCTGAACCGCCAGCAGCTCCAGACCCAGGGCATCCACGTCGGGGTCATACATCATGTTCATAGTGACAAGCGGACGTTCGTCGAGCATGCCGAGGGTATCGGCCACATCGAGCATCCTTCCCGTAGGGAACACCTGGATATCCCAGCGATCCGCCCTGCGCTTTCGATTGGATGACGGATTGGCATACCCCGGCATACCAAAGCAGAGCCCTTGCAACAGCAGGTGGTATGGCAACGGCGAATCCATCTCGACCGCGCCGACTCCCGCGTCACCTAGAATTCGACGCAGTGCCCACCTTACCGTGTCTTCGTCACCGCAACATAACCCGTCACGAAACGCATCGACGTCCCGCACATCTTCGGCGGCGCACTCAAACCATTCAATAATCACGAGACGCACCGCCTGGCGAAGCTCGCCATTGGGCAGACGCAGAGCACGGGAGCGAGCGTTGTTTCCCGGCTCCTCAACCATATCCGTCGTTAGGAAGCCGGACAGGTATAACGCGGTCCACGGGTCATCGTCAGTCGAGGCGTCCAACCCGACGGCACTCATCCGAAGCGGGACCTCAACGCTTCCATGAGCCTCGAGCAAATCGAACAAGACCGAAATGCGGTCGAGATTCCACGTGGCAACTACCCTACTCAGGCAATCGGCATACCCATAAAGATCTGTTCGCATAGGCGCCGTACAGCCTCGGTCCAGAAAACCAATCACACATGCCGGACTCGAGCAATAGGCACCGCCAAACCGATACCCCTCGAGCCATTCACGCGCATCATCCAGGTATTCCCCGCGTCCAGCATGGCCTAGAAGAGCCTGAACCTCGTCATCCAAAAAGCCGAACCACCGGTCACACCACCCCGAAAGCGGAGTCGACACGCAGTACGAACACCCGCGCAAAGAAAGCGCCGTCTCGGCAGGACCGGGATACTCCCCCATAAGACACGCCAGCCGCAACGAATCCCCCGCAGCGGCAATGGCGTCAAACAGCACATGGTCAAGCAGCTCCGCCGGATCGGCGCCGAAAGCGTCCCTCGCGCCCGCGCTGCCCAGCCACGCCGCGTCGTATCTATCAACGAGCAGCACAACCTGTTCATCGCAAGCTATCTCCAGCAGCTCGATGAGAATGCCGAGCACCGAGTTGAACTCATCTGCACTTGCCACACCACGCGCAACGCGTTCGATGTGACGCACCTTATCTCGAGCTAAATCCGGAGCCTCCATGAGTGACAACAAGCGAGCGCATTCGCCCGAAAGAGCATCATGCACGACGCCGACGACGTTGGTACCGCACCTCGCAGCGACAGAAAAGTCCAGCGATATCACAGGGTAGCAGGCATACTCATCCCGATAGCACCCGCCGCCCGCATCCCAAATCTGGGAACCAGCAAACAGGCCCCGATCGACCTGCCCGACCGTGGGTCGCTCCAGAAAAGCCTTAAGCATCGACAGGTTCATGCTCTTGCCAAAGCCTTCGGGCCGGCAACCCGCCACAACGGAAGCATCAGCATCCAAGACATCGGCAATAAACATCGTCTTGTCGACTAGCACGCATCGATCCATGGCCTCGGCAAAGTCATGTTCGCCGACCGGTAGCGCCCCATTACCCGAGCGGTTGATCAACTCTACGTCACAGTAGGCAGTAACACTATAAATCGCCTGTTCAGACACCGTAACTTCTCCCTAAAACGCAGCACGATGCCCATTGTATCGAGCAACTCAACCGCAATTAAGCCGTCATGCAGACGTTTCGGGCAACGGTAGGAACATGAGGTGTGAGGGGGGCATAACTAATCGTTGCTCAACAAAACGGGGCCCGATGAATTCACACCGAACCCCGTCCCGACTCTTTAGTTATCTGGCAACCGAAAGATTACTCCACGGAACCGTTCTCCCCAGCAGCCTTGTGCTGCTGGTCGAGTTTGCGCTTGCCACTCACAATGGACGTGGCGCCAAGCGTCGCCAAGCTCGCGCTGGCAAGGCTCGCCATCACGATGAGGTCGCCTGTCTTGGGCATATTGCCACCCGAGGCCTTGGTCGTCGTGGTCGTGGTAGTCGTCGTGGTGGTCGAGGTGACGTTCTTGTCGTCACCCTTCTGAGCATCGGCATCGGACTGTCTCGCGCCTGCATTGGTCGAAGCATCGGCATCGCCATCAGTCCTGGACTCGGGAGCCTCACCAGAAGTGTTCTCATCAGAAGACGAGCCGATGTTGTTGCCAGCCGTCATCGAAGACCCAATCAAGGCGCCAAGCTGCTTGCCAACATCGGTGGAGCCATTAGAGGTGACGCTACCGGTCGAGCCAGAAACGGAACCACCGGTCGATCCAGAGACAGAACCGCCGGTTGAACCAGAGCCCGAATCACCAGCACCGCCAGCAGACTCCGTGCCGCCCGAAGCAGTCCCGCCATTACCGGCACCATTATTGTTGCCAACACCAGTCGAAGGCGCACCCGTCTCGCCGCCATTGTCCGTATCGCTATCAGTTTCCACCGTTGGCCCAGCAGGCGCAGCAGACGCAGCAGGGGCCTTGTTCGGGTGAGGTGCCGGCGCGGGCGCAGGCTTAGGCTCAGGCTCAGGCTCCGAAGGCGTCTCCTCAGCAGCCTCGTCCTCAGCAATGTAGACCAAGCAGTCCTTGAGCTCGTTTTTATAGCGATTCTTCCATCCCTCATGGTACTGAGGCTGACTCGAATACTTGCGCGCCACGTTATCAACCACGCTGTTCGAAAGCGCCGTCACAAACTCGCGGTCGGTCATATCGTTGGAAAGATTCGCCCAACGGAAAAAGTCTTGGCAGCCACCCGTGCCGCACATATTGGTAATGCTCCAAACCATGCCCTTGACGCAATCGGCACGACCGGAAATATCAATGCCCAGAGCGTTCTTGAGCCACGACTCGGTCACCGCATAGTAGGAGTTGTACGCATAGGCATCCTGCAGCGCCGAGAACTCAGCCGGATCGGTGTTGTATGCACCCAGGAAGGCATCCTGCGCGATGCGGCCCAGCTCGGTGAGCTGGCCGTTCGCATACATGGGGTTGCTTCCGTTGGAAATCTCGCCACCGCGATCAATCGCGTCCTTAAGCATGCCGTACTTGGCAGAATCGTAGTTATAGACCTGCTTCATAAACGGGATGAGCGACCAACGGCGATCGAACTGGTAATAACCCAGCGCGTTATAGCCATCGCCATACGAAAAACCCTGGTTGTAATTGCCGTGGCTCTCGTACTTGGTGAAGTACTTCATCTCGTCGGTCACATTGACAAACGAAACACTCTGAACCGACCTCAGCACGCCCGAGAAGGACTGCTGGGTGTAGAGGCCCTTATCGATATCGGTGGCATCCGAGGCAACGCCCGGCGTGGGCTCCTCGGCTATAGCGGTTGCGGGTGCGGCAACGGCGCCAAACGAAAGCGCCAGCGTCAGGCCCGCAACAATCGCGGAATGCTTGGGTTGCATACATCCTCCCTGCATTGGTGTGGTTAAAGTGCAGTTTGCAAAGATGGATTCAGTATTACAGCTCCCCGTTTGTTGCACAACAACCCATCGGTAAACGGCAACAACCCTCCGCGAAATCTTAAGGAATTAAACAAACTGGTCGTCGGGCGCCAACAGAAGCTCGCCGTAACGTTTCGTCAGCCCGTCTCTCAACTGACAGAAAGCGGGAATATAGACGTTCAAGATGCGCTGAATCAAATCTTGAGCGAGCTTGTTGTCATAGATATGGACGTTCGTATTGCGGTCTCTGAGCATATCCAGCCAGGCTGCCTCATCAATAAAGTCGTAGAATCGGTAGGACTCCTTCAAGATGGCACGAGGAGACCCCGACGCGGCAAGCGTGGCGCCCTCATACTCGAGCAGACGCTTAAGGAGCTTCCAGCTCAGTTCAAATTGAAGATTGAACTTATTAATCAATCCACTCTGAACAAAATCATTGTTGAGATCCTGATTGGGCGCATCCTCAAGATTCGCCAAGGCACTGGCAAAGTTCTCATATTTTTTCATACAGAATCACACCATCCCTGGCAATTTCATCGAGCAATTGCTGCGACAAGGACTCGTCGAGATTGACGACATCTACATCTAAAAGAGTATCAAGACGCTCCTCGATCAAATATGACAACCGGCCGAAATCCCGGCAACCAGCTACGGCGATGTCAATATCGCTCTTAGGCAAGTTGTCACCTCGAGCGCGGGAACCAAACAGCACAACCTTCTCGGCGTCACATTCCCGAGCAAAAACTTCGATTTGCTTGTACACCTTGTCAAGAGATGCCATTTGCGCCCCTACAGCTTAATGTCAAAGTTGATTTCGGGGACGGCGGCCAGGTCGGCCAACGTCACGCCGTCGACGTACTTTTCGATCACGTCGTCCAAACCGCGCCAGAACTTGACGGTCGAGCAAAGGTCGCTACGGGTACAGCTGTTATCGATGCCATCGCACGCCACCGGGGCCGTGCTGCCCTCGACGGCACGCAAGATGTCGCCGGCACGCACTTCGGCCGGGTCCTTGGCCATCATGTAGCCGCCGCCCTTGCCACGCACGCTCTTAAGCAGGCCCGCCTTCATAAGCGGACGAACCAGCTGCTCCAAATACTTTTGCGAGATATGCTCGCGGTCGGCAACCTCGCGCAGAGCAATCTTGCCCTCGGCGTCACCGAGCGCCGCGATATAGATCATCAGCCGGAGGGCATAGCGGCCCTTGGAAGAAATGAGCATACCTGCCCCTCCATAACGCTGGGGACAAGCACTACCGATGAATTTGTCCCACAATCTGAAAAGTCGAGTGGATTAGTCGGGTTTTCCCTTGACTAACGCCGAACCCATAGTAACTTTATTCCGAGAAGATTCCTAGGGTTTAGTACACCTATGAGTACACCATATACAGAGAGGGACAGCATGAGCGCAAATCCGCTGCTTTCCATCGAAGGTCTCACCGCCTCCGTGGACGAGAAGACCATCCTCCACAACGTCAACCTCAACGTCGCCACCGGCGAGACCCATGTGCTAATGGGCCCCAACGGCGCCGGCAAGTCCACCCTCGGCCACCTGGTCATGGGCGACCCCGTTTACACGGTCAACGACGGCCGCATCGTCTTTGACGGCCAGGACATCACCGAGCTCACCACCGACAAGCGCTCGCGCGCCGGCCTGTTCCTGAGCTTCCAGGCACCGGTCGAGATCCCCGGCGTGCCGCTGTCAAGCTTTTTGCGCGCCAGCATCGCCGGCCGCCCCGGCCTGGAGATGAAGGGCAAGGAGTTCCGCCGTCGCGTCAAGGAGCTCGCAGCCGAGCTCAACATGGATACCGCCTACCTCAACCGCGAGCTGGGCGTGGGCTTCTCGGGCGGCGAGAAGAAGAAGGTCGAGATGCTCCAACTTCTGCTGCTGCAGCCCAAGCTCGCCATCCTGGACGAGACCGACTCCGGTCTGGACGTCGACGCCCTGTCCACCGTCAGCCACGGTATGGACGCCTACCGCAAGAGCTGCGACGGCTCCATGCTCATCATCACGCACAACACGCGCATCCTGGAACACCTGGACGTCGACCGCGTCCACGTTATGGTCAAGGGCCACATCGTGCGCGAGGACGACGTCTCGCTGATCCCCTGGATCGACAAAAACGGTTTTGAGACCTTCGAGCGCGAGGCCGCCGAGCAGCGCGCCCAGGCCGAGGCCGCCGCTGCCGAGCAGCAGGCGTAAAGGGGCGACGCAATGACCAAGAACCGCACCGAGGTCGCGGACATCGACCGCAGCCTCTACGACTTCGCCTATGGCGAGGAGGGATTCGAGCGCCTCGACGCCGGCATCACGCCCGACATCGTGCGCGAGATCAGCGCCAAGAAGGACGAGCCGCAGTGGATGCTCGATCTGCGCCTCAAGTCCCTCGAGATCTTCAATCGTTTTCCCGATCCGACGTGGGGCCCCTCCATCGAGGGCCTGGACATGGACAACATCGTCACCTACGTCAAGCCCAACACCGACCAAAAGCACGACTGGGAGTCGGTGCCCGACGACATCAAGAACACCTTTGAGCGCCTGGGCATTCCCGAGGCCGAGCGCAGCTACCTGGCGGGCGTCGGCGCGCAGTACGACTCCGAGCTCGTCTACCACAACATGCAAGACACCGCGTCCAAGATGGGCATCGTCTACTCCGGCATCGAGGAGGCCCTGCACGACCCGCAGTGGGAGCCGCTCATCCACGAGAAGTTTATGACGCTCATCCCGCCCACCGATCACAAGTTTGCGGCCCTGCACGGTGCCGTGTGGTCGGGCGGCTCGTTTGTCTACGTGCCCAAGGGCACCAAGCTCGACTTCCCGCTGCAGAGCTACTTCCGCCTTAACGCCAAGGGCGCCGGCCAGTTTGAGCACACGCTCATCATTGTCGAGGACGACGCCGACCTGCACTTTATCGAGGGCTGCTCGGCCCCCAAATACAACGTGGCCAACCTGCACGCGGGCGCCGTCGAGCTTTTCGTGGGCGAGCGCGCGCACCTGCGCTACTCGACCATCGAAAACTGGTCCAAGAACATGTACAACCTCAACACCAAGCGTGCGCGCGTGGACGAGGACGGCGACATCGAGTGGATCAGCGGCTCCTTCGGCAGTCACGTGGGCTATCTCTACCCTATGAGCGTGCTCAACGGCCGCCGCGCCCGCTCGAGCTTTACCGGCATCACCTTTGCTGGCGCCGGCCAGAACCTCGACACCGGCTGCAAAGTCGTGCTCAACGCGCCCGAGACCTCGGCAACCGTCGAGACCAAGGGCATCTCCAAGAGCGGAGGCATCCAGACCTTCCGCAGCTCCATCGTGGCCACGCCCAAGGCCGAGGGTTCCAAGGCAACCGTGAGCTGCCAGTCACTCATGCTCGACGACCAGAGCCGCTCCGATACCATCCCAGCCATGGACATCCGCGCCAAGAACGTCGACATCGGCCACGAGGCCACTATCGGCCGCATCGGCGACGACAAGGTGTTCTACCTGATGAGCCGCGGCATCTCGGAGGAAGAGGCCCGCACCATGATTGTCAACGGCTTTGCCAACCCGGTCTCCAAGGAGCTGCCGCTGGAGTACGCCGTCGAGATGAACAACCTGATCAAGCTCGAGATGGAAGGAGCGATCGGATAATGAAAGAGACCATGAACACCGCTGCTACCACGCTTGAGCAGGTCAATGCGATGCCGGCCGCCACTTGGGGTTGGCTCAAGATGAACCAGACCAAGCTCAAGCTTTCGGACGAACTTGCCGCCGCTCCCGCCGAGGCCGTTGAGGTCGAGGGCCTGGACGAGCAGTTCGCCGGCTCGGCCGACGCCTTCGACGCCGCCATGGACGCCATGGCCGAGCGCTTCCCCGAGCGCCGTACCGCTGCCCCCGGTGATGCCGCCGATCGCGCCCGCATCACGCCCGAGACCGAGCTCGACGTGCCCGCCACCTCTGTCTACCAGGCCGGCGCTATCAAGCTCGAGGAGGAACTCTCCCCTGCCGAGGCCTTCGAGACCGGTATGGGCGAGGCTGCCTACACCTACCTGGCCGACCACGCCACCAAGCGCATCGTCATCGATGTGCCCGCATACAAGCACGCCACGGTTTCCGTGCGCGTGAGCGCTGTCGATGCCGCCGCGGCCATCGCCGCCATCGACG
>ENA-ORIC01003548-ORIC01003548.1-human-gut-metagenome-genome-assembly--contig:-NODE-3548-length-10750-cov-2.138012_pt1 | contig 10750 bp, 9 predicted proteins | sample MGYA00243023_ERZ508732 | MGnify/ENA primary metagenome ERZ508732 (study PRJEB26277, sample SAMN04329767) | human gut metagenome | biome: human-associated habitat | host: Homo sapiens | place: USA...
GTTGTTTATTTTCATCTACTATAATCTCTATAATTTGTTGTTCCATAATATTTTCCCTTTTTTATTTTGTCGCTTTTCACTTCCAAATATGTTTTTAAACACAAAATCCATCTTTGGATCTAATAATCCTCTCATATCCTCAACTCCTTTTCCTTTTTATTTAGATTATACCATAATAGGTATTTTTTTAATCCTAGATTTCAATTAAAAAACCTATATCTCAAATTATTATACATTTTAAGATATAGGTCCTTTATATTCTATCTAAATTTATATTTTCAACTTCTATCTAGGTCTTCTCTTAGAATTCTTCCCTGATGATTTTCCTCTTCCTGAGTTTTTACCGCCGTTATTTCTTCCAGAATTTCTAGTGTCATTTCCTCTTGATGAAGATTTTCTATTATTTGAATTTCTAGAATCTCTGCTGTTTCCCTTATTTCCGTTTGCCTCTTTTTTGCCTTTGCCGTTTTTAGAGCCTTTATTTCCACCTTTTGAGTTACCAAAGTCTCTAAATTCACCTCTTGGTTTTATAAGACATCTTGGTCCAAATCCGATTAAATCCTCTCTTCCCGCTTCGACTAAAGCTTTGTGAACTAAGTCGTAGTTACGAGGTTGGCTGAATTGAAGTAATGCTCTTTGCATTGCTTTTTCTTCTCTCGATTTTGGCACATAAACAGGTTTCATATCTCTTGGATCAAGCCCTGTATAGAACATAGCAGTTGATAGTGTCCCTGGTGTTGGGTAGAAATCTTGTACTTGTTCTGGTTGATGATGAATATCTCTTAAATATTCCGCCAGTTCGATAGCATCTTCTAAACGGCATCCTGGATGAGAGGACATTAAATAAGGCACTAAGAACTGTTTTTTATTATATTTTTCATTTATTGTTTTATTTAATTGTTCAGAAAATTTCTCATCGTCAACATCCAATTTTTTTATTTCATTTACTACAGATTTTTGTTCTTGTGTAATTAATTTCTGTTCTTCTGAACTTAAATTGATAGAAATTTGTTCTTTATTCTTATTATTGGAAAAATTTGTTGTTGTCTGTGCCGCTGATACATTGATTGTACTTCCCAAAACTATAGTTAGTAATCCTATTAATGCATATTGTTTTTTCATATTTTCTCCTATTCTGTTAATATACTAATAATTAATGTTTTGAATATTTTGTTTTAATATGCAATTTCTGATATAATTTTTTATATCCATATAATACTTATCCTTTTGAAAGGATTTTTGGTTGGTCGCCATTCGTGTTATATGGATTTTTTCTAAATCATAAGCATCACCGCCCTTCAATAAATAATTCGTTACCTCTGATCCATATGATACTTCTATATTTTGAATTCCTCTCCATATTGTATCTTATAAATTTTTACAATATAATAATCACTCCACTTACTGTTATCTTCTTACCGGAATTATTTTGAATATATATAGAATATGTATCTTTTTTAGGTACTTTTATCTTTTGAATGTCATTTGATTTTATTTCCTTTAATGCTACCTTATTTCTACTCTTATTGACTATTCCAACTTTAACCCTACTGGTTGAGGAATATATAAATTTTAATCTAACATATTTATTAGCCTCTAGTTTATAACTTCCAATTCTTTTTTCTACATTAGGATTAATACTAAGCGATACCTTATGTCCCACAGAAAATGATTCCATTTCTTGATCTATTTCTACATATTCTATATTTGATTCTTCTTGATCTACTCCTATCTCCACTTCATCATCTGCCTTTACATTAATAGGAATAAGCATTAACATTATCATTCCTAAAACTAATATAAAAAACTTTTTCATTGTATATATCCTCCGTTATCTCTCTAAAATTTCAATTTCTCCTAATAATTCAATATTTTGATCATTATAATTACTAACAAAACATTGATACTTTCCACTTTTTTCAATTGAAAACTTATAATCAATTTCTTCTGATCTGTTAACATATTTTATATTATTTGAAAAATCCCGTATTCCTGCCTCTAATTTTCTTTTGTTTGCATCTTTATCAGTCATATCAAAGACTTTAAAAAATACTTTTTGTCCTTTCTTTAAATAAATCCATTTCGTTTGTACTCGTTCTTTCTTTTTCAGAAAATCCACCCCATAAATTGAACCATCATCTTCCAAATATTTAGTATGGAAAATTCTTGGATCATATCCATATCTTTTATGTACAACTAAATTCATAACCTCTGGTGTACCATCTACCACAATTTCCTCTGTTGTATTTCTATCTAAAATTCTATACCCCAATTGCATTGATTCCATTGCAGTAACAACACTGATTCCCCCAAATAATATAAAACACATGCTCAAAATAAAACCTATGATCCATTTCTCCGTATTCATTCTCTTAATATTCTTTGCGATTAATATTCTTCGTTCCAAGTTACATTCCCCAATTCCTGCACAGATATATTCCTGGAACTGAAATTGATGAATCATAATATCATAGATTGTCTTAAAATATCCCTTCTTGCTTCCCGTCTCATTGATCACACTGAAATCGCAATAGACTTCACTCCATTCATTCACTGCTTTAAATATTTGACGTTTTAATGGATAAAACCAGTAGATCAGTAAAATCATTCTGCATAATAGTTTCCAAAAGATATCCTTATGTTTTATATGTGTCAGCTCATGCAATAAAATAATCTTTAGCTGGTCTGTGGTATATTCTTCTGTCGGAAGTAAAACTTTTGGATTCCTTATTCCATATACCATCGGTGTCTGTACAAATGGGTTGTATTCAACACTTACAGAATTATGAATCTCAAATTTTTCCATTAATTCTAGCGCTTGCTTTGAAATCCATTCTCTACATGTTTTTCCTGACTGACATATATCTAAAAATACCCTCTCCTTACGTTTGCTTTTCCATATGCTGATTCCAAATCCTATTCCCCATATCCCTACCATACATATTGCAAAATTTCCTATCCTGTCATTTACCAAAAAGGTAATTCCATCCCAAAGAACCGTCCTTAAGATTACAATTGGAAAAGGAATCAAAAAAAACAAGATGACAATCTTTAACAATCCATAATTCAGCCTGACAAATCCTTTTTCCTCCATCTTTTTACATAGAATCTTCCATATAAGAAACAATATACTTCCTATGAGAAGACAGATAAATAAATAGCACAATATATAAATGCTAATCTGCTGAATCATCCAGATCATCGATCAACCTCCGTAATTTATCATTCTCCTCTTGTTTTACTACATCAGAAAGAGCTACTGAAAATTCATCCCATCAATCATCAAACCATACTTTTTTCATCTGCTCAAACTGCACTTTATGATAATCTGATTCATCAACTTTCGAATAAATAAAACTTCTTCTTCCTTCTTTCTTTGTCTCTATGAAATCTTTCTTCTCCAATCTTCTCAAATAAGTCGAAACACTATTCCTATGATATTCTTTCCCTGTATTCCTTTTTATTTCTTCCACCAGATCCTGTATTGTTACTCTGCCCTGTCTCTTTTCAATATTCCAAATAGCTTTCATTACGATTGCGTTTAATCTTTGATGCATTGTGTCATATTTTAATGAACTAAGGAAAGGGCTGCAACACTTGAAATGATAACAATGGGTATTATCATTATGTTCTATTTTTAGGTTACTTTTATTTTAACATTGTTTTGTACTTAACACAATATATTTACAGGTTATTTTTTTCAATAAAATAATCATTCTATGAAAAAAATCACTGAATCCATATAATTCATATGAACTCAGCGATTTATCTACTATTCTCCGATCAAAACCCTCTTACCTTCAAAGGCAAATCCATAATGTCTGATCTTTGATTTTGAAATTCCTCTCTCTATTAACTCTGTATCATAATCCTTTTCTTCTATCTGCACTAATGCAGACTGCACAGTATCTTCTAATTTCAGTTCTTCCTGTGCATCGTAAACTTTAAATTCCAGCACAAATGCAAGTTGATTTTTCTGACGTGGAATCAACATAACGTCGTATCTTCCATATCCACTTTCCCTGTTTGATCTCACTTCATATTGATCCCGCAATTCTACCAATAATCCTAATACAAAACCATGATAGAATCTCTCTGGCTGTGTTCTGCCAGAAGGATGGCTTCCTGTATCGAAACTGCTGAATGTGGCTAGTGCAACTTCATTCATATAGGCATTCATTTCTTTGATATTTCCACAGAGCATTGCCTTAATAAATGCATTATAATTCGACCTTGTATTCTGAAACCATCCCACAAACATCTCTGAAAACATTCCTAAGGTCTCTAGATTCGTAATCTTTAAATGATACCATGGTACATGAAGGATTCCTCTGTATTCGATCTTATCGATCTTCAGATAACCGCTTGCAACCATCAGACTCCAGATCGCATTTTCTTTTGTCTCCAACTGATCAAATACGATCTGCTCATCAAAATTCAACACGATTTCTCTTTCATTTAAAAGTTCTTCCATGAATTCTTTCACATCTGGCTTGGACGTCTGAATCAATCGATTTATCAGATCATTGGAACTTGTAGATGCCCAATAAGCAAGCAACTTCTTTTCTTTCAGATAATTTGTAATGGACCATGGATTGTAAATATCCCTCTGTGAACCAAAAGTAAATCCATCATACCATTGCTTTACGGCATCCTTTTGACCTGCTAATTGAAACTCTTCCAATGCTGTAAAGACTTCTTCTTGTGTAAAGCCAAAACATGTTGCATATTCTTCTGATGTTGTTGTCACAACTTTTAAGTTATTCAGATCCGAAAAAATAGATTCTTTGGAAACTCTGGTAATCCCAGTCATCATTGCTCGATTTAAATATGGATTTGTCTTAAATGCTGCATTAAACAAACTTCGGATAAATGCAGTAAACTCATCCCAATATCCATGAATATACGCTTCCTGCATCGGGGTATCAAATTCATCCAAAAGAATGATAACTTTCTTTTCATAATATCGATAAAGATAACCAGAAAGATCTTTTAATGCACATTGTGCTGTCACATCATCCATATATGGATCAACTGACTGGAATTGTCTTACCTGGACTTCTGTCAGTCCTTCCCATCCAGCCAACTCAATATATTCCTGATACACATCCCTAATGATCTTCTTTATCTTTAAAACTGCATCCTTATAATTTGTCTGCTTCACATCTGCAAAACTTAAATAAATGACTGGGTATGTTCCTTGTAACTGTTGATATTTTTCCTCTTTCCAGATATTCAGCCCTTCAAACAGCTGTCCCTGATCTCGATACTGGTTGGAAAAAAAACATTTTAACATATCCATATTTAACGTTTTTCCAAAACGTCTCGGTCTTGTGATCAACGTGATATCGTCTTCTGATTCCCACCACTCTTTGATCAGACTTGTTTTATCTATATAGAAACAATTGCTTTGTATGATATCTTCAAAACTTTGTTTTCCAATTCCTATTACCTTTTTCACGTCGATCACCTTCTTTCTAATTTATATATCTCTTTTTTCTTCTTTTAGTATACAAAAAATGGGAATCTCAGGCAACCTTGAGTATCTGTCTGATCACGCATCCAAAACCGTCAATGCCGTCACTGCTCCAACAATACATAAGATTCCAACAACATCGATCATTCCAAAGGCCTGTCCAAGCACGGTTGCGGAAAGAATCGTTGCAACCAGCGGTTCCACGCATCCAAGCATACTTCCCTGAACTGGTCCTAACATGGAAATCCCATGGAGATAACAGGAAAACGCCACGATCGTTCCTAAGAATACAACTCCAATTGTCATTGCAACCGTCATGATATCCCAATGTCCTGGGATACTCCATACTTTTGTAAATGGAGTTACCAAAACTCCACCGACAAACATTCCCCATCCTGTTGTCTCTAAAGTACCAAATTCGTCTAATAATTTCTTTGGCTGCACGTTATAAACTGCAAAAGCAAAAGCGGATAACAATCCCCAGAATAATGCTGCATTGGTGATCACTAAGTTTTTTATACTTCCATGTGTTGCAAGCAAAAAGATACCTACGATCACAGCTGCCAGAACAAGCACTTCTTCTTTCTTTGGAAATCTTTTTTCCACTAATACAAAGAACACCATAATTAAGATGGGGGCAGAATACTGAATAACTGTCGCAGTTCCCGGATTTGACTCCTGAATGGCAAGGAAGTACGTCATCTGACACATAGCCATTCCAATCATCCCGAAGATCAGCTGATTGACCGCTGAATCTTTTCTTTTCCATACACGAAAAATTGAATTCCCTTTTCTCTGATACATAAGCAACAGCAGGCAGATTCCTGCCCCTAATAATCTGACTGTCACAAGCCACGTAGCCGTCAGATCTTTTGCATCAAATAAATATTTCCCCATCACACCAGACATGCCCCAGCAGCATCCTCCTGCAACTGTGAAGCAGATTCCTTTTAAACTTCGATTCATAAATACATTTCTCCTCGTATCTGTATTTTTATCTATTCTTCTGTGAGTAAATTATCAAATTCACATTTCTCAAATTCCTGAATGGAAATATTTTTCTTGTTTGGATTGGCGTATACAAAAGTCTTATCTACATTTTCTAGGTAATTTTGAATCTTATCATTTGTCGCACTGATGATTGCCTGGAATCCTAGATTCCTGATCAGGTCAATACAACTTGCAACTTTCTCTGCATCCATCTTAGAGAATGCTTCATCTAAGACAACCAGACGGATGCTTGGATTTCTTCGTACTTTCGGTGAAAGATGAATTCCATAGGCCTGTGCAAAACTTGCGAGTAATGCAACATATAATGGGTTCTGTCCTTCTCCACCAGAGTTTTTCTTGATCATCTTACTTAATCCGATCGTCAGTTTTTCATCACCATCCACAATCTGTTCCATATCAAAGGACAGATACGTACGATAATCAGAATATTTCTGCATATCACGTTTCGCATTCTCAAGTTCTTCACCGGTTGCACCTTCTGGCGGGATAAAGATCTCGATCAATTCATTCATCAGTTCCCCGTATTTATTCTCATGTTCCATAGAGAAGAGATTCATCTGGTCATCCATCGTTGTATTTAAGACAGATGGATCGATATTCAGAGAATCATCCATAAACATTGGATAATATTTTCCATCGGCTCCTGTATTTCTTGTGATCTTAAACTGATATTTATCTTTACCAAAATCAAGGCCGCTGATCATGCGGTTTAATTCATCTCTTCGCTGATAAGCTTCACGGATTGCACTTCGGATCTTATAGACAAAGTCATCTTTAAAATGTTCCATCGCTGTCTTTGCCTGTTTTGCAGCTTTTTCACGATAGATTTCCATATGATCAGAAGACAATTCATTGTAAAGTTTATCATATGCATCATTGTTCTCATCAATAGCTGAAAATGTACGGTTTGGATACTCTCTTAAATATGCCGTTCTGACTTCCACAAGTTTTCGATATTCTTCTTCCTTCTTCGTTCCAGCATCATAGTATTTTCTTGCTGCACGTTTTTTGAGACGTTCATAGTCGTCTGTATCTGTCTTCTCGATTTCCTGTGTAAACTGCTGGTCATACTCTCCATTTGCTGGTAATTCATTCTGTGCACGGATCAATGCTTCATTCTGATCAATGATCTGCTGTCTGCATTCTTTTAACGCATTCTGTGTTGCCCAGATCGTTTCTTTCATCTCATTGATCTCTCGTTTGCAATCTTCCTGTGTTGCCCTGTTCTGGTCTCTTTCCTCTTCCAGACCTTTTAAGGCACCTTCTCTTAATTTTGTCAGCTGATTTTCTAAATCTTCATATTCTTCCTGACGTTCTTTCGCACGTTCCAGTGTTTCCTGCTGTTTTAAATATTCTTCGGCTGACTGTGGAAGATATTCATAGTCTAAAATAACGACAGCACTTAAAACTTCTTTTTCTAATGGATCTTTTTTATCAAAGATCTTATCCTTTTCTTTCTCTAATTCTTTGATCCTGTGGCGTAAACTGTTGTCTCCAATGTAGGAATTTCTTGTGTACTGTTTTGGATCTAATCGTTTTAACTGGAAATTTTTATAAAGCATTCCATCTGGTGTGATACCAGTACGGCAATTTCTTAATTCATCGATCGTCTCACATTTGATCACACGCCCGATCAAGGATTCTATCAACTTTTTCACATAAGACTGTTCTGCAAGAACTTCTTCTGATAACGCATTTTCCTCAACCTTCATGTCCTGCTTATCAATCTTTTGTGTGTCTGCAATCGAAATTCTCCAGTATTTCTTCTGATCCATATCACGGTAGATTTCCATGGCATCCTTAACGTATTTTGGTTCCACGATGAGTGTTAATTTATTCGATCCTAAATATCCTTCGACCGCTTTATGCCATCTCTCATCTTTCATGTCTAACAGATCGGCAAGCACATTTACCTTTACAAAATCACCACATTTTTCGCTTAATTTCGTCTGTAATTCATATCTTGCATCCAGAACTTCTTTTGGATATGCTTTGTTACCCTTTTTCAGTTCTTTCAACTCATCAGAAATGGATTTCTCCTGTTTCTTTAAGGCTCTCAGTGCAGACGCATTATCTTGTCGCTCTTCCTCGGTTTCTTTTCTTAAGATATCCAATGTATGTTTTAATCGATTCAGATCATCTTCTGTGATATCTCCCTGTTCAAATTTCTCAATATCCCAGATTGCCTGATTTGGCGTAATATCGAGATCACACCATTTTTTTAAGTCTTTTGATGTCTGTTCCCAACGCTGTACGGAATGATTTAACTGTCCTAACAACTCCTGAACATCCTTTTTCCTTGTTGCGATCTGATCGTATCCACTTCCTGCGATCTGTGCTACCAATGCATCGTATTCTTTGGCGAGTTTCTCTAGTTTCTTCTCAAGAACTGTTTCATTCTCTTCCTGTGTCTTTAGATCTTTCTCTCCATCTTCAATCTTTTGCTGTAATAGATGAATATCTGTTTTTAATTTCAGGACATCCAGTTTGTTCATGCGGTACTGGCAATAATCCTGTTCCTCTTTTTTGGTCTTGAATTTAACGAAACTTTCTTTGATCTCTTCTAAGCTCTTTGCTTCTTTTAATGTATCTTCGATTCTCTGACGCATTCTTCCATACTGCATCACGCTTTCCTGCATATCTTCAATATGAATGTCCTGCTCCATACAGATGTATTCTTTCACAAAATCTTCGAGCTTGATATTCATTTTAAATGGGATCGCGCGTTTAAACAGTCTTGGGAATTTCTCCATATCAAGACCGCCAAGATAGATGTCATACATCTGTTTTCTAAATCTCTCGTTGCTTGTTCCAAAATAGAAATCTTCTTTTTTGAAGTTTTTCTGCATATATTTGCGGAGTTCCGAAATTGTCATCGCATGTTCTTCCGTACGGTAAGCATTCTCTAAAATGCCACCTTTGTGCCAGAAAAATAATCTGGATGTATCATTTCTTGCTGTATCTACGTCAAATACAACTCCCAGACATTCTTTTTCGTCAGATTCTGTCTGTGTAAATTCAAGAACGATCGTTGTGGAGAAGTTTTTATTTCTCAAATAAGTAACTTCATCTTTCTCTCCGACCGCAACCATTCCTCGCAGGTATTCGATCAGATTTCGATCGGAATCGTCTGCTGCCGCCTTATTAAAGAATCCACGACCATCTGTATTCGCATATAAAACGATCTGCATCGCATCGATCACTGTTGACTTTCCACTTCCAGAATGTCCGGTAAAAAAATTGATTCCATCGTTGAAACTTAATACTTTCTGATCTATATAATGCCAGTTATTCAGGCATATCTTCGATAATGCCAGAAATGGCTGCTTCGTCTTCGTCAAACTCACTGTCTACTTCCTCCTTGCTGAAACTTTCGATCAATCTGCGGATGTCATCTCCTAGTAACACGACATTCACGCATGGATAGATCATCATTCTTGTCTCGTCATTTAACTCTTCTAATACATCGAGTGGTTCGATGATCTGATATTTCTTTAATAATGCGATGGAACGACGCATCTCAGTGATGGATGGCAAGGTTCTCATCAGATGGAAATCATTGATCTTTTCATGGATTTCTCCTAATGATGTATACACACTTGTATTCGATGAAGCCTCTGCCATATGTTCATCGTATAATAATTTTAAGATCAGAAGATAAATGGTTGATAATCTGGAAATCTTCTCTCCGATCAAAGTTTCTCCTTCGATATAAAAAACTCCCAGATGCAGATTTTCTCTTAATTCGATTCCTGAAATCTTAAAATATTCTCTTAAAAATTCCTGATGCAGGTCAATGGTTCTAAATTCTTTATTGTATACAAGTCTTCCGCTCTTTTTATCATATTTTCTTTCTAATACAAATGTCTGTTTTAACAACGTACGGATCACTTTCGTGACCGCATTTTTTTCTTCGTCATTCAATTCTTCATAATACGGTATCATGATTTCGGTTTCCTCCTTACAAAAGTTAATGCCGGATAACGGTAACTTCCATTATCAATCAATTTATCGTCTCTCTCGATCACTTTATATTTACTGTTTCTTCTCGTGCTGTAATCGTAAGCAAGGATTAATTTCTCAAAGGACTCTTCATCCCTGATATCAATATCCTTAACTTCCATATGGTCATCATGCATGTAAGCTTCAATGAAATCTTCAATCTCAGCCTGTTGGTATCTTGTATGAATCTTATTTAATCTTAAGACATCTTCTCTTGATAATTCTTCCTGCTGCTTTTCTTCTTCTACCTGACTTGCAAAA
>ENA-ORIC01003554-ORIC01003554.1-human-gut-metagenome-genome-assembly--contig:-NODE-3554-length-10726-cov-2.702132_pt1 | contig 10726 bp, 12 predicted proteins | sample MGYA00243023_ERZ508732 | MGnify/ENA primary metagenome ERZ508732 (study PRJEB26277, sample SAMN04329767) | human gut metagenome | biome: human-associated habitat | host: Homo sapiens | place: USA...
ACGCCATCGTATTATTATTGATCTTGCTTTTCCTCGGACCGCTTACCAAACACATTCCAATGGCTTGTCTGGCTGGCGTATTGATCATCGTATCCTATAATATGAGTGAGTGGCGTACGTTCCGTTCCTTGATGAAAAACCCGAAAAGCGACGTATCCGTCTTGTTGGTGACTTTCTTCCTGACGGTTATCTTTGATCTTACGATCGCTATCGAGATCGGTCTTTTGATCGCCATGTTATTCTTTATGCGCCGTGTGGCCGAGACCACGCATGTATCCGTCACCACGGATGAGATCGATCTTTCCGACGAGGGCGAGATTCATCATGACGAGGAAGTCCTCTCCCTGCCTAAAGGTGTAGAGGTATACGAGCTCGATGGTCCGTTCTTTTTCGGCGTAGCGAATAAGTTCGACGGCATCATGAAAAGTATGGGAGATAAACCGAAAGTCCGCATCATCCGTATGCGTAAGGTTTCGTTCATAGATTCTACCGGTCTGCATAACTTGGAAAGTCTTTTCCGTCTTTCCGAGGCAGAGCATATCCATATGATACTTTCCGGGGTCAATGAACATGTACACCGTGTATTGACAAAATCCGGATTCGATAAGAAGATTGGCGCAGAAAATATTTGCAGTAATATCAATGAGGCGGTAGAGAAAGCGAAAGCTGCCGTACAAGACTAAGATACTATCAGACAGTGGGAGACGCAGCATGCTGCGTCTCTACAACTGGATATTTATTCCGGTAAATAATACCAGTCCTCTGGTAAGACAGCTTCCTTTATTTTACGGCAGGAAACCCCGACCTCCAAGGCCTCGCCCATATAATCCTCGAAATACAAAACACGTAATTCGTGGAAACCAGCGTCTAACGCTACCTTTCCTTTCGCTATACGAGCATTATGAGAGCCATCATTATCAACAATAGCTTTACCGTCTATAAATAGTTTGGAACCATCATCCGAATACGTATAAAAGCGATATACACCTTTTTCAGGGATATTTATCAACGTACGGAACTCATAAGCGAAATGATCCTTGGCCGGAGCCTCCTGAATGGAGATATTTTTCATCGTACCCTCTTTCACTTTTGTCCCGGAAGCGATCTGATCCGTATGTTTAAACTTGCCTTCATAATAGGTATAAGCTACCCCGTGCTTTTTAGGTTTTACCGTTTTGGCGGGTAAGAATTCCATCGTTTCCTCATCCTTAGAGGTCAGGCCAGACGGATAATAATACGTATATTCCTTTCCGGACGAGGTACGAATCCATGAATCAAACTCAAACTTGCCCTCACGCAATTCAATGATACGGCCACCCCGCTCGAAATCTCCATAAGCGTCCCATCCGGATACACGCCCGAAAGCTAGCCCCACGTTATATAACATTCCTATATAATCGTTATCATGATCGTGCCCGGCGAAAGTAGCCATCACATCCTTCATTTCCACCAAGGAAGCGAAGAAGCCCGTGTTGATCTTAGGAGAGGCGATTCCCTCTTCTTTCTGTCCTAATGTAGTCTCCGCCCCACCGATCTCATTATATTCCAACAGAGGAATATGGAAAAAAGCCAAGGCTGGCAACGGTTTGCCGCCATTTTCCTTGGTATAGCGCATACTTTGCTCACGATACCAATGGATCTGGTCGAAATGAATCCAATCATACGTGCCATAATCCTTCAGCGTAGGATAATCGTTGGAGTCGATACAATACAATAAGGCCGCCGGTTTCTTTCCGTCCGAACTGTAGACCGGTACCACATAGTTTCCGGCTCCATGGATATCACCCGGTCCCTTCTCGCCCATAAAATAAGGTGATTTACTAAGCATGGCATAAATCTCGTCCTTGGAGACGATCTCCGCGTCATGATTTCCCATCATGACCGTAAACGGTATCTTGGCCTCCTCAAAGATCCCGATCACCGACTTCCATCCTTCCAAACCGGGGTTTGCTGTCACCACGTCGCCCGTCAGCATTGCCACATCCGGATTCTCCGCCTTTAATACGGATTGTATCGTAGCGACTGTCTTAGCGCATTTAGATGATTTCTGATCCCAATGAATGTCTGTAAATTGGACGATCTTGAATTTCCCATCCTTGAAAGCAAGCTGTTTTTGCGCGAATAAGCTCATCGGGGCACAAAAGCACAACAAGGCTATCGCTAATAAAAAAGTCTTTTTCATGTTCTTCGATTTAGTAATTGGGGGCTAAGTTATAAAAAAAAGAGAGCGATGTATAAAAACAGGCTCTCTTCCTTATGTTAAATGCCACAATGAAACCCTTGCTGTCAAACAAAAGCTATATACATATCCGCAAGCCGGGTTTTCCTGTCAAAATGCGGGATCTCTTTTACTATTTTCTCACAATCCTCAAGGCTCATTCCTCCTTTAGGTTCCCCCCAGTACCAAAGTTTAGGGGTATTCTGTTTTTTACTTGTTGACTCCATAATTCTCGTTGTTTTTATCGTAAGACAGGAAACGCTCAAATACCCCTATCCTCAAAATATATAAAAGATTAAAATAATGTGAATTTATATCCAACCGACAACCCCAATTTCAAATCCCGGTCATTGACACAATTCTGGAAATAGTTCACTCCCACATAAAATCTTTTTACCTCTATACAGGCCGCCGCCGTAGCTCCCATATTCCAATATTCACCACTACCGGTGTAAGCACCCGCATTTAATCGGAGATTCACTTTATCGCTCAACGGAATATGAAAAGAAGCATACACGGGTACAAAAAAATCAATATTCCAATCATCTCCATATGAAAACGAATTCCCTGCGGTATGCAGCAACAATCCCGTTTGTATAGAAAACAACCGTGATTGTGGAAAGTTTATATACGCCCCCGTCTGAAGCCCCCATCCATCTCCTCCTAGTATTCCGGTACGAGCTTCTATATCAGCGGCCTGCGATCGACCAAAAGATAAAAGCAATATTAACAGAACAAACAACTTCTTCATTACTTACAAGGTATTAATATTAATATTTAGATTGAATAAAAGTTCGACATATCATGATATAGAACTCCCATTCAATCTAAATATTGCTTCTATATCATTATTCGGCTCCAAGTTAGTGTATTCCGAATATAGCGTCTTTTATGACGATCGAATCTTCCGAATTCTCTATATTATATAAAATACCTTCCATCTTCCCTTCAATATAAGGGGTACCACTTCCCTCATGAAAACGAATACTATCCACTTGTATCCGAAATGAAGATTTCAGTGGATGATACACTATTTTAGCGTCATCTTTCGTGATCCTAACAGTAGATTCTATCTCTTCATTCAATAATTTACCCTTATCGATCAGATATTCTCCTTCTCTCAATGGAATCAATGAGATCCTCAGCATAGGATAAGGATAGTCAGAGATATGCACTCCTAATGGTATCTCCCAATAGAAACCGCTTAAATCGGTATTTACCTCCTGCCAAAAATTTCCATGATCAATGAAAGAATGAGAGTTCGACTGATTAGCTATAGAAATATCTTGACTATTCACCTTTCCTTCAAAGTACCCCAAATAGTAAGGAGTTTCTTCAAAAGAAGTATCCTCATCCTTGTCACAAGAAACGAATGAGAATAGTAAAAGAATGAATAAAGAAAAGATGAAACCTGCCATCATTCCTTTTTTAGCTTCATCCCAGTAAAGCATAGAGATATTCCGTTTTTCAGTTGTTGATTCCATAATGACTATTGTTTTCTTATAAGACAGGAAACCATCAAATACCCCTATCCTCAATGTATATAAAAGATCACAATAAAGTAAACCGTATTCTATTATTTCTATTTTACACAAAAAGACATTAATTATATTTTTACATATAGCCTATTACAATATATTCACTACATTTGAAATATTAATCAACATAAAATATAAGCCATGCAAAAATCATCATTTAATAAACTTAGCATTTTACTATTTATTATAGTAATTCTATCTTCTTGTAATAAAGATAATGGCATAGAAGAGATTAGTGAATCATATATTGAAATAAAAGTGCTTAGAATTAGCAAAGATAACACAAAAACACCTATTTATAATGCAATAGCATACATTTATTATGATATAGCACCTATTGATCTCGCAAATTACACAGATAAAGGGAATGGTATATACTCTAATGGTAAAAATACAATTATACCTAATCAAGTAAAAAGAACAAATATAGATGGCTATCTAGAAATAAAACCAGAAGAAACTATTCATTCTATTACAGTTTTCATCCATGACACTAATAGTAATATGATTTCTCACTCATATTGGTCAAACCGTCAAAATCAAATAAAAGAAACTATTACATTTTATTACTAATTATATTTAAGATATGAAGTAAATAGTTATTTATAAACTATTTACTTCATATTTAGCTTATTCATATAAGCATATCCATTAATACATTTTCAAAGGAGCCAACTCTATTTTATAATAACCATTATAATATTTACTATTTAATGGAATTGAATATGCCGTATCTCTACGTCCTGCATATTCAATCCAATCACCAGAAAGAACAACAGGATCATAAAAATTAACAATAACATCCCCCAATTCATCATTACCCAATGTAAATGTTTTTTCAAATGTAGTCGTAATTGTCTTTTTCGCACTTGCACCAAATTTCAATCCTACTTTTTCAAAAACTCCTTTTACAGGATTAAGTTCAAAATTTCCTGCAAATTCAGCAGTAGTTTGGCTAAGCGTCCTTTGAGTTTCTGTACCATCAATTTCTTCTATAGAAATTTTTATTACACAACTAAAATTTTCTATATTCCATTCAAACAGAGGTAAATCAAGAGGAACAACTAGGCATTCTTTTACACCATCAACTTTAGAATTACCTCCTCCTATATCTTTGTAAGATACTCTAAATAGATCTTCTGGTTTTACGCCAAAAGAAAAAGTTTGTTCTGTCCCTATAGGACTTTTTGTTCCAACATATACTTTAACTAAAAAATCAAATTTACCATCAGTCCAAGGAGTAGCTTTATAAGATTGCCTAGGATTAAATATTTGATCATAATCTAACTGTGCATCTCCTGTTTGATCTGATATCTTTTGGAAAGCTATATTTGGATCCCCTTTCATTTGGAAAGAATATAGTGTTTCTTTATAATCATAAACAAATACACCTTTATCTGAACCTGGAACCATATCATAATATATATAGTCCCTATGCCATCCATCCTTATTTTTATAAATATTATATGCATCAACTGATTTTTGTAATCTATCTTTCATACTTTTATTTACATTTCGAGATCTTAAAATGTTTTTTTGTTTCATATTATTAAAAGATTCTCCAAGAAAAGAATAAGTTATTCCCGATTTAGAAGAAAAAGTAAAATTAGTACTACTAAAATTACTTCTAGACAAATTACTATATTCATTCGCTACGATTCTTTCATTATCCTTTAATACAACAATAGGATACATAGGAATGAGATCTGATTTTATAATTTTTTCTTCCCCATCCTTATCATATATAGGAACATCGTTACTGATACAAGTTCTAACAGCAACAACTGGTATTTCTTTATCAGTATTCCAAAGAGCAGCAGAGAACGAATTCTTAGGTAATTCTGGAACAAAAATTGTTAGAGTAGGAAACTTTTCATTAATAGATAATAATTTATCCATTTCAATATATTTCCCTATATACTGTTCAAATGTAATATTATCTTCCAGCATCTCATCTTTTACTAATTGATAAAGAACATCATAATCATTATCAATCATTTTTAAAGCCTCGTTTTTAATCAAATTTCTAGCCATTAGGCTTTCATTAAAAACTTTTGATAATGCTTTAGCAAAATCTTTTTTCAAAACTAAGTCTTTATTCATTAGAAGAGAATCATGAATAGAAATTTCTATATTATTTGTAGATAATATATCATTTCTTTCCATCACTAAATCATCATTACAAGATGATATAAAAACTAAGCAAATAAATAATAAATACACCTTTTTCATAATACTACTTTTTAAAAGGTAAAACAATAGAAAATTATATTTTTACTCCTATATCATTTACAAATACAAAAGTTTAAATTTAAAAATCCCCAAATACATGATTATAATCATTCATTATATGTAATACTCCTTTTTCTTGATCTCTTACTTTTAGAGGTATTACTAAATATGGCATAGTACTCGTTTGTACCTTTTCATTATAGATCACTTCTCCCGTAGAACTAGTGACGATAACACATACATCACCAAGATCCTCGTGAAAGTTTACTATCAGTTCTCTATTAGCCTCCTCAATCGATGCATCCATTGGCAAACCTATTGGAATGGATTTTTTCTTATGTTCCCATTTACCATGTAGATCTATAGGCTTACCCCAGCATGGCATAGCCCATAATAAAGCTATTGCCGCTAATAACAATTTAAGCTGTCTCATTTCGTTTTTATTTTTTCAACGTAAAGATCAAGCCTATAGAAGAAACAAGCAAATATAACGCTAAATAATAAGCGACAAACGAAATTCATAATCAACTAATATTTAATTGATTATAAATCAACTAGCAGGACAAAGGGTAAAGCCAATATTAATAGAAGCTATTGTTTATCAATCTATTGTACACTATTAATAAGATAAGCACATAAATCAAGCTCTTTCGCTATGATTCCCAGCCTTTGGCGTACACGCTGCCGACGCTTGTTTACCGAATCCGGCTGGATATGTAACAGGATAGATTCACCTATCGAATCCAAACCCAACAAGCTCAAATAACAATAACGCAATTCGGCGGCAGATAAATTAAACGCAGCGAGTCGATCCGCTAAAAAAGGATAAACCTCATTCACTTGCGTAATAATATTTTGCCAGTCTTTTTCTGATAGTGGAGATTTGGTAGCTCCCGGTACTACTTTTTGGGATAGCTTGATTACTTTCTTGGCTATAGCGGATGATAAGAATAGATCCTTACGCCGTTCCGCTATCCGAAGGACGAGGGTTTCCTCTTCTTTTTTTATTTGTTCATATTCTTTCTCCAGTTTCTCTCTTGAATCAAGTTCATTCAGTTTTTCATTTTTTTCAGACAATTGAATAGATAAAGCCTCTAATCTATCTTGTTTGTTACGTAAATTATCCCGTAGTCTGAATAATTCATTACTCTTATTCGACAAATCGATTTCCTGCTTAAGAAGTCTTTTATTTTTTCTATCAATTCGTATTTGAAAGACCCATAATAATATTAAAAGAATAGATACAGATATTACCCAATAGATAAAATACTTTTGTTTATCCGATTTTAATCGCATATTTTCCAATGATATTTTTAAATGCTCATATTCCTTTTCTATTTTTATTATGTTTTCCCTATTTCGTATCGTCAAGATCGAATCTGAGGCACTGTTATATTCATCCAAGTAAAACCAAGCCTTTTCCCAATTACCCTCCGCTTTCTCTAACAAAGAATAACCATAAAGTACCGAAAAACGGGTCATATCATTAAAACTAGGTACACTTGCTTTCTCCAAACAAATACGTGCATTCTTAAAATCGCCTTCTTCTATATATATACCAGCCAATGTCCTGTAACTTGGTGCGTCACCAAAATCTGACATATTGACATTTTTCCACAAATACAATTTAGCTAACTCTTTATTACCTAACATATTATAAATATTTCCTATTCCATTATATATAGTCCCTATATCAGAAGAGTCACCTACTTCAACTATAATAGTATCCGCTTTCAACAAAAAAATTAACGCTATATCCAAAGAATCCGAAAACGCATACATTCTTCCCACATCCCGCAAGGCGAAAGCCGAACTTCGCATATTACCCGCTTTTCGAAAATAAGATTCCGCTTCCTTATATTTGTCCTTTCCTAACAGATAATTACCCTCGAAATCATACAGATCTCCCATATAGCTACAAATATATCCGGCTTGATTATAGTCTTCACTGCGTAAAGCGATATCCAAAGCTTGCAAATAAACCTTCATCGCTTTCTCGTTCTCTTTATCTTCCACATACGAACGCCCCAAATACAAACCAATCTTCGCTTGTTCTTGCTTTGTCCCGTGTGACTTATAATAGGCTTGCGCACGTAGCAATTGTTGTACATAGGGCAGATCCGTATATAACGTGTCCGCCACTTTACCGGATAGCATACACCAACGAGCCAATAATTTATCACTCAAATTATCGGGCACGGCTATGCTATCCAATAGGATATGGGAACTATCCGGATCGGATTTCAACAAGGATTCCGCACGATCGATTAGGTATATGGCATCGCTCTCATCTCGACAACCTATAAATGAGAGTGTGGATAATAGCGATATCAAAATAAGCAAATGCCTCATTGGTTCCTATCTTTAGATTCTATGCGCAAGATAGGCATATTTTTCATCAAACCTTAAAGAATAATTGATTATTAGGCTTATTGTATAAAATTCTTATCGCTTGGATATCTCCATCATCTTTTTGGAAAAACACGTACGTGTTTTCATAAATTCTCGTACGTGTTTCCGAAAAAAGACGTACGTGTTTTTCCGAAAACATGTACATGTTTTTATACATCTGATTTTCAATATACTAAAAACAGTATTCCCGAAGGCAGGGATATTGTAGGAAATTCAATTATCTTTGGACTTTCATTGGTAACTTTTTAATCTACTATCGATATGGCACAACAATCCGGAAGATTGCTATCCCTCGACGTGATGAGGGGAATTACGATTGCGGGGATGATTTTGGTAAATAACCCCGGGTCATGGAAGTATGTATATACGCCTTTAGAGCATGCACGTTGGAACGGCCTCACTCCCACCGATTTGGTATTTCCGTTCTTTATGTTCATCATGGGGGTCTCCATGTTTTTCTCGCTTCGGAAATATAACTTCAAGCTGTCGAAAGAAAGCGTGACGAAAGTATTGAGACGCACGGTATTGATATTCCTCGTGGGATTAGGGCTGAATCTGTTCGGGCATGTTTGCTACAATGGATTTACCGATTTCCAGAATTTACGTATCCTTGGGGTGATGCAAAGGTTGGCGCTCGCATACGGCTTCGGGTCGTTGATAGGATTAGCGATTAATCATAAGTATATTTTGCAAGTAGCCGCTGGTATATTGATATTTTACTGGGCATTACTAGGTTTCACGCATAGTATGGAAATGTCGGAGGATAGCATTATAGCAATCGTGGACAAGGCTTTATTCGGTACATCGCATATGTATCACGATGATATGGCAGATGGTACACGGATCGCCTTTGATCCGGAAGGGCTCTTGAGCTGCATCGGTAGCATAGCGCATGTATTACTCGGTTTCTACGTAGGAAAGGTAATACAGGATTGTAAAAAGAACAATGAGTTGATTATCCGTAATATCTTCATTTTCGGTACGATTATTCTTTTTGCCGGTTTCTTGCTAAGCTATGGTTGCCCTATCAATAAAAAGATATGGAGTAGTACGTTCGTATTGGTTACTTGCGGATTTGCCTCCTTATTCCTCGCTTTATTAATCTGGATCATCGATATAAACGGGAAGAAGAAATGGACGTTATTCTTTGAGTCGTTCGGTATCAACCCGTTGTATCTGTATGTACAAGGGGATATATTGGCCGTATTGCTGGGGATGAGCGGTATCTCCGCCTTTATGTATATGGATCTGTTCAGGCCGATATTCGGCGATTTCGGAGGATCGCTGGCTTGGGCTATCTTCTTCGTGGTATTAAACTGGATACCGGGATATTTCTTGTATAAGAAGAAGATTTATATCAAGTTGTAAAAAGAAATGATCTATGCTCTGTATATAGAACAAAAAATCACTATATTTGCTCTATATACAAAGCATAAATACAAAAATCAAATTAATAATTTAACTATGGAAAATGAACTTCAAGTTATTGGAACGAAAGAAGTAGAGGAACGTATTATTGAGTTAAGAGGACAAAAAATACTACTAGATAGAGATGTAGCAGAATTATATAACAGAAACAAGGGATATAAACAAAGCCGTGAGAAATAATCCTGAAAAGTTCCCCAGTGGTTATTTTTTCACATTGAAACCCTCTGAGAAACAGTATGTGGTGGAAAATTTCCACCGGATGGAAAACTTAAAAAAATCAACAGTAGAACCTAAAGCTTTCACTGAAAAAGGACTTTATATGCTGGCTACTATATTAAAAAGTCCAAGAGCCACACAAACAACTATCGCTATAATAGATTCTTTCATAAAACTACGTGAGCTTATCCGAAATGTAGATGCAATTCAAAATGAACCTGACCTAATAAAACAAAAAGGTATTGTGAAACGAACTGGCCAACTCTTATCTGATCTGTTGATAGATGATGCTGATACAACTGAAATGGAATCTACCATAGAGTTGAATCTTATGGCCGTAAAACTTAAACATACAGTAAAACGTATTAAAAATAACAATAAAACTGAAGATAAATCTGAAATTTAGAATTGCAAAAAAAATCCAACCACTCTCCTATTCATATCGGAGAATGGTTGGATTTTTTATAGGTATCAGCCTAGCTGACTAGTTCACGTTATAACCGGAGATAACCACCTTCGGGGTCTCGCCTCTCGTATCTACATCTTTCCAATGGATGTTGATCTCTTTCTTCTCGCCCGGAAGCAAGGAGAAATAGTTGTCGCTATAGAACATCGGGAGGAATTGCTCGCCATCCTTCTCGCCCACTACATTCACACGAATCATTAGAGCCGGGGTGGATGA
>ENA-ORIC01003556-ORIC01003556.1-human-gut-metagenome-genome-assembly--contig:-NODE-3556-length-10719-cov-3.913456_pt1 | contig 10719 bp, 8 predicted proteins | sample MGYA00243023_ERZ508732 | MGnify/ENA primary metagenome ERZ508732 (study PRJEB26277, sample SAMN04329767) | human gut metagenome | biome: human-associated habitat | host: Homo sapiens | place: USA...
GTATGAAGTTTGAGGGAGAAGAGGGGTGCAGGGGAGAGGAACCCCCTTTTCAAAGGGGGTTCCTCTCCCCTGCAAGCGAAGGGTTATGGACCGTTTTAAGTTGCACGCGCCGTATAAGGCGACAGGCGACCAGCCGCAGGCGATAGACAGGCTTGCTGCCGGGGTTGAGGCGGGGATGCGGGAGCAGACATTGCTTGGCGTTACTGGGTCGGGAAAGACTTTTACTATGGCGAATATTATCGCTGAGGTGAATCGTCCTACTCTTGTTCTGGCGCATAATAAGACACTCGCGGCGCAGCTTTGTTCGGAGTTCCGGGAGTTTTTCCCGGAGAACAGGGTGGAGTTTTTTGTGTCGTATTATGATTATTATCAGCCGGAGGCTTATATACCGGGGCAGGATCTTTATATTGAGAAGGATTCGGCGATTAATGATGAGATAGATATGCTGAGGCATAGCGCTACGTCGTCGCTGCTTGAGCGGCGGGATGTGATTATTGTTTCGAGTGTGTCTTGTATTTATTCGCTGGGTGATCCGCGGGAGTATGGGTCGATGTTGATACCGCTCAGACCGGGGGCGGTTATGGAGCGGGATGAGCTTGTCAGACGGTTGATTTCGCTTAGTTATGAGCGGAATGATATTAATTTTGTGCGTGATAAGTTCAGGGTGCGCGGGGACGTGGTTGAGATATTCCCGGCTTCGAGCGGGGATAAGGCGATACGCGTGGAGTTTTTCGGGGACGAGATTGAGCGGGTTTCTGAGATAAATGTCGTGACCGGGGAGCTTGTGCGGTCGCTTAGTTATGTTTCGATATTTCCGGCTACGCATTACGCGGTGAGCGATGAGCGGCGGGAGGCGGCGCTTCGGGAGATTGAGGAGGAGATGCGTGAGAGGGTGGATTTCTTCCGGAGTCAGAATAAGCTGCTTGAGGCTCAGAGGATTGAGGAGCGGACTAAATATGACCTTGAGATGCTTCGCGAGGTGGGGTTCTGTTCGGGAATCGAGAATTATTCGCGGGTTATGTCGGGGCGGGCGCCGGGGTCTACGCCTTATACGCTGCTTGATTATTTCCCGAAGGATTTTCTGTTGTTTGTCGATGAGTCGCACGTGACGCTGCCGCAGGTCAAGGGGATGAGCGGCGGAGACTTCGCGAGGAAGAAGAATCTCGTGGAGTATGGGTTCAGACTGCCTTCGGCTTATGATAACCGGCCGTTGTTCTTTGATGAGTTCGAGAGGAAGATAAATCAGGTGATTTACGTGAGCGCTACTCCGGGGGAGTATGAGCGTTCGCGGTCGGAGCAGGTTGTTGAGCAGATTATACGCCCTACGGGGCTGCTTGACCCGGAGATATTCGTGAGACCGGTCGAGGGGCAGATTGACGACCTGATCGGGGAGATACACGCGACTATCGATAAGGGCGAGAGGGTGCTGATAACTACTCTTACAAAGCAGATGGCGGAGGACCTGACTGAGTACCTTGAGGGGAATATGATAAAGGTGCGGTATATTCATCACCGGGTTGAGACTATGGAGCGGAGTGAGATACTTCGTGATCTGCGGCTTGGGGTGTTTGATGTGCTGGTCGGTATTAATTTGCTGCGTGAGGGGCTTGACATTCCGGAGGTGTCGCTGGTGGCGATACTTGACGCGGATAAGGAGGGGTTCCTGCGGAGCGAGACGTCGCTTATACAGACGATAGGGCGCGCGGCTCGTAATTCTGAGGGGCGCGTGATTATGTACGCGGATACGGTGACGCCGTCTATGCGGGCGGCGATTGACGAGACGGAGCGGCGGCGGGCTATACAGCAGGCTTATAATACGGCTCATGGGATTACTCCGCAGACGATAAAGAAGAGCGTGCGCGACCTGATTGAGATCGGACGCCGTGAGGCGGAGCGCTCACCCGAGAAGAAGCTGTCGGACGCGCTGCGTGAGAAGCGCCGCCTGAGCCCCGCGGAGAAGGAGAAGCTGATCGACGACCTGACTGCCGAGATGCGCGAGGCTGCGAAGAAGTTGGAGTTCGAGCGTGCGGCGGCATTGCGCGACCGCATAAAGTCGCTGAAATCATAAAAATAGTTTTTTTGAAAGTTTGGGAAAAAGAGGGGAGGTGCAGGAGGGGAGAGAAGCCCTTTTCAAAGGGCTTCTTTCCCCTCCTGCTGCAAACAAATGGCAGAGTTAAAATTGCGTGGCGTGCGCGTCCATAATTTGAAAAACATTGACTTGACTATTCCTCGTGATAAGCTTGTTGTGTTCACTGGTCTTTCGGGTTCGGGAAAATCGTCTTTGGCGTTTGATACTATATATGCTGAGGGGCATCGGCGGTTTGTTGAGTCGTTGTCGTCTTACGCGCGGATGTTTCTTGGGCAGATGGATAAGCCGGATATTGATTCGGTTGAGGGGTTGTCGCCGGCTATATCTATTGACCAGAAGACTACGTCTAAGAATCCGCGGTCTACTGTTGGTACGGTTACTGAGATATATGATTATCTGAGATTGCTTTACGCGCGGATTGGGGTGCCGCATTGTCCGGTTTGCGGTCGGGAGATACGGCAGCAGACTGTCGATCAGATAATTGACAGGATAATGGCTTTGCCGGATGGTACCCGGTTTATGGTGTTGGCTCCGGTCGTGCGCGGTAAGAAGGGTATGCATGAGAAGGTGTTCGAGGACGCTAAGAAGGGCGGGTATGTCCGGGCGCGGGTCGACGGGGCGATTTATGAGCTTTCCGAGGAGATAAAGCTCGATAAGAATCAGAAGCATACGGTGGAGATTGTGGTCGACAGGTTGGTGAAGCGGGCGGATATACGTCCGAGACTTGCGGATTCGGTCGAGACGGCGCTGAGGCTGACTGACGGGGAATTGCTTATTTCGGTGGTGCTTCGGGAGGGCGAGACTTTTGACGGGGAGACGGAGATGTCGTTTTCGCAGAAGTACGCTTGCGAGGAGCATGGGATATCGGTCGGTGAGTTGTCGCCGCGGATGTTTTCGTTCAATAATCCGATGGGGGCTTGCCCGAGGTGTTCGGGGCTCGGGGAGCTGCGGATTATTTCTGAGGAGAAGGTGATTCCGGACAGGTCGCTGTCTCTCCGCGAGGGGGCTATACAGGTCAACGGGTTTAAGTCGCTCGAGGAGGAGAGCTGGAATGGTCCGCTTTTTGAGGCGGTCGGGGAGAAGTACGGGTTTACGCTCGACACTCCGATAAAGGATTATTCTAAGACGGCGCTGAAGGCGCTGCTTTACGGCACCGGGAATGAGCTTTATGACGTCACGAGGTACTGGGAGGGCGACGGACGGCGGAAGGCGGTTAAGTTCGACGGCGTTGTCAATATGATTCAGTCGAGGCTTGAGTCGAATTTCAACCCGGATTATTACGAGCAGTTCGTCGAGGAGGTCCCGTGCCCGGATTGTCACGGCGCGAGACTGAACCCGATGATGCTCGCCGTGACGGTCGGCGGGAAGAATATCGATGAGTTCTGCCGGCTGTCGGTCACGAAGGCGCTTGAGTTCGTCGAAAATCTGAGACTCACCGAGACGGAGCAGACGATCGCTAAGGAAATTCTGAAGGAAGTGAAGGCGAGACTTGGCTTTCTCGAGAGCGTCGGGCTTGACTACCTGACTCTGGCGCGGAAGGCGGGAACTCTGTCCGGCGGAGAGGCGCAGAGGATACGTCTCGCGACGCAGATAGGTTCGTCGCTGATGGGCGTGCTGTATATCCTCGACGAGCCGTCGATAGGTCTGCACCAGAGGGATAACTCGAAGCTGATAGCGACGCTTAAAAAGCTCCGCGACGCGGGAAACAGCCTTATCGTCGTCGAGCATGACGCGGAGACGATGGAGGCGTCGGATTATATCGTCGACATAGGTCCGGGCGCGGGCATCCACGGCGGGCAGATCATCGCGCAGGGAACTCCGGAGGAGATAAAGAATAACCCGGCGTCGATAACAGGCGCGTTCCTCTCCGGCAGGGAGAAGATCGAGGTGCCGAAGATCCGCCGCGCGGGGAACGGAAAATTTCTGACCGTTCACGGCGCGAGGGAGAATAACCTTAAAAATATTGACGTCACGTTCCCGCTCGGGCTGTTCTGCTGTGTCACCGGCGTGTCGGGGTCGGGAAAATCGTCGCTCGTCAACGCGATTGTCCACCGGGTGCTCGCGAAGGAGCTGAACCGCGCGATAACTTATCCCGGAAAATACGACAGCATCGAGGGAATCGAAAATCTCGACAAGGTCATAGCGATAGACCAGAGCCCGATCGGACGCACCCCGCGCTCGAACCCGGCGACATATACCGGCTTGTTCGGCGATATCCGCGAGCTGTTCGCGAAGACGCCGGACGCGAAGATGCGCGCTTACACATCGGGACGCTTCTCGTTCAACGTCAAGGGCGGACGCTGCGAGGCGTGCGAGGGCGACGGCGTCAAGTGCATAGAGATGCACTTCCTGCCGGACGTCTACGTCACCTGCGACGTCTGTAAAGGCAAGCGCTACAACAAGGACACGCTCGAGGTGAAGTACAAGGGGAAGAACATCTCCGACGTGCTCGAGATGACGGTCGAGGAGGGGCTGTCATTTTTCGCGAACCTGCCGAAACTGGCGAAGAAGCTCCAGACGCTGTACGACGTCGGGCTCGGGTATATAAAGATCGGTCAGTCGTCGACGACTCTGTCCGGCGGCGAGGCTCAGCGCGTGAAGCTCGCGACCGAGCTCGCGAAGCGCTCTACCGGCAGGACGATCTACATCCTCGACGAGCCGACGACAGGACTGCACATGGCGGACGTCAGAAAGCTCATCGAGGTTCTGCAAAGGCTGGTCGACGCCGGAAACTCGGTCGTCGTCATCGAGCATAACCTCGACATGATCAAGACCGCCGACTATATAATCGACCTCGGACCCGAGGGCGGCGACGGCGGAGGAACTGTCGTCGCGACCGGAACTCCGGAGGAGGTCGCTGAGTGCGAAAAATCCTACACAGGGCAGTATCTGAGAAAGATGCTTGAAAAATAGAATTGACAGTAAGTCCGCTGTTGTAAGTGACGGCGGACTTCTTTTGGTAATACGCAGAGCTAAAGTGTTTATATTAACATTATTCTTTTGATGATTCACAGAAATAATGCAAAAATATCGGAAATTACATATTTTCAACCGAAAAATACATTTACATATCCGGAGAATTGATGTATAATGATTAATAGCTACAAAATAATTCCGACGCGAGCCGGATACATAGTGTGCCGTGCCGCTCCGGATAAGAACCAAAGGAGTATTCAGCATGAAAAAACATGATCATACAGCGCTTGTCCTCGCGATCCTATTGTCCTGTTCCGCATTCCTGACCTCCTGCGGCGATGCCGCTACGACTACCATTTCAGACACATCCGCCGACGACGTGACGTCGTCCACTGAGGAGAGCACGACCGACGATTATGGCTATATTGATCCGGGTATCGGGAAGAAGGATCACGGCGGTCAGACCTTCACGATAATCTACCCGAAGTGGTCGCTGTACAACCGCTACTATTTCGCCGAGGAATACGACGGCGAGACGGTGAACGACGCGATCTTCGACCGCGCGAAGAAAATAGAGGATCATCTCGGCATACAGTTCGTGTATATGGCGAAGGATACCCTTGAGGAGATCTTTCCGGCTGTCCAGAAGGCTGTGTTTGCCGGGGTCTCGGATTATGATCTGGCGCTCACTCACTGCGCCACGAGCCTGCTTTCGTATTCAAAGGATAAGGTGGCATACAATTGGAACGACCTTCCGGGCTGCGACCTCGATAAGGCATACTGGAACCAGTCGGTAAGGGAGAATTTCGAGGTCGATGGCGTCCTTCCGCTGATGTCGAGCGACTATATCCTGCCGGACGTCAACTCGATTTTCTTCAACAAAAAGTTGATTACCGAAAATCAGCTCGATGATCCGTATGACCTCGTCCTGTCGGGAAAATGGACATGGGGAAAGCTCCGTGAGATGGCAAAAGTCGGAATAAAAGACCTCAACGGCGACAGCGTGATGGACGATCAGGATCAGTACGGCTTTGCGTGTGAGAGGGACTGGCAGTGCGCTTCGGTGCTGACATCCTGCGGGCAGGATTTCTTCGGTATGGATGACAACGGATTGCCGACACTTGTGATGGACAACGAGAAAACGCAGAATATCCTCGAGATGTTCACGGGTCTTCTCTATACGGACGCGTCTTCGTTCTGTTGGGATATCAAGAAGGAATACGACCCGAACTGGGGCGGAACTCCGCCGATCGACTTCGGGAGCGGGCGCTCGATGTTCTATATGACGCCTCTCAGCCTCGCGGTCACGTTCAGAGAAGCGGAGGTCGATTACGGCATCCTTCCGTATCCGAAGTATGACGAGGATCAGAAGGATTATATAACGCTGAACTGGGCGGGCTTCATGTGCGTTCCGCTGACGGTCGCCGATCCGGAGCTCGTCGGAAACGTCACCGAGCTGCTCGCGGCGGAGAGCTGCCGCACGGTCATGCCGGCGTTCTATGACGTTCTCCTCGGCGAGAAGGTCGCGCGGGACGACAAGGCTAAGGAGACGCTCGATATCATATTCGAGAACGACGTCTATGACCTCGGCGTGAACCTCGCGTACTACGGACTTTTCTGTGACCAGATAAAGAAAGCGGAGCCGAACAATTCCTCGTTCTTGGCGAAGAAGATCGGCTCGATCGAGAAGGATATAAACAACTACATAGATTCATGCAAGTCGTATAACGAATAGAAAAAGACCGCCGCTGGCAGATATCAGCGGCGGTCTTGAACTTGCGGTCACGCGTTATGCTTCTTGAAAACAGTGTTAATGAGCGCCACTGAAACGGCTCCGCCGACGACGCAGGTGACGCCCGCCTCAATCGCGCCGTTGACGCCGACAAACGCGAGGATGAACCCGAAGACGTTTGTCTTTCCGAGCAGCTCCTTGAAGCCGCCGATGTAATCGCTGTTCCAGAAGAACGCGACGAGCGAGCCCATGAAGAGGGTCGTGTTGAAAAGAGCGACCGACAGCGACGCTATCGGGCAGCCGATGATCCTTGCATTCGGTCCGATCTTCGAGATAGCCATATAGATGAGCCCGGCGAGCCAGCCCGCGAGGACGCGCGCGACGACGCAGGTTATGAACGTGCCGACCGGGTTCAGCGACATAAGCGTCGTTCCGAACGCGTCCATCCCGAAGCACTGCCAGAAGCTGGTCGCGCCCCAGATAGCGCCGAGCACCGCGCCAGCCGCCGGTCCGACCGTGATTCCGCCGATTACCACCGGGATCATGATGAACGTGATAGACAGCGCGCCGACCTTCAGATACCCGATGGGCGTGAAGCTCATGAGCACCACTATCGCCGCGAGCATCGCCGTCTCGACGAGCTTCAGCGTCTTCTGGTGTTTCTGTTCTCTCTGTTGTTGTACCGTCATTTTTTTCTCCTTTGCTGCTGCCGCGTCTGTGACTTGTGCAGCGCTAAAAAATTTATTTATAACACGAAGATCGGGGCGGGCTTTTCCGATAGATGTCAGTTAATGATCATCTTCGGGGCGGCGTCTTTTTCTTCGTATCATACGGTTTTGTGCGGCTTTTTGCCGGTTTATTTCTTCCGCTGGTTCAGCTCAGAAATGTGCGCGAGACCTCTCAGCGTCAGGTCGGGTTCGACGATAATGTCGTTCTCCGAGAGCGGGACAATCAGGCGCGCAAGCCCTCCGGTCGCGATCACCGACGGCTTCTCAAAGCCCATCTCGCGCGATATCCTCGAGATAAACCCATCGAGCATCAGCGCGGTTCCGAGGACTATCCCCGAGTTCACCGAATCCGCGGTATTCCGCCCGACAACGCGCGGCGGGGCGGACAGCGAGACCTCCGGGAGCAGAGCGCACTTCTCCGCGAGGGCGTCCTGACCGAGCTTCACGCCCGGCGATATGACACAGCCGCAGAGCTCGCCTTTTTCGTTTATAACGGTGATGGTAGTCGCGGTTCCGAGGTCGATGACTATCACCGGCGGTCCGGCGATTCGCATGGCGGCGACCGTGTCGGCGACGATGTCCGTCCCGAGCAGGTTCGGCGTGTCGACTCTGAGACACAGCCCGGTCTTCACGCCGGAGCCGACAATCAGCGGTTTTATCCCGAAAGCGCCGAGCGCCTCGCACACCGTGTGCGTCAACGCCGGAACGACCGACAGCATGACCGCGCGCTCGATCGTCGACAGGTCAGCTCCGTGCATCCGGAAGACGCCGGAGATCAGCACCGCGTATTCGTCCGCGCTCTTTCTGTGGTCGGAGGCGAGCTTTGCGCGGAAGACAAGGCGCTCCCCGTTATCGAAAACGCCGAGACATATGCTTGTGTTGCCGATATCGACCGCGAGCGTCATGTGACCTCTCCTTCCGCCTGACTGTTATGTAAATATTATACCCCGTCCGCGTCGGATTGTCAAGAGCAGAGATGTACAATATTTTTTCCTGAAATTCCGGTTTTATGCTCGTCCGCGATACATTTTTAAGCGCGATGAAGCGCCCGGCGGGGCGGGGCTGTGACATGGGGCGCCATTTCGTAAATTTTTTTAGTATGTTACGCTGAAAGTTTATTTTTTTGATTGACAAAACGGCAAAACTGCGTTATAATAGATATATATGCCTTTCGGCGGGCGCGGGCTGTTCCGCCATGCCGGAGGTTTTACGGGAGATAATGATTTATGATTCGCAGTATGACAGCTTACGGCAGGGCGACCCTCGCCGCGCCGCCCGATCAGGCGTCGGGAAAGAACATCACGGTCGAGCTGAAGAGCGTAAACAACAGATACCTCGACTGCACAGTCCGCGCGAGCCGCGGCTACGGCTTCCTCGAGGACCGCGTGAGACAGTATGTACAGTCCTGCGGGATAAGCCGCGGAAAGCTCGACGTGTCGATCAGCGTCGAGAGCGTCGGCAACGGAGTCACATCCATCGGGCTCGACAGGGCACTCGCCGGCGCGTATATCGACGCGCTGAGGGCTTTACGCGACGAGTTCGGGCTGAAGGACGACATATCGGTGATGACGGTCGCCGCGAACCGCGACCTTTTCGTCACGGTGAAGCCGGAGGAGGACGCCGAGAAGGACTGGGAGATGATAAAGCCGGTCCTCGACGAGGCGGTTTCCGCGTTCCTGAAGGTCAGGGAGGCGGAGGGCGAACGGCTCCGCGCGGATATCGTTCTCAAGATGGAGCGGATCGAATCGCTCGCCGGGGAGATAAAGAAGCTCTCCGAGGAGGACGCGGCGGCTTACCGTTCTAAGTTCGAGGCAAAGCTGAGGAAGCTCATTTCGGACAGCGGGGTCGAGCCGGACACGTCGCTTGTGCTTACCGAGTGCGCGATTTACGCTGACCGGGCGGCGATTGACGAGGAGATCGTGCGGCTGTCCTGTCACTTCGGGGCTTTCCGCGAGATACTGGCGGCGGACGAGCCGGTCGGACGGAAGCTTGATTTCCTGCTTCAGGAGATCAACCGCGAGACTAACACGATCGGGTCGAAGTCGGCGAGCGTCGGGATAGCTTCGCTTGTTGTCGAGATAAAGAGCGAGCTTGAGAAGATACGCGAGCAGATACAGAACATTGAGTAATGGGGTCTGCCGTCAGTGAAAATCCGCGGGCGGCGGCATACCGGCGGGGGCTTTTCCTCCACGAAAGGATTAAACGATGAAATTCATCAATATCGGCTTCGGCAATATGGTCGCCGCCGAGAGAGTGGTCGCTGTCGTCAACCCGGACAGCGCTCCTATAAAGCGTCTGATACAGGACGCGAAGGATACGGGAAGGGCGATAGACGTGACCTGCGGCAAGCGGACGCGCGCGGTGCTTATAACTGACAGTGAGCACGTGGTGTTGTCCGCGCTTAAGAGTGAGACTATATCGAATCGCCTGAGGGCGACTGACGAGCCGGAGGAAGAGGACGATGAGGAGGATGAGATCTGATGAGTAAGGGTATCCTTATGATTGTTTCCGGGCCTTCCGGGAGCGGTAAGGGGACCGTGGTGGGGCGCATTTTGGAGAAGCGTCCGGATTTTGTGTGTTCGGTGTCGGCGACGACGAGGATGCCGCGCGAGAATGAGGTTGACGGGGTGAGTTATTATTTTCTTGACCGGGCTGAGTTCGAGGGGCGGATCGCTAAGGATATGATGCTGGAGCACGCGGAGTACTGCGGGAATTATTATGGTACGCCTAAGAAGGAGGTTTTCGCGAACCTTGAGGCGGGGCGCAATGTTATACTTGAGATTGAGGTGCAGGGCGCTATGCAGGTTAAGCGGAGGTGTCCGGAGGCGGTTATGGTGATGATTGCGCCGCCGGATTATGATACTTTGGAGAGGCGTCTGCGCGGCAGGGGGGACCGTGTCGCGGAGGAGGTTATCCGGGCGCGGCTTGAGAAGGCGAAGTTTGAGTTGTCTCTGACGCCTGATTATGATTATCTGGTGATAAACGGCGACGACGCGGTTGAGGCGGCGGCCGACGAGATAATCGGCATAGCGGACTCGGAGAAGCGCCGCACGTCCCGCAATAAGACGTTCTACGACGATTTTTTCGCGTGATTTTGTAAACAAACGCTCCCATATTTTTCCCGTTGCTTGTATGAAGTTTGGGAAAGAGAGGGGGGCGGGGGGGAGGAAAGGCTTTTGAAAATACATCCACACACCCCCCAAAAAAACAAAAAAAAGAAATACGAACTAATATTATAAAATAAAAAAATGAAT
>ENA-ORIC01003558-ORIC01003558.1-human-gut-metagenome-genome-assembly--contig:-NODE-3558-length-10710-cov-3.851406_pt1 | contig 10710 bp, 10 predicted proteins | sample MGYA00243023_ERZ508732 | MGnify/ENA primary metagenome ERZ508732 (study PRJEB26277, sample SAMN04329767) | human gut metagenome | biome: human-associated habitat | host: Homo sapiens | place: USA...
CATTTCTGTCATAAAATTTGTATTCCTCAAAAATTTCCTTCGCTTTTACATCACTATAAGTAGCGATGACTTTTATCTGAAAGCCATCGCTTAATCCGTAAATCATATGAAGCTTTTGAGAATCCACACAGCCGGTCAGTCCCAGGCAACAGGGCTTTTCCTTCAAAAGTCCCTTAAAACGCCCATACTCTGCCAGCTCTGTCAAAGGCGCCAGTAACGCCTGCATGGCACAAACCTCCTACACCCTTTTCCTGACACTCTTATTATATGCACATTTCCTCTAATTAAAACGGTTCATGGCAGTATCCGCCCCGTCAGTAATAATCGTCCGGATGGCATCCGCCGCCCGCTCGTAGGCCCCGTCGTAGGCGGGATCGTCGTACAGCACACGGTCATGAAGGACGGAGATGCCGTAGGAGGACAGGACGGCAGCGATCTCATCACCCACGCGGATCATATTCACCGAGTTGTCCGCCGTGCGGCAGGTGCCGGTGGGGGCATACTCCTGCCCTTTGGGCATGGTGTAGGCCTCGCTGCCGTGGGTGTGGACGATCAGGACCTGGGGCGCGTCGTCGGAGAGTGAGGCGGCGAAGCTGCCGTCGAACCAGGCGGGGTCCAGCGCCTTGGTGGAGTTGTTTTTGATAAATACGTCACCTACCTGCACAAAGCCGGAGGGGGAGGTGGGGGCGATAGTCTGGGACGCGGCGCCGTTGTCGGCATCGTCCTGCGGCGCATCTGGCAGGGAGGGCTGCGGCGTCTCCTCCGGCTCCTTCCGGGACGTGTCAGGCTCCGATACGGGGGCCGCGTCATCGGACGCAGGAAGGGAGGATACCTCCGCCCAGGCGGACAGCAGCAGCGGAGACTCTCGCAGGGCCAGCATGGCGGGCAGAGCCAGCGCGTCCACCGGAAACGTGTCGCCCAGCTCCCAGCGGAGCAGAGCCACCGGCAGGCGGGCGGAGTCGCGGACGGCGGCAATCGCGCTGCGCAGGCTGTCGGCACCGGCGGTGACGGCGGTGATCCACAGCGTGGCGGCGGCCAGAACAATGGCGGCAAGACGGGTAAAGCGGCTTTTTTTCACAGGTATCCCTCCTCTGCGGTATAGACAAGCCTATGCGGCAGCGGAGCGGGATATGATTTTTTCCTTGCAAAACGGGGCGAAAAGCGGTATAATGCAAAAAAGACGAATATGGCTCATATAGTCCCGCAGCAACGGTGCGGGACGTTTCTACGGCGCCGCCGACGGCGCCACTATGGGTGTTCTGACAGTGTGCAGAACGCCTTTTTATTTTTCATGGGAGGTACGAGTCATGACACAGGTGCTGCGCGGAAACATCGTTCACGCCCCTAAGATGGGAGAGCTGTCCATCCTGGAGCACGGCTGCTTGGTGTTGGAGGACGGCGTGATACAGGCGGTCTGTTCCGCTCTGCCCCAGGAGCTGGAGGGGGCAGAGCTGCGGGACTACGGCGACCGGCTGCTGATGCAGTCCTTCGTGGACATGCACCTCCACGCGCCGCAGTACCCCATGCTGGGCATGGGGATGGACTTACAGCTGCTGGACTGGCTGAATACCTACACATTCCCCACGGAGGCGCGGTTCGCCGACACGGACTACGCCCGCAGGGTGTACCGGCGGCTGGCCGGCGACCTCATCACCAGCGGCACCACGAGAGTGTGCATGTTCTCATCCCTTCACACGGAGGCCACGTGGATCTTGATGGATGAGCTGGAGAGGGCCGGCGTCACCGGCTATGTAGGCAAGGTGAACATGGATCGCAACGGCCTGCCCGGGGTGCTGGAGGAAACCACGGAGGAGTCCATCCGCGAGACGGTGCGGTGGCTGGACGGGTGCCATTTTGAACACGTCAGGCCCATCATCACGCCGCGGTTCACTCCAAGCTGCACCGATGAGCTTATGGCGGCGCTGGGGAAGCTGGCCCGAGAGCGGGAGCTGTACGTCCAGTCCCATCTGTCGGAGAACACCCGCGAGATCGACTGGGTGCGGGAGCTGCACCCCGACTGCAAGCAGTACTGGGAGACCTACGACAAGTACGGATTGTGGAAGGATCACACGGTGATGGCCCACTGTGTCCACTCCGACCAGCGGGAACGGGCGGCCATCCGCGATGCCGGTGTGGTGGTGGTACACTGCGCAGATTCCAACGTGAACATCTGCTCCGGCCTGTGTCCCGTGCGGCAGATGGTCAACGAGGGGCTGTGGGTCACGCTGGGCAGTGACATCGCCGGCGGCGCGCAGCTGCCCATGTACAAGGTCATCACCATGTCCATCCGCACCTCCAAGGCGCGGCGGGTCACGGACGGCTGGCACCCCGATTTCCTGACGGTGCCGGAGGGATACTATCTGGGTACCACGGCGGGCCACCGGTACTTCGGCGCGGGGGACGGCTTTGCGGTGGGGGATAAGCTCCACGCGGTGGTCATCGATGACGGCGACTTCCCCGAGGCCAGCCATCCCCTGTCGGTGAGGGAGCGGTTCGAGCGGGCTATCTACATGACCCACCGGCACAACATCGTGTCCGTCTGGTCCGACGGGCGGGAGGTCGTGCGGCGGTAACAGCGCAGAAAAGGGGGCGGCGGAAGCCGTCTCTTTTTTTGAAGCGTTTTGTGCGAAACAGGGAAAATGCGCAAAACGGCGGAGGCGGCGCGTTGACAGACGGCCATCGCGGGATTATAATAGAGAGGAAAGTTGGAATACCGTCGGAAAATGTCCCTGATGCGGGGCGGAAACGGACGGACATGCTGTGAAGCGAATTGGCTTTACAGAGATTGTGAAACGGTGAAAACTACGATATAAGGAGGCTGCACATGAAAAAGATTCTGGAGATCGCCGCCGGTGCGGCGAAGAAGGCGGCCGGCACGGCGCTGGCGCTGGTGGGCAAGGGCTTTTCCCTGTGCCTGTCCGCTGTACGGCACGCGGCTGCGGCGGCGAGACATCTCACCGCCAAGGTGGTGGGCAAGGCGGCGCACTGCGTGGGCGGTAAGATCAAGAAGGTGGCGGCACCGGCGCTGAAGGGCGTCATGATCGCGTCCGCCGCGGTGACGGTGCTGTCCTGCGTGGGCTGGCTGGTGGCCCGTCGGGACTGAGAAACCGCAAACGGTACAAGACGGGGAGGTGCGCTGCGCATCTCCCCGATATGTTATGAAAAAAAGGAGTGTCCTGTATGGAAAGAAAGGAATTCAAAGCGGAGTCCAAGCGGCTGCTGGACCTGATGATCAACTCGATCTATACCCACAAGGAGATCTTCCTGCGGGAGATCATCTCCAACGCCTCCGACGCCATCGATAAGCTGAGCTATCTCAGTCTCACCGACGATAAGGTGGGCATCAGCCGCGACCAGTTCGCCATCACGCTGGCAGTAGACAAGGAGAAGCGGCTGCTGACCGTCAGCGACAACGGTATCGGCATGGACCAGAGCGAGCTGGAGAACAATCTGGGCGTCATCGCCTCCTCCGGCAGCCTGCGGTTCCGGCAGGAGATGGAGGGCGAGGCCGCCGCGGACACCGACATTATCGGCCAGTTCGGCGTGGGCTTCTACTCCGCGTTCATGGTGGCCGATGAGATCACCGTCATCACCAGAAAGTATGGTCAGGAGCAGGCGTGGAGGTGGCAGTCCACCGGCGTGGACGGCTACACCATCGAGCCCTGCGAGAAAGAGACGGTGGGCACCGACATCATCATGCACATCAAGGCCGACGGCGAGGAGAAGGAGGAGTACAGCCAGTACCTGCGGGAGCACACGCTGTACGCGCTGGTGAAGAAGTACTCGGACTACATCCGCTTCCCCATCCGCATGGAGATGCCCCATTCCGTTCGGAAGGAGGGCAGCTCCGACGAAAAACCGGAGTACGAGGAGAAGTACGAGTGGGAGACGCTGAACAGCATGGTGCCTCTGTGGCAGCGGAAGAAAGGCGATGTGACAAAGGAGGAGTACGACGAATTTTACCAGCAGCGGTTTGCCGACCCCCATCCGCCGCTGAGCGTTATCACCGTGTCCGCTGAGGGCGCTGTGACCTACAAGGCCATGCTGTTTATCCCCTCCGCGGCCAACGGGAGGTACTACACCGAGGACTATGAGAGCGGCCTGCAGCTGTACTCCGCCGGTGTGATGATCATGGACAAGTGCGCCGACCTGCTGCCGGACTGCTTCAACTTCGTCCGCGGCGTGGTGGATTCGCCGGATCTGAACCTCAACATCTCCCGCGAGCTTTTGCAGCACGACCGGCAGCTGAAGATCATCTGCGCCAATCTGGAGAAGAAGATCCGCGGGGAGCTGGAGCGGATGCTGCGGGACGAGCGGGAGAAGTATGAGCAGTTCTGGCAGAGCTTCGGCCGCCAGCTGAAGGTGTGCGCCATGGACAACTACGGCGCCAAGAAGGAGACGCTCCAGGATCTGATGCTGTTCTACTCCTCCACGGAGAAGAAACTGGTGACGCTGGCGGAGTACGTGGGCCGCATGAAGGAGGATCAGAAGTTCATCTATTATGCCTCCGGCGATACGGTGGAAGCCATCGATCATATGCCGCAGACAGAACTCTTAAAGGAGCACAGCATGGAGATCCTGTACTTCACGGACAAGGCGGACGAGTTCCTGGCCGATATCCTGCGGACGTATCAGGACAAGCCCTTCCGCTCCGCCATCGACGGGGATCTGGAGCTGGGCGATGCCCAGAAGCCCGATGAGACGGAGCACTACAAGGACGCCTTCGACTTCATCAAGGAGACGCTGGGCGGCCGCGTGGACACCGTGAAAGCATCCACCAAGCTCAAGACCCATCCGGTGTGCCTTACCAGCGGCGAGGGCGTCACCTTTGAGATGGAGAAGTACTTCACGGCGGTGCAGCCGGAGCTGGGCCTGAAGGCCAAGCGCATTCTGGAGATCAACGTGGACCATCCGGCGTTCCTGGCCTTCGAGGCGGCGCGGGTGACGGACCCCGAAAAGGCCAAGAAGTACGCGGAGATCCTCTACAACCAGGCCGTGCTCATCGCGGGCATGCCCATCGAGGATCCGTCGTCCTACACCGACCTGCTGTGCTCCCTGTGGCAGTAAGGCAACAGAAAAAACCTCCCCTGACCGGCGGTCGGGGGAGGTTTTTTATCAGGCGTATTTCTTCTTTTTCACCGTTATGGAGAGGAGCAGGGCGGCGCTGCACACGCAGGCTGCGCTCCACAGTGCCACGCGGCTGCTGTCCGCTGTCCTGGGGGGAGGACACGCCTACCGCGGCGGTGCGGTCTGCGCCGCAAGGCTGGCCGCAGACGGTACACTCATACCACGTGGACTTGTAGCCGCCGATGCAGTCGACGTAGGTGGGGGCGTGGAGCGTGCTGCTGGCGGTATGGCCGTTGTCACAAGGAGATGCGGCCACGGCGCTGACAGGCAGCAGGCAGATCAGCAGGGCAAGGAAAAACGCAGCCCATTTCTTCGTGATGGAATCCCTCTCTTATGTGATTTGTACCATAAAACAAGCGCCCTCGGCTAAGTGCGCCGGAGTTCGCAAATCCATTATACCGCATCTGGTGCGTATTGGAAAGGTTTGCCTGGAAGATGCTGGAAAATGTAGGGGGCGTGTTTTGCAGTTAGAAATGCGTTAGAAGAGCAGAGGACGGCTACCTGATCTGGGCAAAAAGAAAACCTTGAAACCATTGTGGTTTCAAGGTTTTCTTTGGTGGAGATAAGCGGGATCGAACCGCTGACCTCTTGAATGCCATTCAAGCGCTCTCCCGAGTGATCGGTTAAGCACCCCCACAGGCATCTGGGGCCATATCTCCATCAGAATCCACCCACACGCATTTCTGCGATTATTTTAGCGTGTTTTGGAACTGTTGTCAATTAGAGAGGCTGAATGAGCGCACTGTCAGGCAGTGCTTTTTTCATGAAACAATGTCCTGTGCTGCATACTCAACTTCTGTTTCCAATCCGAGTTCGAACTGTGCGAAGCTCATGTTGAACTCGATGTGCAGGCGATAATTGGAGTACACATCCACTCTCTTGATGATGTATCCTGCGATCATCTTCTTCACATCCATGTCGCTGCCATCGAACATCTCGGACCATTCCATGATGCGGCGGTAATCCGCTTTGATGGCTTCGATGCGCTGATTGCTTTTCTCGACTTCCTCATTGAGTTCAGTCAATTGAGAATTGGCATCCAGCATCCTGGTACGGGCATTGTTGACCAGCTCCGACAGGACGTCCATCGGGAACGCACTCTCACCCTGCACGGCTTTGATGATCTCCAGCTTCAGTGATTCATATTCCTTGGCAGCCTTAGCAGACTCTGCTTTGGCGTCCGCAAGGCGCTTCTTGAGACTGACCATGGCACTGCGGTGGGTACGGGAGATGATCTCGTTCTCCTCTACAGACCGCATCCGATCAAATACCTGATGGAGAATGTCGGTGACCATCTTGTCCAGAATGTGCATGGTGTAGCCAGTCTGCCCATCGCAGTTACTGCGCTTGCGGGTCTTGTTGTAGCACACATAGCGGATGCGCTTGCGGCCAACCTTTTCACCGGCAGCGTTGATCCGAGTTGTCCCATTGGTGGTCAGCGTCAGACGCCCGCCGCAGTGTCCGCAGAACACATTGCCGGACAGTAGGGATTGCCCCCTGGTGTTGCGGGGCATGGTTCGCAGCGCATTGCACTCATTGGCTCGTTCAGCCATGAGCTTTTGCGCCAGCTCGAAGTTCTCCGGTGAGATGATCTGCAAATCAGGGAATGCTTTAGACTGTGTACTGCCGCTCCGAAGCACGCCAGTGTACATGATATTATGCAGAATGTGACCGACGGTAGCTTCATGCCAGTTCTTTCCGTCACGAGTCTTGATGCCCATCTCAGACAGGAAGTTGGCGATTTTAAATCTGCCGTAACCGGAGCCGACGCACAGGTCGAACATCATGCGCACGACCTTTGCCTCATCAGGATTGATCTCCAGTTTGAAGACCTCATGCTTGCGCTTGTTGTATGTGCCGCTGGGTACCAAGTCATAGCCGTAAGGGGCGGAACCGCCACGGAAGCGGCCTTCCTGTACCATCTGCCCGAGGGCAGCCTTGGTACGCATGGAGGTTTTCTGACTCTCACCGTCTGCCTGCCAGAAGCGGATGTAGTTGGTGAGACGGTCGACATGCGTGTCGATTCGCTGTTCACCTTCGTTGACGCTCCAGACCTGAATGCCGTGGTTGATGAGCCATTCGACCACGAAAGGCGTTTCTTCGGCTCGTCTGCCAATACGGTCGAACATGAACACCAGCAGAATATCGAATTTGCCCTGTTCGGCATATTCCTTGATGAGTTGAATTTTATCACGGTCATTGGCGCTGACCTTGAAGCCTGACACGCCGTTTTCCTGTTCCTCGTACACGATGGTCCAGCCCATCCGCTCTGCGAACTCACGGCAGGCTTTTCTCTGCACGGGGATGTCAGCTTGATTCTGGTCATCGTGGTCGACCTGCTTGGTGGTGGAGACGCGGTACAGACAGCATACTCTGTTCTGGATGCTGAGTACATTTTGATAAGAACAACAAACTCTTTCAGCCATAATGTATCCTTCCTCTCAATGAATGATTTAGAAATGTGAGAGGTTCAGATACACCTTATCATGTATTCACTTTTCAAAGTACACGGCATTTTGCCACCTTGATTATCTCACATTTCAGGTTGAATAGCTATCAAAACCTCGAAATATAAGCAACAAAGAAACGGCCTCCGATCCGGTAAAATCGCGCTTGAGCAAAAGACTTTTTGCCCAAGCGCCAGCTTGCCGAGAATAGAAAGCAGGCCGCAGCTTTAAACTGCAGCCTGCTCGTAATGACAAAAGAATTTATTTTTCCTGCTCTAACCGATGGAGTTCTGCGCGGGCTTTTTCAAGTTCTTCTTCCAATTCAGCAATGCGCTTCTGATCTCGACGAAATATCTCACGATTTATTTCGTCCGATTTCTGATATATCATAACCATGAGCATCAGAGCCGGACGCACATCCTCGTCAGGGATTTTGACGACAGCTGCGCCAACAGCCTCTTGGCCGCGATTCTTTACCAACTGCTCCAAATCATCTCTGGTAACCATTTTGTTTTTCCTCCGCAGTTTCTCAATTCCACTTCTCGGTGTGCTTTTGACGATCCAGATATTCCTTTGATTCTTGCTCATCGGCAGGCCGCACTCGCTTTTTGCCGCAATCCGGGCATTGGTCACATCCAGTTTCCGCTTCGAAGGTATAGTGGCAAGCGTCACAGGTGTAGATTTCCTTGCTCATTGCTTTTCTCCTGCATTCCTACCGGCTGCAACATACCGCTGTTCCGGGCTTGTCGGTTTATCCGGAATCGTCATCAACAACTGTCCACTCGCCAGCATAGGCTTCAAAAACTTATCGGTAAAGTGTTTTATGCTTCTGTAGCCGCAATGTTCTGCGATTTCAGCCTTGCTCCGTGCCTCCGCACAGAACTCGAGAATTTTATCTTGGGTGGTAGCTTGGGTGGTAACTTGGGTGATACCACCTAAGCTATCGTCCTCTGCTTCAATTGTACGATAGAATACGACTACGAATCCGGACTTCAAAACCTCAAATTTATATTTGCATCCAGCAGCGTCACACGCATCAGCAATACGCTTCAGTCCAGTACCAAAGCTCTCAACATTCTTGGAGTAATAAAGTGTCTGTGCAATCAGCGGGTTCCTGCGGATAGGGCGCTCTCGACCAGAGATGAAGTCCTCCGGCTCATAGCCTGCCGGGAAAGTACCGGGGTTATAAATCTCAACACGGTCCTTGTATATGGAAACCTCGTTGTTCTGTCCGGTTCCGTATTCCTTGTGGCAAAACGAATTGATCAGCGCTTCACGGACGGCATCCACAGGAATTTCTGGGATTTCTTTGCGTTGCAAAGATCCAAACTCTACCCGCCAGCGGATATTTTTGAAAATATACTTTTCGGCACGGTCAACGAGTTCGAAGATCGTTCCATGCTCACGCTGAATATCCAAAAATGTGAGCCGCTCCGTTCCGGCGAATACCGCCATTTGCAGGTCATTGTAAGGTGTCTCACCGAACAGGACCATGCCTGCGTTCAGCAGGTAGCTTCCCGCAGTCAAGCTCAACTTACCCAGCACCGTATCCCTGTCGGAATAATCAAAGCTGATTCTGCCGAACTCTTGACCGCGGTGGATATACTCTTTGAGAGAGTTCTCGTCCACCGAGCTTGTCAAGCACTCAGAAACTTTGCGTTCCCATACACCTTCGCTGCTTTGCCGCTCCATAATGTAGTCGGTCAATTCCTGCTGGGACATTACCTTATCTTCATCCGCGACACGGATTCTGGCCACATTATAGGCAAAGTATGGTGTGTTGTGCCCTTCAAAGCTGACATGGATACAATCCTTATCATCAATATGGACCACTGCGATTTCCGGGTAGATTCTCGGCTCGATGTGGTTCGCAATCTCTTGGCTGATATCCCGTAGGGTCTTTTCAGAAATTTACTGTCCAATAGGCGTCCCATCTGGTTTTATCCCGAAATAGAGTTCGCCTTTCTGATGTTTGTTCAGGATGGCAGCAATTGATACGACGCCTTCCTTCAGTTCTCCAGTAGTCTTTTTAAATTCTAAGGTTTCGGTTTCGTGTCCGAGATTCAATTTTGCTCAACCCTCTCAACACTTTTCGATGTGTCAAATGCAAAAGCGATATTCTTGGATTTGCAGAAGTCCCGAATCACAAACAGTGTCATTTTATTCGGCTCGGTTCTTCCGTTCTCCCAGCGATTGACGGTCGCAACACTTATATTCAGCTGTTCTGCAAGTTCCTTCTGCGAAATGCGCAGTTCACTGCGAAGCTGAATAATAGAGTCTGCAAAAGTCACTGGTCATCACGCCCCTTTTGCATAGTATAACACATGATAAGCATTTTTACAATGAAGAGAAGCATTTCCGCACAGCTCTTTTATGCAGGCTGTTCCTCGCTGCACAGCCCGTTCTTTCGGATATATGCGTCCAGCATGGTGTTGCGTACCAGAGCAGAGAGGGTCGGATTAGCCTCCTGAGCAAAGCTGATCGTTACCTTATGACCCTCAATGGTCATCTGGATCTGCCTGGTGTTTTTCTTCTCTGTGCTCTGATTTACCATAGTCGCTTCCTCGCTTTCTTTTGTTGTCAGGTAGTATATCCTTGATCCCAATGCTGATCTCCAAGGCAGCATTCACTTCCTGCATCTTGCCTTTTCCTACAGTTCCCGCATACCCAAGCAGGCGCTGCTTGTCTAATGTCCGAAGCTGTTCCAGCATGATCGTGGATTCATTGTGTAATCCGCATTGTCGCCCATTCAGGTTTACATGGGTCGGTAATCGGTGATGCTTTATGCGGCTGGTAATCGCCGCCACGATGACCGTGGGACTATGGCGATTACCTATGTCGTTCTGAATAATCAGCACCGGTCGGACGCCTCCTTGCTCGGAGCCGCGCACCGGTTCAAGATCCGCATAGAATATGTCTCCGCGGTATGCGGAGTGGATGTTGTCATTATCCATAGTAGCTTCCGTTTTTCTCCTGCTACAAACTAAGTAAAGGAATCCGCGCAGGCCATAGCGCACAGCTTTGGTCTGCGCGGTATATATTTTCCTTTGCCTGTACTTGACACTACTTCCCCAGGCGGGGCGGCAACTTGAACTGTGCTGGCGCACATCACGGGAGTTTCACCCCTCCGAGGATC
>ENA-ORIC01003566-ORIC01003566.1-human-gut-metagenome-genome-assembly--contig:-NODE-3566-length-10683-cov-6.160098_pt1 | contig 10683 bp, 7 predicted proteins | sample MGYA00243023_ERZ508732 | MGnify/ENA primary metagenome ERZ508732 (study PRJEB26277, sample SAMN04329767) | human gut metagenome | biome: human-associated habitat | host: Homo sapiens | place: USA...
CTGCGTGTGATCCAGAAGAAGCGTACCGACTCTCCAGACGGAAAACGGTGATGGACTGGAGCGCCTCCTTCGCGATGGTGATGGTGCGGAGCGCGGAACAGTCTTCGGTGAACCTCTCTCCCCAGCCCTACTGGACATGATGAACTCGGTGACGCCGTTAAGCGAGCCCTCGTTGAAGGAGAGCTCGCGGATCCAGCCTTGGTTGCGCATAATGAAGGTGTTCGGCTTCGCGGCAGGGGCCTCGGTGGGTTTGGCGGCAGTGGCCAGCTTGGCGGCGGCGGCCATCACGGCGTCGGGGCCGACACTGGCCTACGCCGCGCTGGCTGTGGCGCTGGGCAGTCTGGCGGCATCCTGCCTCTGCCCGGGGGAGCGGGGCCGCTGCGCCGGGGTGTTTGCGGCGGGCTGCACCGCGGGGGCACTGGCCGCGCCCGACGCTGTCAGTGTGCTGCCGCTGGCGGTCAGTGCCGGGGTGGGCGTTGTGGCTGCGCTGGCTGTGCCGGGGAGCGTGCTGCACAAAATTTTCCCGCCGCCCGCGCCGCCCGTGCAGACGCAGGGCCTGGGCGGGGCGGCGCGCAAGCTCTCCGCCGTGGCGGACACGCTGAGCGACATTGCCGACACGGTCAACGCGGTCTGCCAGCGGCAGCTGCCGCCCAAGGGCGAGACCTTTGACTTTGTGGTGGAGCAGGTCGCCCGCACGACCTGCCAGAGCTGCACCCGCCGCAGCCGGTGCTGGGTGCGCGGCTACGCCACGGCCATGGACGGGCTGTACCATTTGAAGCCGACGCTCGAGAGCAAGGGCCGCGTGGAGGTCGAGGACCTGCCGGGGCAGCTGGCGGGGTGCATCCACCCGGCAGACCTCTGTACAGCGGCCAACCACGGCTACCGGCTGTGGCGCAGCCGCCGCCAGACCCGTGCCCGGGCTGTGACGCTGCGCGCCGCCCTGACTGAGCAGTACAGCGCACTGGCCGGGGCGCTGGCCCAGCTGGCGGGCAAGCTGGGCCAGGCCGGTCTGCCCGACCCACGGCGCGAGGCCCGCGTGGCGCAGCTGTTTGCCGAGCTGGGGCTGGACGCGCTGGAATGCAGTGTGACCGCTGATTTGGCAGGGCGGCTGACCGCGAATGTGACGATCTGCCGCACGCGGTTCACCCCCGACGAGGTCGCGGGCCTGACCGACGAGATGACCCGCATCTGCCGCCGCGACATGGATACGCCCGAAATCACCCACTGCCGCACGGTCACGATGCTGTGCTTTGGTGAAAAACCGCTGTTTACCGTTGAATTTGGCGCGGCGGCGCACGCAGCTGGCGGGCAGAGCGTCAGCGGCGACGCGCTGGACCAGTTCTGCGACACGAGCGGGCGGGCGCAGATGCTTTTGTGCGACGGCATGGGCACGGGCCGCGCCGCCGCCGTGGACGGTCAGATGGCGGCCAAGCTGACGGCACAGCTGCTGCGCGCCGGGTTCGCAGCGGAGAGCGCTGCCCGGCTGGTGAATGTGGCGCTCGGTCTGAAGGGAGCCGAGCAGGAGTCCGGGGCGACGCTGGATCTGCTGACGGTGGACCTGTACACCGGGCGGGCAGGGCTGTTCAAAGCGGGCGCCGCACCGAGCTTTCTGGTACGCGGCGGCGTGCCGCGGATGCTGGACGGTGCAAGCCTGCCCATGGGTGTGCTGGACAGTCTGGTGGGACGGAGCACGACGTTTGCGCTGGACGCCGGGGACTGGGTCGTGCTGGTCAGCGACGGTGCGCTGACCGACGGGAGCGACTGGCTGATGCAGCAATTGCAGCTCTGCGCCAAATTGGGCCATACGCCGAAGCAGGCCGCCGAGACCGTGGCTGACGCCGCCGCCCGCCGCGCCGGGGCCAAGCAGGATGACATAACGGTGGCGGTGCTGGCGATGGGGAGAGCGTAAAAAGCCTTCCCCCGAGGGGGAAGGTGGCCCGGAGGGCCGGATGAGGGCAGAGTTTGCGAGATTGGCAGTAAATGGGCAATGGCCGCGAGGTCTGCCCTCATCAGTCCGCTGCGCGGACAGCTTCAGTCTCCGCGCTAAGAGCCGCCTACGGCGGTTGCGCTCCGACACGCGCCTGCGGGCGCAGCCCCTCGGGGGAAGCCTTTAGCAAAAACACGCCCCGCGGTTCAAAATGAACTGCGGAGCGTGTTTTGGGTTTAAAACAGCTTTTGCTTTTTGGTGGGCTGGGGGTCGAAGGGGGTGTCCTCGTGGTGGCGCTTGATAAAGACCTGGCGGGTCTTTTCGGTCACGCTGCGTCCGTTGTGCTTGGGGACAGAGTAGAATGTCCGGGTGATGTTGTAGTACCCCAGTAGGTGCTGCACCAGATATTGTGCTACGGCGGGCAGACAATCGGTGTCGTCGATGGTCTCGTAATTGTAGTCGCCGTAGAGGAACGGCACCTCGTCGCTGCCGGCAAACAGCGTGATGGCGGCCTCGTCCAGGACAATCTCCCGGATGACGCTCTGCTGCAATCCCGCGGTGCCGCACTCGGCGGCGCGCTTCGATGCAAGTGGGCGCTGATCCAGCGGCACGCTCTGGGGGTCGAGCTTCTCGGTGCCGCGCTGGCCGATCTCCAGCAGGATGTCGCGCATCATGCGGCTCTCCAGCAGCGGGCGGATGCGTTCCTTTGCGCGGGCTTGTTCGGTTTTGTTCTGGATGGTGGTAATCAGGCCCATGGGGGCGCCTCCTTGAAAGTATGACGATTTGATAACAGTATACCACATCCGAAAGCAGGATGACAACCGTTCCCGGTTGTAAAATTCCGCAAAATTACCCGACGACGAGCACCTGCAGACTGGCCGTGCCGTGCTGCACGGTGTAGCGGTCTGTGATGGTAAAGTGCTGCTCGATCCAGGCGTGGAATTCGGCCATGTCGCGGACCTCGGCATCATCGTAGAGGATGACGTCGGGCTGCTTCTCCGGCAAAAGCGCATAGTACTGTTCAAAACGCGGGTCGCTGTCGGTGCCCGAGATGACGGACGCCTGCGCGACGGTCAGCGTGCCGTCTGCCATCAGAAAGCCGAGGCCGTGCTGCTCACCGATGGCCTGGAGCACGCTCTTGCCCGCATAGGGGGCGAGGGCTTCATACAGGCATTCCTGCATGTCGGCGGCCTTGGTGTCGGCCCAGGTCCCGGCGGCGGGGCCGCGGGTGATCCTTTCGGGCTGGATGGCCGTGATCGGCTCACAGTGCCAGCCGGTCTCCAGCACAAGGCAGAGCTTCGGCACGGCACAGGCCAGCAGGAGCCCGGCTGCCAGCAATGCCGCCGCGGCGCGGTGCCGCCGGGTTGGACGGGGCTTGAGCAGCAGCGCTGCCGTTCCGCAGACCGCGGGCCAGAACAGGTACATAAAGGTCGTTGGCAGCGCGATCAGCGTGGAGCGCAGGATAAACAGGTACGCCGCTATGCCGGGCAGCCAGCCCAGCCAGAACAGCAGGCGGCGCAGGGGGCGGTGGTCGGCCTCGCGCCGGTCACACCAGAACGTCCAGCCGCCGGCCAGCGCGAACGCCGGGCACATGTAGCGGAAATCCAGCTCCTGCGCGCGCAGGCAGTAGGCCGTGCACCAGAGAGAGAGGAAGAACGCTGTGTACCAAAGCGCCTTTTCAAGGCTGCGGGCAAAGCCGCGGCGCTCGCCAAAGAGCATCCCGGCGGCGGCCAGCGCCACACCGGCCAGGGCCGACAGCCAGCAGTTGCCGATGACGGCGGAAAGCTGGGAGCGGAGCATGGCAAGACGGTCCGCTGTGGTAAAATCATACTGGGGGTCGTGTAAAATCAGGTCGGCGCGTGCGAGCAGGGCGGCAAAATCAAAGCCCATGCCCTGCAAAACATACACGACAAACGCACCGCCGCAGACGGCACAGGTCAGCACAAATACCCAGAGACCGCGGCATTTGTCGGCACTGCCGCGGCCCAGCAGGAGCAGCGCCAGCATCAGCACCGGCGCGGCAGCGAGGGTCTGCGGGTAGGCGAGGAAGCTCAGACAGGCGCAGACGCCGCCCGCCGCGACCCGCCACAGACCGCGGTACTGCCGCGGGCCGGGCGCGTAGTAGCTGTACAAAAACAGGAACGCCGCCAGCGTAAAGTGGAACTGCTGGCTGACGTAGTCCGGCCCCAAAAACCACTTGGGCGTGAAGGCCAGCACGGCCAGCGCCAGCAGATAGGCGCAGCGCCCCCCGAGGGCCACGCGCAGGCTGCGGTAAAACCAGACGGCCAGTGCGAGCTTGACAGCCAGCACAGCGCCGCGCACAAACAGCAGCACGCCGGTGGTCGTGCCTGCGACGGCGGTAAACAGGCCGATGAGCAAAGCGGGCGGCAGGGCGGCCAGCTGGTGCGGCTCCCACATCGAGTAAAAGAGCCGGTCACCGCGCACAAGGCGGAAGCTGAGGGACAGGGCGTACTCCTCGTCGATCTCCAGCCCCAGGAACATTGTGCGGACGAGCGCGGCCAGCGCCAGCAGACCCAGCAGGGCAAGGATGATTTTTTCAATTGTCGGTTTTTTGGTATGGCTCATAGATCGTTTTTAAAATCAATGCGGCGGCGCAGCAGCGTGTCGCGCGCCAGCCAGAGATAGGGCAGCCAGTTCAGGCGGAACGCCTCCCACTTGCGCTGGAAAAAATTCTGCGGCTTGGCAGCGCCCTTGACGCTTTCCACGTTGATGCAGCGGCTTTTTTGCAGCACAAGAATGGCCTCATGCCCGGTGGGCGTTTCCTCCGGCGTGCAGTAGTCGGGCGGCAGGATGCGGAATTTTCCGGGCGTCTCGGCGACCAGGCGGTTGAGCTGACTTTCATCGTGAAAGCGCGCAATGACGTTGTTTTGCAGATCCTCGTCCGTGCGTTTTTTCAGCTCCCGGCACAGGGCCAGATAGGCCGCCGCCGTGCCGCCGTTCAGCCCGCCCGCCACGTAATACTGCCCGCAGCTGTACGGGATGGACGCCCGGCTTTTGCCGCTGCGGTCATAGGGGTGGAAAATCGGATTTTTGCCATAGTAGGGCAGGTGGCAGACCGCGGTCAGGCTCTGCCCGGCGGCGGGGTCGGGCAGCAGCTCGTCGGCGCGGATGACGCGGGTGCAGTGCAGGTTGGCGTTGGCAAAGAACAGGTAGTCATAGCCCTGCAGGGCGTCGGCCTGGCCGAGGAAGGCGTCAAAGCGCAGCATCGTGCTCTGCGGCCAGGGCAGGGCCTTCTGATAAATGCGGCGCACATCGGGGGCGTCCTCATAGTCAATATGCGCTGCATCGGTAAAAACGTAGAAGGTGCGGTCACAGTCAGGCAGGAAATTTTCCTTGAAGTTGGGGTAAAAATCATGCCAGAACACCGCGTAGGGGCCGGTGCAGATATACAGGATGGCGAGAGTTTTCATAAGATCACCACGTTATTTGCCTCCCTCGCGTGCGAGGAAGGCGGCCCGGAGGGCCGGAGGGAGGGCGGCAGGCGGAAGGCTCCCCCACCGCCTGCCGCGGAGCCCCCTCCCAGAGGGGGCCAAGAAGGGAAGTCACTTTTTCAGCAGCTTCTTGACCACCTTGCCCGCGTACTGGCGCAGGTAGGCGGCGTCCCTGCCCCAGCCGTAGACGGCGAGGTTCAGGGCGTTGGGCACGACGAGGACGACGAAAATCCGCGGCACAAGGCCGAGCCAGCCGCCGGGCATCCGGGCGCAGAGCGCGTAGCTGCCGCCCATGCAGACAGCCAGCGTGACCAGATGCAGCGCCTGCACGCCGAGATAATGCCCGAGCCCGCCGCGCATGTACTGGCGGAACACGACCCGGATACGCCCGGCCCACATGATGCAGTGGGCGACGACGGTGGCGATCAGTGCGCCAGTGATGTCGAACAGCGGGAACAGGATAAAGCTGAGCGCCAGATTGACCGTGGCCGACGCGACCATGAACCACTGGTCGTCCTCAAAATGGCCGAGGACGGCGCGGTAACTGCCGAGCATCCGGTGATTCCAGCCGACGTACTCATTTAAGCAGAACACAAGCACGAAGCCCAGCGGCAGTAGCCATTTTTCGCCCATCCAGGACGCCATGAACGGCTGGAACAGGCAGAAATACGCCGTAGCTACGAAGCTGGCAAACAGGTAGCTGAACAGGTCCATGCCCCAGAACACCTGCTTGTCGTGGTCGTTGGCGGCGGCGGACTTGTCGTAGACGATGCTGCCGATGGCCGCGGCGAAGCTGTCCATGACCTTGTTGCCGAGGTCTGTGGCGGAGGTGGAAATCGTGTTGTAGTTGCCTAAAAACGTCGTCTGGGTCGAGCCGCCCAGGCGGGAGGTCACGATGGTGTCGGACGAACCGTAGATGGTGTTGGACAGGCGGTGCACCAGAAAGTACCGCAGATCGTGGAAAATGCCGAGGTCTTTAAAGTCGTTGACCGTGACCTTAACGTCGTGTACGTAGGGAAAATCCTTCCTGAAGCGGCGGGCAATCAGCAGGTTGGCCGTGACGTTGAAGAAGATCGTCACGCTGAAATAGAGCACGTAGTTGGGGAACCACAGTGACACGGCAATTTTGGCAAGGCTCGTCAGCACGTTGCAGCAGAAGTCAATCTGGGTGCAGCGGTAGCCCTGCTGGGTGCAGGTGTACATCAGGCGGCGGGTTATCAGAAAATAACTGCACAGCGTTGAAACGACGTTCAGGCCGTAGACCGTGTATGCCGTGGCGGCGGGCACATCGGGCATGATCCACCGCAGGGCCGCCGCGCCGATGAGCGCCAGCCCCGCAATGACCAGGCCGACGACGCGGTAGGCCCACTTGTACATCGACATGTACTTGCTGATCTTTTCTTCGTTTTTGGCGGCGATTTGCTCGTAGAGACGATAACTTATGACGCTGCCAACGCCGAACTCGGCGATGGAGAAAAAGTTGAAAAGCTGGCTGACGACCTGCGATGCCGTGGTGATCTGCGGGCCGAAGTTATCGACGAGCAGACGCCGCGTGACGAGGCCCAGCAGCAGAAGCAGCAGACTGGACCCGAGGGCGTAGGCCATATTCAGTAAGGTACGTTTGGTACGCAAGGCAGTTCCTTTCACAAAAGCCTTCCCCCGAGGGGGAAGGCGGCCCGGAGGGCCGGATGAGGGGAGAGTATGAGTTGTAAGCTGTTTATGGGCGGTGATGGCGAGGTTAGCCCTCATCAGTCGCCTACGGCGACAGCTTCCCCCCGATGGGGAAGCCTTTAGCGGCGGCTTGCCGCCCAAAGCGTGAACCGCGGCCCGAAGGTCTGCATCATCCACCGGAACAGCCGCCAGTCGCGGCGGGTGCGGACCTCGGTGCCGTGGGGGTAGAGCGGGCGCAGCTGCTCGATATAGGGCAGGCAGGCCTTGCGGATCGCGGCGTCCCTGACCGCTGCCGTGCGGGCCTGCGGCCAGAAAACGTCTGCAGCGGCATCCTGCATGGCGGCGTAGGCCGCGGCGTCCGCCGTGCCGTTGGCGGAGAGCCTGGCCAGGCGGCGCTGTGCGGCGGCAAGGCCCCGAAAGCGTTTGGGCAGATTTTTGGCATCTGTCAAAAGACTGCCCTGCCGTCCGACGCGGTAGTGGGTGAAAAACGTATCCAGAAAGTAGAGCCTGTCGCAGTGCAGCAGCAGTTCAAGGTCAAAGGGCCAGTCCTCGGCCCAGACGCAGTCCGGCAGGAAGCGGACGCGGGCCTGCTCCAAAAAGGACCGCCGGATGCAGTATTTCCAGACCGACCAGTGCCCGGCAGTGTACAGGGCCTTCAGCCGCGCGGCGTAGTCGCTGCTGGCAAACGGGCCGGGCACCAGATGCAGACCGTCGTGCGGGGTCAGCGTGCCGTCGGGCTGCCATTCGAGATGCTTGCCGATGAACCAGTCGCAGTCCGGGTGGGCGGCCAGCGCACCGCGCAGCTGCGCCAGCAGGCCGGGGGCCATGGCGTCGTCACTGTCGAGAAACAGCAGCCAGTCGCCCGTGGCGGCCTTGAGGCCGGTGTTGCGCGCCGCTGCAAGGCCGCCGTTTTCCCGGTGAATGACCTGCAGGCCGGGCAGCTCGGCGGCGAGGGCGTCGCACATCGCGCCGCTTTGATCGGTGGAGCCGTCGTCCACAAGGATGCACTCCCAGTCGCGCGGGCCGGGCTGCTCGACCACGCTTTTGACGCAGGCGGACAGGTAGTTTTGCACGTTGTAGACGGGGATGATGATGGAAAAGAGAGGCATAAGTGTCTCCTTGCTATAAAGCCTTCCCCCGAGGGGGAAGGTGGCCCGAAGGGCCGGATGAGGGGAGAGTGTGCGCTGCAAGCTGTCAGCGGGTGATGATGGCGAGGTTTGCCCTCATCAGTCGCCTGCGGCGACAGCTTCAGTCTCCGCGTCAAGAGCCGCCTACGGCGGTTACGCTTCGACACGCGCCTGCGGGCGCAGCCCCTTGGGGGAAGTCTTTATAAGCTGCCATCCGTCCTGATACAAGGCCGTTTTTTTCGTGTGCGCATACCACTTATCCGGCGCCCAGGTTTGTTTATCGGGGGCGGGGGCGAGGTACTGCGCCCACCAGCTGTAGGTGGAGTTGCTCAGGACAAAGCCGCGGCAGAGCTGCATGAAGGCCAGGTCGGCGACGGCCTCGCCGCGGGGCAGGAACACGGCAGGCAGACCCGCGGTGTCCAGATGCTCCCGCGCCCAGTCGATGTCGTCGGAAAAGACAAACAGCGCGGCGTCGGGGTGTTCGTCCCTGACCGCTGCGACAGCGCGGGCGTAGTAGTCCGGCGTGCAGACCTGTAAGATCGCGTTCTCGGGCTTCTGGTAGTCGCCGCGGCGCAGATGGACGCAGACGGGGTACGCGGCGGCGGTGATCTGCGCCGCATAGGGCCCGGCGGGGGCGGCTTTTGCACGCAGCTCTTCCTTTATAATAGGGGCAAAATCCGCAAAGTAGCGCTCGCTCTGGAAGTACCCCCACGCGAGAAAATCGCGGGCGTGGCCGCGGCGGGCGGGGGTGTAGCCGTCGGTGGCAAAGTGCAGGCCGACGGCGTTCAGCAGCGGGGCAGCAGCAGCCTCAAAGCTGTGCCAGTCGCGGGCCATCAGGCCGCGGTGCTGCTCATACTTGATCATCAGCGCCTTGGCGACGTTCCGACGCGGCAGGTGTGCCTTGGCAAAGCCCGCGTCGGCAATGATTTTGACGTCCGGCGAGATGTTCAGTGCGTCCAGCGCGCAGACCGTGTGTGCCGGGGCACCGTCGCGCCAGTCCTGCCGGTCCAGCAGGGTGACGGGCTCACCGCAGCGCAGACCCAGCGCCCGCGCGAAGGCGTAGATGAACATCTGGTTGCCGAGGCCCCCGGCCAGTTCGGCGTAGATCATGCGTGTCCTCCCAGTTTGTCGTACAGCTGCTCCATGCGGCGGGCAGCGGTTTTCAGCTCGTACCCGGCGGCGGAGAGCGCGGCCCAGTGGTCGTCGTGATCGCCGTGGGCGGCGATGGCCTCGGCCTTGGCGGCCCAGTCGGTCAGCGGCGCGGCCAGCGGCAGAAAATGCACAAGGTCGGTCACCGAGCCGTCGTCGGGCACGCTGGTGGACGCCAGGCACGGCACGCCGCAGCCCTGCGCCTCCACCAGAGTGACGGGGCTGCCCTCAAAGTTGCTGGGCAGCAGAAACAGGTCAAAGGCGTTCATGAAGGCGGGCACATCGCTCTGCACGCCCGCAAAGATGACGCGGTCTGTCAGGCCGCGGCGGGCCGCGGCAGCGCGCATTTCAGGCTCCATCTCGCCGGTGCCGACGAGCAGCAGCTTCCAATGCGGGTCCTGCGCGGCCATTGCGGCAAAGACCTCCATCAGGAAAAGCGGATTTTTCTGGTGGTTCAGCCGCCCGACGAACCCGGCCAGCCGGTCCGTGTCGGTAATGCCCCAGGCGGCGCGGGTCGCGGCGCGGGCGGCGGCATCCGGGTGAAAGCGCCCGGCATCCACGGCGTTGCAGGCCACGGAAAAGTTCGGCTTAGCGTCAATATGGTCACCGAACACGAACCGCCCCGCCGCGACGCCGCAGCCGAGGAAGTAGTCCGCGAACAGCTGGTACACCAGATGGGCGGCGCGCCAGGTCAGCGTCATGGGCGGGTAGACGATGTGGCTGTGCACCACGATTTTAGCCCGGGGGCAGAGCACGCGCATCATGCCGCAGACCGGGGCACCGATCTTGTTGGCCGTGTGATAGTGGATGATGTCGTAGTCCTTATGGGTGCGCAGGTGGGCGGCCAGGGCGCGGATGCGGTCCTTTTTGTTGTCCGGCACGGCGAGGATCTCGACGCCGTGCGCCTCGAGCGCCGGGGCCGTGCTGGCCTGGTCCGGCGGGCACTGACCGACGAAAAGGGTGACGCGGTATTTAGCGGTATCGAGGTGCAGGAGCAGGTTCTGGACATACCGCTGTACGCCGCTCTGCACGCCGAGGTGGTTGCTGATCATTAAGATTTTCATGGTGGTCTCCGGAAAAAATAAAAGATAAGAGATAAAAGATAATAGAAGTGGAGCGGCGCCGCGCGCCGCAATTTTAACCACAGGGGAGTATAAGGATAAAGCGATATGCGGGGAAGGTTGAGGGCCGGACATGTCCGGCCCCTACGGGCAGGCTTTTTAAGACGCGCCGTCTAACGGCGCACATTTTTTATTATCTCTTATCTATTATCTGAAAAATTACCAGTAGCTCCCGCCCTCGACCTTTTCTTTATTGCTGATGCCCTCGGTCTCGTCGGGACGGACCCAGGCGGGGT
>ENA-ORIC01003567-ORIC01003567.1-human-gut-metagenome-genome-assembly--contig:-NODE-3567-length-10681-cov-3.935213_pt1 | contig 10681 bp, 10 predicted proteins | sample MGYA00243023_ERZ508732 | MGnify/ENA primary metagenome ERZ508732 (study PRJEB26277, sample SAMN04329767) | human gut metagenome | biome: human-associated habitat | host: Homo sapiens | place: USA...
TGATATTTGCGTAGAAAATAATTGTCTGAAATTTGAATCGAGCGCCGCTTCCGGGCTCTCCGGATGCGTTGACAGGTTCATCGGATTGTACATTTCAGACAAATACGGCAGCTATGACTTCCCGGATGGGTATCGGTATTTCGACCTCGGAGATTTCATTTCCGTCACTTATCCGTCCTGACAGGGCAAAGAATCAAAGAAGAAAAAACAGGAGAATTTCACAATCCATGAGAAAAATTGTGCATAATATACATGTATTAGTTGTAATATTTACACTTGTGTTGGTCAGCTGCACAACAGCTTGCGGCGATAAAGAAACTGCCGAACCGTCCGCGCATGAATTGCTTGACGTTTGTCTCGCGCTCTACGATTTTGACGATATGTACAAACCGTCGATATATTACTCGGACGCGGAGGAGGGAAGCGATAACCGCATTGACGACGGGTATCTGAGCTACATTTTCTGTGACGAATATGACGTCGAGATCAAGGCGATGCCGCTCATTGACGAGTACGCGCTCGCGCTTCCAACCGGACTCAGCACCTACGAAATCGACGTGATCAAGGCAAAATCCGCCGCTTCAGCCGGAGAAATCAAAGCGCTTTTCGAAAATCGTGCCGCGATAAAAGCAAAAACGCGCGGCGAACTCGAAAATTACAACGCGGAAATGCTGCCGGTTCTCGACGGATGTGAAATTTATGTTAAAGGAAAGTATGTGTTCCTGTTAACGACAGACGACAATTCAGCCGCGAAAGCCGCAATCGACGGTCTTCTGTCCGTCGACAAAGCGGAAATCGGCAGCGGCGGATCAGCCGACGCTCTTGATTCGTCGTCGCCCGATGGCTCTGAAAATATCACTGAAATCGCCTCCCACGTCAACTCCGACTTGGGCGGCGATGCCTTTCATTCCGGGACATTGTCCGACAATCCCAGCGAACTTCCGGAGCTCACCTTCACATCGCACAGCGGTGAAAACACCGTAGTCATGGGCGGCAAATGCGCGCAGGACGCGAAAATTCACATCCGCTCATCAGACAATAGTATCGAGAAGACTTTCTCGACAGATTACACCGATTGGTGCGTGGAAATCGAGATTCCAAGCGGCATTACGAACCTTTCGCTCACCCAGGAGGAACCAGGGAAGGGCGAGTCGGAGCAGATTATAGTTACGGTTCAGCCCCGCCCCGGGTTCTCGCTCGCGGACCAGGGCGTCTGCCAGGTCGCTTTCGGCGACAAGATGCAGGGACACTTCTTCGGGCAGCTTGAGGACTGGTGCGGGACAAACATATTGTCTGACAATCAGGTCGATGGCGTGCAGAAGCGGATCAAGTCAAAAGTCGATTACCTCGCCGGGCGCGACTGCAAACTTGTCTACCTTATAATCACGAACCCGATGGAGATTTACCCGGAAACCGCGCCGGAACGATTTGTGCGTTCTGACAAGGATATTTCGAGGACCGAACAATTTGAGAAGGCCGCTCGTGCCGCCGGGGCGACCGTCATCGACGCGCGCGAGATTCTCGAGGAGCACCGCGACGACATTTACAAAATCTACAACAAAACCGACTCGCACTGGACCTCTTACGGCGCCTACTGGGGCTACAAAATACTGATGGACGAGATCGGGAAAGATTATGAGGCTGCGAAACCGCTTCCGATCGACGGAAATTTTGAGTTCTACAACAAAGAATCAATGTCTGGCGATATGATGGTCCATCTTCTGCTCCAGAATTCGCTTCTCCACGAAAATGGTACGTTTGTAAAATGGCTGACAAAGGCGGTCTCAAACCCGGACGTGTATGTCAAGGGCTCGGTTCAGCTCGATTTCTCGCCTGTGCAGGATACCCAAACCGTCAGTAATCGTCTCGATCCGGAAGGAAAGCCTACCGCGATGATCGTGCGTGATTCATTTTCAACAAATATTTACGGCTATGTGAACAATTCATTTTCCGAAGTTTACTGGCAGAATATGTGGAACTACAAATTTGACAAAGATTACATCGAAAACACCAATCCCGACTATTACATTTATATAGTCGCTGAAAGAAATATAGGAAATCTCCTCGGCTGATGTTTAGCAAAAAAGATTTACAAAAACTTATTATTCCGTTGATAATTGAACAGCTTCTCGGCATCTCGGTCGGAATGTTCGACACGATCATGATTTCGTCGCTCGGCGAGAGCGCGGTTTCCGGCGTGTCGCTCGTCGATATGCTGAACGTGCTGATGATCAATATTTTCGCCGCGCTGGCGACCGGCGGCGCCGTCATCTGCGCTTACGAGCTCGGAAAAATCAAAAAACTTATGGAGCAGGACACGAGCGTCAAAAATGACTTCCCCGGCGCGAGATCCGCGGCGAAGCAGCTGCTCATCGTGCTTCTCGTCGCCTCGATACTTGTAGCGGGACTCGCGCTTTTCTTCCGGGTCGGACTGCTCAGGCTGTGTTTCGGCGCGATTGAAGACGACGTCATGGCGAACGCGCTTACATATTTTGTAATTTCAGCGATATCTTATCCATTTATAGCGATTTATAACGGTCTCGCGGCGCTCTTCCGGACGATGGGGAACTCGAAAATCACGATGATCGCCTCGTTTTTCATGAATCTGCTGAATATCTGCGGCAACGCGCTGTTCATCTACGTCTTCAATTGGGGCGTAGCCGGCGCGGCGTGGTCGACCACAATCTCGAGATTTCTCGGTATGCTTCTGCTCTTCGTGATCATCTCCAATAAAAATCACGAAATTTATATCAATTTGCGCGAAAAATTCCGGTTAGACTTCCATGTAATGAAAAAAATTCTCGGCATCGGCATTCCCGGAAGCTTAGAGAACAGCGTTTTCCAGCTCGGGCGCATCCTCGTCATCTCGATGATCGCCGGGTTCGGCACCGCGCAGGTCGCGGCGAACGCGGTCGCAAACAACCTCGACTCGCTCGGCTGTATCCCCGGTCAGGCGCTCGGACTCGCTGTCGTCACGGTCGTCGGGCAATGTATCGGCGCCGGGGACTACGATTCTGCCCGTCAATATGAACAAAAGCTTCTGAAATTTGCGTATATTTCGATGGCGGTCGTGAATATACTTATATTGGTGTCTCTGCCGCTCAGTCTCAAATTGTACAATCTCACGAAAGAGACGCTTGAGCTTGCCGCAATACTTGTCATTCTGCATGACGGTTTTGCGATGATATTCTGGCCGACGGCGTTCGTTCTGCCGAACGCTCTCCGCGCGGCGCAGGACGTGCGGTTCACTATGGTCGTTTCGATCTTCTCGATGATCGCGTTCAGAATTTTCTTCTCGTGGGTCATCGGCGTGCGGTTCGGGATGGGGATCATCGGCGTCTGGATCGCGATGATCATCGACTGGGTCTTCCGCGGCGGGTTATTCATCTGGCGCGTGCGCTCCGGGCGCTGGTTGACGCACGTTAAGCCCAAAAATAGTTAATTTGGTGATATTATGCCTGATATTTTTGATTATCTTGACTGGCGCGGCGACATTCCGATCATGGCGGACGGGTTCAACGACGCCGATCGTGTCGTCCTCGCGCAGGTCACTTACCTCGATTTCAAGGGAATGGTCCCGGAAAACTCACCTCTCCCGGTGCCGCTCGGCGAGCTCTGCCGGCGCATCGTGAACGACACGGGCGATGGCGCCGCGGATCGATTCCACCTGCATTCCGACAGGCAGCTCGCGGAGCGGCTCATCGACTGTCCGCGCTTCAAAAATCTGCCGGTTGTGTATTATGACGAAAAATTCGACGCCGAAACGGTCGAGCAGTTCGCCGCGATGACTATTCTGCTGCCGGACCGAACCGCGGCGTGTCTTTTTCGCGGGACCGACTGGACGCTCGTCGGGTGGAAAGAGGACCTCAACATGGCGCTCTCCGACGAGCTTCCCGCGCAGCTGCACGCCGTCGAATATATAAACAGTGTTATATCGTCGCTGCGAGGAACCGTGCGCATCCTCGGGCACTCAAAGGGCGGCAATCTCGCGGTTTACTCGGCGGCGTTCACGAAATATTCGCGAAATATCCTCGAAGCGGTGAGCCTTGATGGACCCGGCTACACTGATCGGGTGCTGAGCTCGCCCGGATACCGCGTGATCGAGCCGAGAATCCGCACAATCATACCTTATTCGTCGCTTGTCGGGGTTATTTTCGCGCATACGGGACGATATACCATCGTTTCGTCGAGCGCGCCGAAGCTTATGCAGCACGACCTCTACACTTGGCAGATCAAGGGTTCCGGACTTGTCGAGGTGAATGCGCGCGACGAGGCGAGCCGGCTTGCCGAGGGCGCGCTCAACGAGTGGATTTCCGGGCTGTCGACCGAGCAGCGAGGGCAGTTTATCGACGGAATCTGGTCGGTTTTCGAGACGATTGGCATCACTGACCTCCCGGACCTGCTCGACGGCCGCAACACGATCGCGGTGATCCGCGCGCTGACGAAGCTCGACGAGCCGACGCGGAACGTCATAATTGACACTTTGTCGAAACTGCGTCTCGCCGTAAAGCAGCAGAGAAGTAAATAAGCAAAAAATTACTGGTCATTCTGCACAATGACCAGTTTCTTTTTGTTCTTTTCACACCAGACACGGCTGAAATATCAACCGATTACTCGAGAGATCCTGCTCATTCCAGCGTAGGCTCGCCGCAGTTGAGCTTTTCGATCTCCCAGTCACCGGTCTTCTCGCGGAATCTGAAGACGCTCACCGAGCAGTTGTCGATCCTAAGAGGGAAGCGCCCGAACGGGTAATCCTCCGGGAAGCCCGCTATCATCGTCGCCGCCGCGCGGATGACGCCGCCGTGCGCCACAGCCGCGATCTTAAGCTCGCCGCGGCTCTCATGCGCCATCTCCTCAAGATGATTCATGAATCGCCTGACGCGCCGCTTCACATCGAGCGAACCCTCGCCGCCGAGCGCCGAATAATCCATCTTTTTCCTGCAATCGAGGTAAACGTCGCCGTACAGCCGGTACATATCCTCAAGCGTCCTCCCGTAAAATACGCCGGTGTCGATCTCGCGTAGGTCTTCCGTGAAAATAAGCTCGCCCGCGCGGTACTTTTCCGGGAAGAGTATCTCCGCTGTCTGGCGTGTTCTTAACAGATCGGACACGAAAATTTTGTCATAATTTACTGTCCGGACATACTCTTTCGCTTTTTTCGCCTGCTCAAAGCCTTTTTCGGACAGGCTCACCGGACCCCAGCCCTGATGCTTTCCGGCGACGTTGCAGGTCGTCTGACCGTGACGGATCATGTACAGCTTCATTTTTCCTCAGATTCCTTTTCGTTATTTTATACAGAAACAGTTCCAGCCGGGTATGAGTTATTCACACCCGGCTAAAATTCTGTTTATTACGCGTTCATATCGAAGTAGTCCCTGACGTCAGTGATGAGAAGATTCGCCCCGTCGTCGATCAGCGTGTAAAACTGCGGCTTGACGCCGTCGCTCAGGATGTCGTCGCGGAAGGTGCCGTCGTTCTCCATGATTTTGTACTGGAGCTTGTAGACGTACTCTGTCACAATCTTGCCATTCTGAGTGATATCCCGACGGCGGATGAACTCGACCTTCGGCTCGTAGATTTTCTGCATCGTGAACTTCTCGTACCGCTCGTGCGTGTCGAAATAGCTGTCCGCGTAGAACGTGTTCAGCTTCTCCGCGTCGCCGTGCTCAAGCGTGTCGATGTAGTCCGCGAAGAAGACCATCGGCTCTCCGTAAGCGGCGTAATCCTCGTCAACGAGCATAACTTCCATGCCGTCCTCAACATAAGAGATAAATCTTATCTTATCAAGGTACTTTTTATAGGTGAAAATGTCGGTTTCCCAGTCGGGATCGTAGAGACTCATCCGGTGCTTTCCACTTCCGTCGTAGACGTACTGAATCTCTTCGGTGTCGTCCTTTTTGCCGCCGAAGAGGTTTCCGAGCGACGGAAAATCGAACGTCATGTCGCCGGTGTTCAGGAAGAACAGACCTATGACAGAGATGATACAGACGACCGCGACCACGATCGCGACTGTCTTCTTTTTGTTTCTTTTTTGTACTATCTTGCTCTTTTTATCAGCCATTTATAAATCTCGCGAGATTATCCTTGCCGATGCGGATGCCCTTGAGATTGTCTTCCATGCCTTCGAATTCCACGGTGACGTAGCCGTCGTAGCCCTTTGATTTGAGGATCTGGATCGACTGATAGACCTTCGCCTCGCCCTGACCGATGATCGCGCCGCGGATGTAGTTCATCGCGCGGGTGCGGAACCAGCCCTCTCCGGGGTTGACGTCCATGCCGGACTTCCAGTGGAAATCCTTCGCGTGAACGTGCTTCGCGTAGGGCGCCATAATGCCGACCGACTTCACCGGATCCTCGTCCGCGCACATGAAGTTGCCGACGTCGACGAGCGCGCCGAAATTCGGGTGAGCGACCGTGTTGATGAGCTTTTCAACGCGCGCGCAGTCCTGCGAGAAGTAGCCGTGGTTCTCGGTCATCGTGCCGACGCCCTTCTGCTCGGCGTATTTGGTGACTTCGAGCGCGGCCTTCGCGATGATCGGGAGAGCGTCGTCGTAGCCGATGGAATACTTACGTCCGGTGAAGCCGTAAGCGACGTCGTGGCGCATATTCTTCGCGCCCATAGCCGCCGCGAAATCGACGTTTCTCTTCGTCCTGGCGACCTCTTCGTCAAAATCACCAAGGAAGTTCGCGCCGACGCAGAAAGCGACGACCTCGAGGTTCTTCTCGGCGCAGTGTTCCTTTATCTTCTGCGCGAGATCCAGGTCGAGATTCTTCGACCAGCCGCCGTCGGCAAACTCGATGCCGTCGAAGCCGAGTTCAGCGGCCTTGTCGATGATGCCCATGAGACCGAGCTTGTCCTCGTCGATGTATGAGCCGAAGCTGTAGGATGTTACGGAAAGTTTCATTTTGAAATTCCTGCCTTTCAAATTATTGTTACAGAAATTATAGCACAAATCCGTGCCAAGTTCAATACCTGTTTTTGCCGATGATTAACACAATCTTGCCTTTTCGACGCTCTGTGTTTGATGTGGCAGAGCCTTCAGGCGACTGTAGCCGAAAATTTGACTATCGGGTGCAGGGGCTGGCCCCTGCTTAGTGAAAGCCTTCTTCATAATACGCTCTCGCGACTACAATCGGCGGTTCATAGAACGCGCTGCCGTTGTAGTTGTCGATCGCGCGGCAGATGGGGCTGCGGTAGACGCGGAGGATTGCCTGATCGTAGTCTTCGCCGTCGTATGTCGTGTTCAGCATCAACCGGCGGTAGACTTTCGCGATGTCGATGGCGGAGGGGAAGTGCTCGCAGAGTTCGGGGTCTACGTCCGAGACGTCGTAGGTGCCGGGGACGAGGTGGTAGCGTTCAATCCAGCGATCCTCGACGTCGAGCGGGTTTTCGCAGTGCTGGACGTTCGCTACGCTGAGCTCGTGCCTGAGGGCGTCGGTGCCGAGCGCTTCGGCGGTGTAGATGTTGGGCTGCTTGAGGCGGCGGGAGACACGTTCGATCATGTAGCAGACGAAAAGCAGATCGTTGCTTGTCACTTTTTCGTCGGGAAAGTAGATGTTTTTCATATCTTGTCACCTCTTATGAACGTGAGACAGCCGAGCGCCCTCTCGGTGCAGCACACGAGCTGATGCGTCGGATACCTGAATTTCACGAGTTCCCAGAAGGCGGCGCGGGATATTTCGCCGCGCTCCAGGTCGTCTACGTAGTTCCATATCGTGTCGTCCGCCATCGGTCCCTCAACGATGTCGTAGCCGTGTTCCGCCCCTCTCCGGCAGGCGACCACGAAATCTAGCCAGCTCTCGGTCATTTCGTCGAATTTCAGGACGCCGAGGCCCTTTTTTTGTTCAAACTCGTAGACATTCACTACCCCTCCGCCAGGGCGTCTCGTGATTGCCCAGCGGCGAGCCTGTTTCTCTAAATTTGTCAGATAGAAGCCGTAGCCGAAGTCCTTGAAGTGCCCGTTCGTGTAGATTTCCGGTTTCTGAACCTCAACCGAGCTGCCGTGATAGAGAATCATTTGATATCAAATCCAAAGAAATCCTTAGTATTATTAAAGCAGATATCCGCGACAATCTCCGCGAGCGCCTCCATATCCGCCGGATACTCCCCGTTCTCAACCCAGTTTCCGAGAATATTGCAGAGAATTCTTCTGAAATACTCATGCCTTGTGTAGCTGAGGAAGGATCGCGAGTCGGTGAGCATTCCGAGGAAGTTCCCGAAGGCGGAGAGGTTCGCGAACTCGCGCATCTGTCTTGTCATGCCGTCGATGTTGTCGCCGAACCACCACGCGGAGCCCTGAACGACCTTCGGCTTTCCGTCTCCCGAGAGCTCGAAACAGCCGCAGAGAGCCGCGACAGCCGACGTATCGGTCGGGTTGATCGAGTAGAGAATCGTGCGCGGGAGCGAGTCGGTCGAGTCCATCTTGTCGAGGAGCTTCGAGATTTTTCCGACCATATCGAAGTTGCCGATAGTGTCAAATCCCGTGTCCGGACCGATAGCGTTAAACATCCTCGTGTTCTGGTTCCTGAGCACGCCGAAATGGAACTGCATCACGAATCCGCGCGCCTTGTACTCGCCGCCGAGGAAGGTCATCAGCGAAGTCTTGAACTTCGCCATGTCCTCAAACGTGACGTCCGCGCCGTCCGACGCGAGCGCCTTCTTAAAGATGTTGTCGACCTCGTAATCCGAAGCCTCGATGTAATCGAACTCGTCAAGCCCGTGGTCGGCGGTCTTGCAGCCCATCTCCGCGAAGAAATCCAGCCGCTTCAGGTAAGCCGCGCGCAGCGAGTCAAGGTCGGTGATCTCGACGCCGGCAGCCCCGCCGAGCTTCTTCATGTAATCCGCGATTCCCGCCTTGTGGATATTCAGCCCCTTGTCAGGTCTCCAAGCCGGCAGCACCTGAACGTCGAAGGAATCGTCCTCCGCGAGCATTTTATGCCACTCGAGAGTGTCCGCCGGGTCGTCGGTCGTGCAGAGCAGCTTCACGTTCGAATTCTTAATGATATTCCGCACGCTCATCGACGGGTCGCTCAGCTTCTCGTTGCAGATCTCCCAGATAGCGTCCGCGTTATCGCCGTTTATGATCAGGTCGCAGTCGAAATAACGTCTGAGCTCAAGGTGCGACCAATGATAAAGCGGGTTCCCGATCAGCTTCGGCATACACCTGCAATAAGCCACAAACTTCTCGTAATCGCTCGCGTCCCCGGTGATAAACTCCTCCGGCACGCCGCAGCAGCGCATAGCACGCCACTTATAATGATCCCCGCCGAGCCACACCTCAGTGATGTTCGAATAAACCTTATCCTCCGCGATCTCGCGCGGGGAAACATGGCAGTGATAGTCAATTATCGGCAGATTCGCGGCGTAAGTATGATAAAGCGCACGCGCCGTCTCGGTCTCGAGTAAAAAGTTCTTTCCCATGAACGTCTTCATTTTTTTGTTCTCCTTTATCGTTTGCTTGCCGGGGGAGAAGAAAAACTCTGAAGAGTTTTCCCTCTCCCCCGGCGCCCCCTCTCCCTTTCAGACTTCATAAGAAACGGAGCAGGGCGGTTTTATTGGGGCTTATCTGTGCCCGGTACCTTTATTGTAACACAAAAAAACGACGAAATCAATAATATTTGAAAAACTTTATCGAATCTACTTGCAGAATCCGAAGTTTTGTGCTAAAATATAAAGTAGGGGATTCCGCGGGCAAAAATATCCGCGGCGCAAAAGTTTTCCCCGGAGGTGTCATATTGACCACGGAATACGAAAAAATTATCGCAGGCGACATAAATAACCTGAAATTTTACGATTTACACACCCATTCACGCTATTCTTTCGACGGAGACAACCCCCCCGCCGGAGAGATCGACGCGATGGCGGAGGCGGCGATAACGGCGGGGCTGCGTGGAATCGCCGTGACCGACCACTGCGACATCGACGGCGTACTCGACGGCTACTACCCGAAGTACGACAAAGAGGAAATCCGCCGCGACGTCCTCGCCGCCAAGGAAAAGTACGCCGGAAAGCTCGAAATCCTCTACGGAATCGAGCTCGGTCAGCCGCACGCGAAGCCGGAAGAGGCGCGGCGGCTCCTCGACGAGTGCCGCTTTGAGTATGTCCTCGGCTCGCTCCACAATCTTCGCGGCGTCCCCGACTTCTCGTTCTTCCACTACGGAAAGATGGAGCCGGAGGTCATCGACCACTTCATGAGCCGCGCGGTCGACGAGCTGTGCGAAATCGCAAGATTTCCCGGATTAACGACGATGGCGCACATCACCTACCCGGCGAGATATATGCGTCAGGACGGCGTAAAATACGATTTCCTGAAATTCGAGAAGAAGTGGCGGGAGCTCTTCCACATAATGATCGAAAACGGGCTGAACCTCGAAATAAACACAAGCGGGCTCAGAAAACCGAACGACGGGAAGACGATGCCGGAGAGCGACCTCATCGCCCTGTACAAGGATCAGGGCGGAAAGCGGTTCGTCCTCGGCTCGGACGCGCACACGTCCGGCGATATCGGAAAGGGTCTCGCGGAGGGATTTGAAAAGATCAAATGATGAAGGCGGGCGACCAATGGTCGCCCCTACGGGATGGTACGTTGATCCATAGAAAATAAAAAAGGTGGCGCTACACTTGTAGGGGCGACCATTGGTCGCCCGCTCCGAAGGCAAACCGCGAACCTTCAACCTTACC
>ENA-ORIC01003568-ORIC01003568.1-human-gut-metagenome-genome-assembly--contig:-NODE-3568-length-10673-cov-2.510098_pt1 | contig 10673 bp, 14 predicted proteins | sample MGYA00243023_ERZ508732 | MGnify/ENA primary metagenome ERZ508732 (study PRJEB26277, sample SAMN04329767) | human gut metagenome | biome: human-associated habitat | host: Homo sapiens | place: USA...
AGAAATCGTGGCTTCATGGTAAATCATAAGAAAGTGCAACGTCTGATGAAGGTTCTTGGTTTAAGTGCTCGAATTCGCCGAAAACGGAAGTACTCTTCATATCAAGGAGAGATTGGTAAGAAAGCAGAAAATCTCATTCGACGCCAGTTTGAAGCATCAAAACCAATGGAAAAGTGCTACACAGATGTGACAGAGTTTGCCATTCCAGCAAGCAGCCAAAAACTCTATTTATCACCAGTTTTAGATGGTTTTAACAGCGAAATTATCGCCTACAATCTTTCTACTTCGCCCAACTTAGCACAAGTAAAAATGATGTTGGAACAAGCTTTCACAGAGAAGTACTATGAGAACACTATTCTACACAGTGACCAGGGATGGCAATATCAACATGATTTCTATCATCATTTTTTAGAGGACAAGGGAATCCAACAATCTATGTCACGTAAAGGCAATAGTCCAGACAACGGCATGATGGAATCCTTCTTTGGCATTCTTAAGTCTGAGATGTTTTATGGTTATGAGAAGACGTTCAAGTCAATTGAGCATTTGGAACAAGCTATTGTAGACTATATTAATTATTACAACAACAAACGCATTAAGGTAAAACTAAAAGGACTCAGTCCTGTACAATACAGAACTAAATCCTTTACTTAAATTATTTGTCTAACTTTTTGGGGTCAGTACATTATGCCGTTGCTTTTTGGAGCTAAAGGACTTTTGTCCCAGACTCTTTATCCCACGACGATAACGATAATGCCTTCAAATACGACAAGAAGAAGTGTTAGTAAAATTTGCTTTTTCATGTGATAATCCTCACTTTTGTTTTTCTTTATTGTATGATATGATGCAAGTAAATGAAAAATATTCCCATATATGCGTGATGGAGGTGTAGTATGAAAAAATTTGGAGAAATTTTTAAAAAGTTTCGAGAATCGAGAGGATTACGATTAAAAGACGTCGCAAAGGCTGGTATATCAACGTCTCAGCTCTCTCGATTTGAGAAAGGAGAAACAGATTTAACGATTTCAAAGTTCATGTTTATTTTAGATGAAATCAATATGCCAATAGATGAATTTATGTATGCGGTCCATGATTTTCATAGAGATGAGTTAAACGAACTGTTATCGAAAGTACGTCATTTTGTGTCAACACGAGACGTAGAAGGTATGAAAAAATTACTTCATACTCACATGGAACTGGAAGATAGGCGAGAAAAATTTCATCAAATCAATATTATTTTATTGAAAATTCGTCTACAGGGTTTATCAGGAGAAACTTACTATACAAAGGATGATTTGACATATTTAACAGATTATCTCTTTAGTGTAGAATACTGGGGGTACTATGAGTTATTGATTTTCTCGAATACTTTAGATGTATTAAATCATGATGTTTTCATGGTCTTAGCAAGAGAAATGTATAGGCGTTCTGATTTTTACAAAGAAATTCCAAACAACAGACGATTAATTTCAACGATGCTTTTAAATGGATATATTACATGTGTTGAAAGAGAAAAATTTATGGATGCTTTATATTTTGAAAAGCAGCTAAATCAATGCTTTTTTATTGAGACAGAAGTATATGAACGTTTAGTCTTTAAGTATGCACAAAATCTTTATCAATATAAAGAGGATGGAAATGTGAAAGCAATTATTGAAATGAAGAAGTGTGTTGGAGCGATGAAATTAGCAGGAAGTCATCACTTAGCAAAGACTTATGAAGGACATTTAGAAAAAATTTTAGCTAGTAGTTAGAAAATGCAAATATGGGAATATTTTATTGTAAGTGTTGAAAAGGAATATAATCACAGTATCATATTCGAAAGGAGTACCAAATATGTCTAAAGAGCTTGAAAAAGTCCTTGAGTCTAGTTCAATGGCAAAAGGTGACGGCTGGAAGGTGATGGCAAAAGGTGACGGCTGGGAGTGATAAAGTAATTTATCCCATAAGTTAAGCAGAGGCTATATTTTCCTCTGCTTTTTTAGAAAGGTATTCAATATGATGACAATTTCAGAAGATTTTTTATTTAGACTAGAAAAGTTTGGTGGAATTTTGATAAATAAAGTAACTTTTGACCGAATTGAGTTAGATGAGAGTGAAGCTTATTTTCTTTATTTGGTTCAAAATCATGGTTTTGAAATTGCTACGTCCTTTTTTAAGAAAGAAATAAAAGCAGGGAAACTAGAGCGAGTACTCTTATTAAATATCTATTCTGATAATAATATTGAGGGATCATCGAAAAATCCTGACGAGACTCTTCAAAATGCGAGAAAGCATGTAGCAAAATTAAAAAAACATAACATATTGAGTTTTCCGCTTGAACTAGTAATATACCCCAGTATGTACTGTGATTTAAAATGTGGTTTTTGTTTTTTAGCAAATCGTGAAGATAGAAATGCCAAACCTGCTAAAGATTGGGAAAGAATTTTGCGCCAAGCAAAAGATAATGGAGTGTTAAGTGTTTCAATTTTAGGAGGGGAACCGACTAGATATTTTGATATTGATAATTTGTTGATAGCTTGTGAAGAACTGAAGATAAAGACTACTATAACAACTAATGCCCAATTAATAAAGAAAAGTACAGTGGAAATTCTAGCTAAATCTAAATATATTACACCGGTTTTATCTTTGCAGACTTTAGATCCTAAATTAAATTTTGAATTAATGGGGGTGAGACCTGATAGACAAATTAAATTAGCGAAGTACTTTAAAGAGGTTGGAAAAAAATGTAGAATTAATGCAGTGTATACAAAGCAAAGCTATGAGCAGATTATAGAATTGGTTGATTTTTGTATAGAGAATAAAATAGATAGATTTTCAGTAGCTAATTATTCTGAGGTAACAGGATATACGAAAATAAAGAAAAAATACGATTTATCTGATTTGAGAAGGTTGAATGAGTATGTTACAGATTATATAACTCAACGGGAAGCTAATTTAAATTTTGCTACTGAGGGATGTCATCTTTTCACCGCTTATCCGGAGTTGATAAATAATTCAATTGAATTTTCAGAGTTTGGCGAAATGTATTATGGATGTCGTGCAAAATATACTAAGATGGAAATAATGTCTAATGGGGATATCTTGCCTTGCATTGCTTTTTTAGGAGTTAATCAAACTAAGCAGAATGCCTTTGAAAAAGATTTGTTAGATGTTTGGTATGATGATCCGTTGTATGGAGGGATTCGTTCTTTTAGAACGAAGAATTCTAAGTGTTTATCTTGTGGATTGTTAAAAATTTGCGAGGGTGGCTGCTATGTTAACTTGATTAAGGAGAAGAGTCCAAAATATTTTAGAGACCCAGTTTGTAACTTATGAGTAAGAAGATTTTTAATTTATACGGAATGAATATGTTTCTATCTGGATTACCGTACTACTTTGTAGGAATTTTACTATTAAAGCACTTAGGTTTTTCGTTCACAGAAATAGCTACTTTATCAGTTATTACTGAGCTATGTGGTTCAGTTTTTGATATTCCTTTAAGTTATATTTCAAGTAAGATTGGTTACAAGAAAATTTTGGCTATTTCAAATTTATTATTAATTTTAGCATTATGGGGCCTATTGTTTGGAAAATCAAATATAATATATATTTCAGCGATATTTTTTGGATTGTCAGAATCATTATCTTCAGGAGTTCTTATTTCTTATAATTTTGAAATAATTGATGACGAAGTTGTATATAAATCATTTTTGAAAAATCTCAACACATTAAAATATATTTTTATTGCTATTATTACGATTATATCTCCACCTTTATTGCATAGGAATTATATTTATCCTATTATTATATCCATTGTATTTGTAATTTTCAGTCTATTATATTTAATAGGATTACCCGAGATTAAAAAGGAACAAAATAATAAACAAAAATTTTTTAGCCTCGATAATATTCAAAATATTCCATGGTTATTAATAATATTAGGAGTAGCATTCTCAACTCTAATTATGATTAGCAATTCTTATGCAGGGATATTCTTAAATGAACAGGGACTTTCACTAGATATGCTGGGAATTATACTATTTATGTTTAATATATCTATGGCTTTGGGGAGTTATCTAAAAATTAAGTTTGAAGTAAGCTTGATGTTACCAGTATTAGCTATACTCATGTTTTTTCAAACTAATCTAATCATCCAAATTATAATCCTTTTATTAATGCGTGTTCTTAATTCCAACTACAATAATCATTTTTATTATAAATTTAATATGTCAATAGAAAAAAATAGAGCAGTATCATGGTCAGTATATAATTTGTTTATTTCGATTAGTTTTATGTTAGCTGATTTCCTAGCTGGTATTTTTGCTGATAACTTTAGTATTAGGAGCAATTATTTAATATTTGGTATAGTAGCTCTTTGTTGCTTAGTATCTTATTCATTTTCTAACAGAGAGAAAAGAACTTAAAAGTTATATTTCTAATTCATTTGCCAAATTATTGATAGCACAATTGTTTGCAAATTTAGCAGATATTTTCTTTAGAGTATAAGATTGAATGATATGCTTGGTATTGAGTATATGTCAGTTATGGTTATTTGTCCTACTGGTAGGGCTAATGACGGTAGTATTTTAGCAGATAAAAAACAATGGTATCCTGTTTTTCTTGACTTAACAGAGCGGATTTCTAAAGGAGAATTCAAAGTTAAATTTAAAATTGTTCCTCCTAATGAAAGTGATGTTTTTTGGGCACATTATTTTCCGCTTGCATTTTATAATAGATTAGATTTATTAGAAAGTGTTTGGCATCAAAAAGTAGATATAAATTTTGATAAGCCAAGGGAGATATCTTGTCAAGCTGGAGTTAGAGCATGTTCAATTAATCATAAAGGAGATGTATACGGGTGTGACTTGATGAATGGTATAGATGAATTAGTTGCTGGAAATGTTAAAGAACAAAAGTTTAGCGAAATTTGGCACCATTCTGCTGTATTTAATAAACTAAGATCAATTACATTTGATGATATTTCTGGGAAATGTTCAGAATGTCCCCTACCATGGTGTGGTGGGGGATGTCGATGCAGTGCCTTGGAATTAGATGGAACGTTACTGGGCTCTGATTTAGCCTGCTTTTATGAACAAAAAGGAGGTGGAGTAGTCGTATGAAAGAACATTTTGTGATAAGAGGCAAGAGAGATTTCATTGTAAATAAAGTAGCAGATGAATATATAGGATACGATCGACTTGATTTAGAGTACTATTCATTTGATGAAATAGGAGCAGAAATACTTTATTGCATTTCTAAAAATTTTTCTTTAGACAAGATTGTAGAACTATTACAGCAAGATTATGAGGTATCTGCTAATGATTGTAAGCAGGCAATTATTTCATTTTTAGAAGAAACTCCTATTTTGCATATTATTTATGCAAATTTAGTTAAATCTGATCTTTACTTACATTTGAAGCCTTTTAGAGAGGAAAAATGATAGATTCAAAAGAAATTAACAAATTTGCCTTTCCCTTAGTTTTAACAAATATTGGTCAAGTAATTATTGGGCAGATAGCATTGCATTTTGCTGTGAACAATTCCTCAATTGCTCTGTCAGGAATTTCCATTATTCAGAATCTCTTATTTGCTTTTGGTGGACTTTTAGGAGCATTCAGTTTGTCATTTAATATTAAAAGCTCTAAGGCGTACTCTAATCGGCAAACTAACAGGTTTGATGATTTATTGAAATCAAATCTAACCTTAGATTTAATTATCGGAGTTGCCTTTGCGGTTTTTGTCATTATTTTTGGAAATGTAATCTTGAAGCAGCTCTATGGTTTTAAAGGGCATCTATTGTCCTTATCCACCATTTATTTAGTCTTCATGTCTCCATATATCGGATTGACATTATTAAACTTTTCGCTGACAAATTTATTAAGAGTTCAAAAGAAAACAAAACCAATTATGTGGGTTGGACTTATCAGTTCATTAATAGATGTTGTGTTAAATTATGTACTGGTACCACAAATCGGAATTAAGGGAGCAGCCATATCAACGATTGTATCCTTAGCTTTCATATCGCTTAGTTACTTGTTTATGGTTTATCCAATGATTTTGAAGGCTTTATCCATTACATCTACAACTAAATTTGAATTAATAACATTTGGTATTCCTTTGGTTGGTCAAGAAATTCTGGAGAGTGTTTTGTTTATTATGGTGTTTGATGCCTTGATGTCGAGATTAGGAGTAGAATTGTTGGCTATTTATGCGGTTATTAGTCAATTGCTTTCAATTGTGAGTGTACCTTCTTTTGTTTATTCGACAACCGTTTCTATCTATTTACCTGAAGCAGAGAAAATAGGAGAGGTTAACGTATTTTTAAAAAACATATTTAAAAATTCATATGGTGTTAGTCTGTTATTAGCTTGTCCTATTGTTTTATCATCAAATGTCTTAGCTCATTTTCTTTCAGATGAAATAACCTCAAATATTATTCCTTTAACTTTGTACACATTTATTATTATGGGAATATCTCCAATTTATGAAAGTTCTAAAATGTTATTACAAGTCACAGAAAATGAGAAATTTGTTTTGCAGGTATCGATTTGGATAAATCTTATTTGTGTTGCAATAATGATTTTATTTCAATTTTTAAGAGTACAGACATATTTTTCATTGTACTTTATCTATGGTTTAAGTCTGACCGTTTTATCTATAATATTTTTACAACATGCTTCTTCAGAAAAAATTATATAAATGATAATATAATAAGATTTAGTCTTGATAAAAAAGTCATTCATATCACATTCCAGTATTCCCCATCTGACAACAGTCTAGCCTTTCTCGCTACGGTTCAGAAGACATTACAGAATACAGATATGAGCCTGAAGGTAGAATTGCCGGAGTGATAAAGAGAGCGAAAGACGCTTTCTTTTTTTGTGGTATAATGGGACTAGATTATCAAAGCGTTTGTTAAACGGGTAAAAATAGGAGATGGTTAGGAATTCTAATGATAATAAATAATACAGTTATTAACAAACACTTAACAAAAGCACGATTTTATAAAAACTTTAATGGTTATCTTCAACAAGATGAAAGTTCCAATTTATTTATGTTAAAATCTCCCATCATGATTGAAGGATTAGAACTTTGTATCAAGAATTAAGTAATAAATTTCAAATACCTACTAGAAATAATCATTTGATAGAAGAGATTGAAGGACGAAAGATTCGACTTGCGGCCGACATTATTTGTGGTAGAAAGCAAACTACCGATTTTCATAACAATGATTATGAAAAGTGGAGAAAAGATTATGAGCTTGTTCGTTCTAATTTAAACCTTCATTTTTTGTGGCCTAAACACAAGGCGCCAACGATTAATACTTATCGCTACACTAAATATTTAGATAGGATTGATTATCTACTTTTTGACTTAAAATGTTATTTTAGAGGACAAGAGACCCCGATGATAGCTGCCTATCAAGGTGAAGAGACAGCGGTTTGGTTAAGGCAGTTTAATAGAGATTTCAATTACTTTATTGATAAGATGAAGTTACAAGCTTTTGTTAATGACAACTATGATGTTTTAGATATCAGTACAGGTCAAACTGAAATTATACAGGATTTCATTTCTAGATAAGAGATTTCAGAGACACTAAATTATTACATGGAAAATATGTTAAAGTTAAATTGTAAAGGCAAATTTAGCTGAAAGGAGCACTCATGACACCTCAAGAAATGTGGAATGCCTACAAGAAAATTAACCCCTCTATCGGAGATGAGATAGATGCCTGGGCTTTTGGAGTGGAAGCTGATCTCCTGGCAGACTTGGTTTTAAAAGGTGAAAAGACGGCAACTGCTTCAGCTTACGATCTTTACGCTCTAGCGGATGAAGCCCTGCCACAGGAAGGAATCTTTGATATCATTTTAGATAGCCAAGATCAGGCTGTCTGCATTGTCGAAATAACAAAGGTTTCTGTTCAGCCTTTTCATCAAGTGTCAGCTGACCATGCCTTCAAGGAAGGGGAAGGTGACAAATCCCTAGCCTATTGGCGTCAGGTTCATGAGGACTGTTTCGCTGAGTGGCTGAGAGAGGCAGGAATGACTTTTACACCTAACAGCAAGGTTGTTTTAGAAGAATTTCGCAAGGTTTATCCATTATAGAACATGAGAGTGGGACAGTTGAATAGGGCTGTAAAAGCTGATGAAATCAGCGTAGTAGAGCCCACTCAACCACTGCGTCTTGCTCGACAATCCAAAGACAATTGAGAGGCTAGGACTTTTGTCCCAGCCTCTTTTTGAAAGCAGAAAGAGGAAAAAATGTATCAAACGATTTTATTTGACCTAGACGGCACCTTGACCAATTCAGAACTAGGGATTACCAACTCGGTGGCCTATGCCTTAGGAAAATATGGGATTCAAGTGCCAGACAAGAAAGCATTGAGAGTTTTCATCGGTCCGCCCTTGCAGGAGTCTTTTGAGCGCTTTTATGGATTTTCTAAGGAAGAATGTTTAAAGGCCATTGACTACTATCATGAGTATTTTTCCGAAAAAGGCCTTTATGAAAATGAGGTCTATCTAGGCGTTCCTGACTTGCTGGCATCTCACAAGCACGCTGGCAAACAGTTGATAGTAGCTACGTCAAAGCCTGAAGAATTTTCCATTCAAATTCTCAAACACTTTGGTTTGTATGATTATTTTGACTTTGTCGCTGGTGCGACCATGGATAGAAAACGTAGTAAAAAAAGCGATGTTATCCAGTATGCCTTGGAGCAAAATGGGATTACAGATTTGGCGCATACCATCATGATTGGAGACAGGGAGCACGATGTGCTTGGCGCTCAAGCGCAAAAGCTTGATTCTATCGGTGTCCTTTATGGCTTTGGAAGCAGGGAAGAATTGGAAGAAGCCGGCGCCACCTATATTGCTCAAGAAGTTGGCGAAATTGCAGCTTTTATAGGATAACCTTTTCCAAAATATTAAAAGTTGGAACTTTTCTAATCTGCTGAATATTGCTTGATTTAATTTTTCTATCGGTGTACACTTACTGTAGGTTAAGTCACACAGATTAAGAGGTGATAATATGAATTTGTCACGATATATATTAAAATATAGTACTGATGATGGTACGTTGTATTTTAATACTAAAACCAATCATTCATTTTTTCTTACGAATGAATTGAATAGAGTAGTCGACAGCAATGATGTGATTAGGAAAGAGTTTCATGCTTATCTTGATAAAAATAAATATTTAAGTGAGGGTGAGTATGAGGTCGAAAAGTATCTATCTAAAATAAGCGATACAGATGCTGAATTATTGGAACTAACAATTTTGACACATGGAGATTGTAATTTTCGGTGAAGGTTAAAGTGAATAACAAATTCGATGACAAAATGAATGCTAAACCTAGAGTATTTAACTATAATTGTGATTGTAAATAATCACGATTTTAAATAAATTAGAGAAGAGGGTTGTGCTAGCCCTCTATTTTGATGGATGATAATTATGAGAAATATTTATAAGTACATTGATAAGAAGTATCTTTTTCCTATTTTTTTAGGGCGTATTGTGAATAGTGGTTTGGTGTTGGCGCAACCTCTGATTTTAACGAAGGCCTTGAAGTTAGATCAAAACGGCCTTTCTTATGGAAAAATTCTCAATTTTGTTTTATTTGGTTTGTCTGTCTATCTTGTTATTTATAGTCTGATGCTGTTTTCAAACTATTCGCACAATATATTCCGAAGAGAAATCAACAAAAGTGTCCGTGCCCTTTTATTTAAGAAAGTCATATTGAATCCTAAATTTTCCAATGATGAAAAAGTTAGTCTGCTAACTCAAGATATGGAATATGTGGGCGATAATTATTTGGAAAATATAAATGTTATGGTGAGTTGGGGATTTGTCGCCCTTGTTACAGCCATTTATATTGTTTCACAAAATTTTGTCTTAGGACTTATTTTTGTCATTTTTACGATTATGAGACCTATTCCTCAGTTCATCATGAATCGTCGTTTACAAGATTCGGGAGACAGCTGGTCCAAGCTTAGAACGAAATTACATGGGCTTGTCTCGGATAGTATGCAAGGCAGCCAAACCTTACGGATTAATCAGGCCATGAGGCTGAATGAAGAGCGCGTGAATGATTTAAACGGAGATTATCAAAAAGCCATCCAAAGATTTTGTTTCACACATAATATTATTTTTTTCTTTAATTTCATACATATACCCCCTTACAATTTATAATTTTATAATAACGTATAAAAATTAGCAACTTTTTAATGTATATATTTCTACCATTTTTGACTTTTAATGAATAATATGATATAATTTCTGTGTAGACCTTTTATACTTTGTTAACTAATAAAGTAAATTTGTAAAAAGGAGATTAGTCTATGAAAAAAAATGACATGTTTGTCGATCTAAAGGCTCTTCACGCAGAAGTAACTGGTTCTCTTTTTCTTTGCACAGCTCGGTTTACAAACGAAAATACTTTAAAGTTTATTATCGATTGTGGACTTTTTCAGGAAGAAAAATATGACAAGTTAATAATGGATATAGGTAAGTCTTTTAGAGAACAAATAAAAGGATAATATTTGAAATTCTAATATTAGTTGTATCTTTGCACTCAGAAATCGTACCCAAGATACAAACTGATGTCGAACGGTGCAAAGTTGTGAAAACCTTATTCAAGGGACTAACATCGTGATAAAGATATAACTTATTGAGAAATAGTGCCATACAAACCGACT
>ENA-ORIC01003570-ORIC01003570.1-human-gut-metagenome-genome-assembly--contig:-NODE-3570-length-10667-cov-7.645987_pt1 | contig 10667 bp, 11 predicted proteins | sample MGYA00243023_ERZ508732 | MGnify/ENA primary metagenome ERZ508732 (study PRJEB26277, sample SAMN04329767) | human gut metagenome | biome: human-associated habitat | host: Homo sapiens | place: USA...
GAGCTTATGGCTTCCGAGACGATCTGTACTTTTTCTTAAAAGTCAAGGCCGCGTTCCACGGACTTCCGAGATGAACCCGAAAAAGGCCCTCCTTCGGGCTCCCGGATGGACGGGAGCCCGAAGGAGAGCCTTCCGGCATGCTCAGGCCTGCGCCGTCACGGATTATTTGCCCTGAGCGGCGTTCGTGCCGGCGGTTCGGCCGAAGACCATGCAGTCGGCGATGGCGTTGCCGCCGAGGCGGTTGGAGCCGTGGATGCCGCCCGTCGTTTCACCGGCGGCGTAGAGGCCCGGAATCACCTTGCCGTTGACGTCAAGCACCTGTGCGTCGGCGTTGATCTGCAGGCCGCCCATCGTGTGGTGGACGGTCGGGACCTTCTGGCAGGCGTACCAGGGGCCTTCGGTCATGACCTTGTCGGCCTTGTTGTTGGCGACGAAGCCGAGCGGATCCTTCTTTTCACCGCGTACGACGGCGTTGTAGGTGTCGATCGAACCCTTGAGGTTTTCGACCGGCATCTTGAGCTTGGCGGCAAGCTCCTCGAGCGTGTCGGCTGCGACGACGCGGCCGAGATCGATCATGTCGCCCACCCTGGCGCCGTTGCGGTCAACCCACGTGAGGCTCGGATAGCGCAGATGGTTGACGAGCACGTAGTAGGTCGAGTCCTTCTGTGCGAAGATGGCCTTGGCGAGGACGTCGCGGGCTGCGCCTTCATTGACGAAGCGGTTGCCGTCCGTGTTGATGAAGACGCGGTTGCGGCCCGACGTGCGGATCATTTCCATGAGGCCCGTGCTCGGCGTGCCGCAGGGATGAACCTGAATGTCGGCCATGCCGATCACGTTCGCGCCGACTTCCTTGCCCATCAGGATGCCGGAGCCCTGGGCGGACTTCTGGAAGTTCGTGCAGCCGATGCTCTTGCCGAGGTCGTAGTCTTTGAAGACGCCCGTGTTGACTTCCTGACGGAGCTTCACGTTGGCGCCGAAGCCGCCGGTTGCAATGATCACGCCCTTTTCAGCCTTGAAGAGCGTGTAGCGGCCGGTCTTGTTGTGCTTGGCAAGCACGCCCGTCACGCGGCCGTCGGCGTCCTTGAGCACGTCTTTGGCTTCAATGTCGGTGATGACCTGCACGTTGGGATGCTCGGCGATGTACTTCTCGAAGACGCGGATGTAGGAGTTGCCCGACGGAGTGGCGGGATAGTGGGAGCGCTGCCAGAGCGCGCCCGTGGCCGTGCCGACCTCGTCCTTGAACTTCACGCCGATCGATTCGAGCCATTCGACGGCGGGATAGGCGCCTTCACAGAGGTGTTTGACGAGCTCGGGGTTGCCCACGTTGTGGCCGCCCTTGAGCGTCTGGTCGATGTGTTTCGCAACGGAGTCCTCGATGCCGAGCTTGGGCTGGCGGATCGGGTCGGCCGCATTGAGCGCGCCTTCGGAGACGTTCGTCGAGCCGCCGAGAAGGCCGAGCTTTTCGAGCACGATCACGTCGGCGCCCGCCTGGGAGGCGGCGACCGCAGCGGCAAGGCCGGAACCGCCGCCGCCGATGATGACGACCTGCGTCTTCATCGTGTTGGGGAGCGCCTTGTACTCTTCAACATTCTTCTTCAGGTCCTTGACGTCCTCGACGGAAACCTTGGCCTGCTTGAGGCATTCGCCCACGGCGTACTTGAGCGCCATCGAGCTGATCGTGGCGCCCGTGACGCCGTCAACGCCGAGACTCTGCTTTTCGAGAATCCTGCCGCCCACCTTTTCAAGGGCGAGCTGGCCGACGCCGATCGTCTCAAGGTTCTTCGACCAGTCGATCTTCTCGATTTTGTGCTTCGAAACCGTGACGGCGACCGTCATGGCGGCATTGTGCGCGTTCACTTTGTAGGTGTAGGTGCCGGGCACGTAGGTGGCGGCGGAAGCGGACATCGAGGCGACGGCAAGTGCGGCGGCCGCGGCGATCGTGGTGAGTTTCATGGTGGTTCTCCTCTTGAGTTGCGCGCGCTGCCTGAAGCCGTGGTCAATGGGCGTCAAAAAAAAGTCGGCGCGCAGGCCGGCAAGGCGGCGCTTGAACGCGGAGACCTTGCGCAGTGTGTAATGATGATATCAATCAAAGCTCCGGCGCGATCATAGGGTTAACCCTCGCCTTTTTGACCTGACCGACGAAGTCCGATGGTTGTTTTGAGCCGCGCGTCCGGGAACGCCGTGCCGACGCCTCAGACTGCAGGCCTCATCGTCATCATCCGCATCTTCCGCGTCGGCGTCTTCAGGCTCGTGCATGGAGGGCGCCTGGGAGGGGATCTTGTCGACAAAAGACAGTCTGTTCCCGACCGTTTCCGCCGATTGGGCGGTATTGCCTAGGGAGAGCACCCGAGGCGCCTTGATGGGCGTCGAAGAACAGCGAGAAAGCCTGAAACGACTGTGCCCGAGCCCTTGCGAAGCGCTGAGCGATGAGGCACCATGTGTCTCAAGGGAGGCGCGACCTGTTCCGAGAACGGGCGGCACAAAAACTCCCTGCCAGATTCCTCTTTGTCGAGAGCGGCCCACGGCGCAGTGTTCGACGAGCCTTCAGAGGCCTGCGATGGCATGAGATCCGCGCGGGCCTTTTCGATTGAGTGCAGCCTTCCTGCCCTTTTCCAAGGGCGGAATCGAATCAACAGGCCAGAGGGGATTTCACCAACAAGGCGCGGAATCAGGCATGATGTGAAATGCGGACCGCAGGGGACCGCCTCAACGTCAGGGCCGACCGGCCGGCATCCCCTTCTCCATGCCTTCAGAACAAAGACCAGACGGAGCATCCATGACCGACAGCACGACCAAGAAGCCCGCGGAGCTTGAAAGCCTTCGCGCCGACATCGACCGCAGCGACGAAGCCATCGTCGGCGCACTTCGCACGCGGCTGGGCGCCGTCAGGCGCATCGCCGAGGTCAAGCGCCTTCAGGGCCTTCCCGTCTACGACGCCGTGCGCGAGGCGTCCCTTCTCTACAAGTTGCGCTCGATGGCGGGTTCCGACGTCGAGGGTGTCGCCCTGCCCGTCTACCGCACGATGATGGCCGCGGCCCGCCGCTTCGAGGCCCAGAGTCAGGAGGCGGGCGAAGCCGTCTCCGGCACCGTCACCCTGCGTCTTCGCAGCCCCGCCGACTTCACCGCCGTCACGGAAATCTTCGCCGTGCACGACTACGTGCCTGAAAGCCTCTCCTGGGTCAATCCCGTCATCGTGCTCTCCGCCACGAAGCCCCTGCCCGCCTCCATGGTCCGCGACCTGCGCGAGCACGGCATCCGCATCGAGGCACAGGACGCCTGAGCGCGTTCAGCCTGAACGCATGACGAAGAGGCCGGCAGGAGACGATCCGCCGGCCTTTTTGATATGGCTGAAAATAAAAGACTCTGACGGGAACTCTATTCTGCGGAGGGGCTTCCCTTGACGCGCTGCTGCCCGCCGCAACAGGCTAAACCCGTTGTTGCTGCGCGAAAAAGGCCGTCCTTCTGGACGGCCTTTCGTCGGCTGATCATTCGGGTCTGCTGCACGCTATGGCGAAGCTTCGCTCGAAGATCTCGCCTTCGCGGTCCTCGATCTGGGTGGACGCCTTCGGGTCGATGCGCCCGTCGAAGATGTTGACCCAATTGCGAGAGAGGCGACGCCTGCCGAACACCTCGCCCTTCATGAAGGGGGCGGCGGTGCGCACGCGCTCGACGGCGCGAAGTCTTCTGCCTGCGCAGTCGACCTCGAATCGGGTCGCAGTCGTGCGGATGTACTTGAACCTGAGGCTCAGCTCCGTGAGGTCCTCGGGAAAGTTCATGAGGCCGTACCAGGCGCTCGTCCTGCTGTCGGCCTTCCAGAATGCCATGACGGTCCCGAATTCCTGACGGCCGACCCAGCCGTCATATTCGACATAGCCGTCGCCGAGCATCTTCATCGGAAAGCCCCAGACGGCGAGCACGCTCTCAAGAGACGGCATTGCGGGCGCCTCCTGACGGGGAGAGCTCGGGCAAACCTTCACCTGCACGTCCTGCTGCGCCTTTTCCTGAGTCGCTTCCCGCCCCTCCTCTGCGGCTTCGCAGACGGCGGAGCCGAGGACGGCGAGGCAAACTGCGGCGGCGGCCAGGGTTCGGGTCTTCTGTTCGAGTGTCATGGTGAGGTTGTCAAAAAGCTGTTCTGCTTGAGTGCGTTCCGACATTTTAGGCACTTTTCCTTAGTTCTGCCCGACTTTTTGCAAAGAAAACGCCGTTTTTACGCGACCTTGCGTTGGCTCGGGAACGCTTCGGCATGATGGACGGGCCCCTCGGCGTAACAAGTCGCTACCTTTTGACCCCTCTGCGCGAGAGCGCGTCGGGCCTCCTGTCGCTTAGACTCGACGGACGGATTGAGAAGTCCGCCTCATCCCGACCTTTTTCAGGAGGCCGCCATGAAATTCGCCGTCAAGCTCCTTCTTCCGACTCTTGCCGCACTGGCGCTCGCCGGCTGCGGCGCCGATCTCGCACCCAAACCAACCGCCCTCTGGCAGTCCATGCCCTCGCCCGATCCCGAGCCGATTATCGAGAGCTGGTGGCGTCTTGCCGACAAGGGCGACGGGCTTGTGCGCGTCGAGACGGTTGAGAGCCTTCCCGAGTCGAACAAGGGCGACCTCACCTCCGTTCATCATGACAAGCGCTATGAGAACGCACGCAGCGTCCTCGTGACGCTTGCCTTCGCCTGCGACGCGCAAAGAGGCGTCGCCGAATCCCGCGTCCTGACTTCGGATCGCATGGCCGAGGGCGACGTCCTCTCGAAGGCTTCCATCGAGACGGGCCGCGAGGCGCTGCCCTTTGGCGGCGACTACATTCCGTTTGCCAACGGCAGGGTGGATCCCGCCTGGGGGCAGGCCCACAAGGTGCCCGCGCACGCCGTCGCAGGACTTGAGCTCCTCTACGCCCAGGCCTGTCCCGCGCCCAGGCCTGTCCCCTGACGGGGCCCAGGCTTGAGCCTGACATTCCGAACCGGAGCCTTCGTCGTACATCCGTGACGCGAAGGCGCATTTTTGTGCCGAATTGTCTCAGGCACCCGACGGATTTGATCCTGATTAAGCTTTTTAAGCCTCGCCCAAGGGTTTTCCGCTAAACTCAGGTCTGTTCAAATTTTTCATACGGCACCTTCTGTAAAAAAGGACAACCCGCCATGATCTCCCGTCGTGATCTTCTCTGCGCCGGCGCGCTCGCTCCGCTTTCGACGTATTCCTTTGCCGCTCCCGCCTTCAAGGCCGGCAAGGAGTATCTGACCGTTCACCCGATGGCCCCCACGCCGGCGGACAAGATCGAAGTCGTTGAATTCTTCGCCTACACCTGCCCGCACTGCCTGCAGTTCCACCCGGTCTTCCATGAGTGGGCGCAGAAGGCCCCCGAGGACGTCAGCATCCGCATCTGCCCCGTCGCCTGGCAGCCGAAGTACCTTCCGTTCACGGACACCTACTTCGCGCTCGAGGCCCTTGGTCTGCTTGACAGCCTCAGCATGCCGTTCTTCGAAAGCATCATCTACCAGACGCGCTCCTACAACTTCGACAGCGCCACCCGCGACATCCATGACTTCATGGTCGAAGCCGGCGTCGACGGCGCCAAGTGGGACGCCACGTTCAACAGCTTCGGCGTGAAGAACAAGTCCCGCAACGCCACGATGCTCTGGAACGCCTATCAGATCGACTCCACGCCGATGGTCGGCGTCGGCGGCAAGTTCACGACCGGCCCGCACCTCGCCGGCTCCCGTCAGGGCACGCCCGCCGTGATCGACTACCTCGTCGACCAGATGCGCACGCTAAGGAAGTAATTCTGAACGTCATTCCCGCAGTCCCCAAGGACCTGCACGAACGCCTCCGACGTCACCCGACGTGGAGGCGTCTTGTTTGTGTGCTCGGCATGGGCACGTTCTAACGGGTGAAAGTCCCAAGAGGGGCTGGCAGTGGCAACCTCATAGCCAAAAGCAAAGTGTGCGTCGCGATCCGTAGGCTGAAAGAAGCTGGAGGCTTTCGTCCGTGGTTGGGTCAACTATTTCGCGGCGCCGACGATGGCGAAATTCGTCAGACGCACCGATGAATGGTTGCGCAGACGCATCCGACAGATCTGCTGGAAGCAGTGGAAGAAGGTTCGGACTTTGTTTGCGGCGCTCAGGAAACTGGGCGTAGACGACAAGGTGGCTTTGGAGTGGGCCAATACCCGCAAATCGTACCGGCATACGGCAAACAGTTAGATACTCTCGACTTCGCTGACAAATGACCGACTCCGTGAATTGGGATGGACGTGCCTGGGGGACGTCTACAAGTAGGAAGTTCTCTGAGTCTATTGATAACCGCCCACTGCGGATCAGCACGGGGGGCTGAGGACCGAAAGTCCTCTCCTCCCTATCCGATTGTCCGGGTGAAGCCAAGCGCCCGAATCGCGTCATACACAAGTCTTCGCAGAGGAACAAAAATACCTCCGTTCGGTGTGTTGCGGAATTGATACACTTTTCGGGCTTCGAAACGACTGCAGGACAGGGATTGGCAATGAATTAAGGGAAAACCCTACCCCCCCCCCTTCGGGTAAAAGGTAATTTGAGCGTGTTTCTTACTTTTGAGAGGAGAACTCGCATGTCGGGCTTCAAACTTGCACCCCTTTCCCTGATCGTCGGATCGCTGTTCGTCGTCAACGCCGTTCAGGCTCAGGACTTCACGCTTGACGGTTCCTCGGCCGACGTCACGCAGAACGTCACCGCCGAAGACAAGATCACGTCCCTGAAGGTTTCGGGTGGCCATACCGGCACGATCACCGGCGAGACGATCACCATCAGCGGTACGGGCAATGTGGCGAACGTTACAACAGCTGGCCGTCCCACGGCAACGGTCTCCACCCTGACGATCGGCACGGACCAGACGAAGAAGGTCTCCATCACGACGGACAAGGACTGGGCTCTCTACAACAATGGATCCAGCCTGACGGTGCTGGGTGAGGAGATTCATCTCGAACGCACGTCCGCGGATGGCGCTAACTATGGCGAAGCCTTCCGCACAACGGGCTACGGCACGACCAAGGTTGGCAATGAAAAGACGAAGCTCGTCTCCATCAAGAGCAAGGGCGACTGCATTGCGCTGTTGCCGTACGGTGGCAAGAGCCAAACGAACGGCAGCGTGACGGTGACGGCTGAAGAGATCCGTCTTGAAGCCGGTGCCAACGGCATCTGGGCCCAGAACAACTCCACCGGCATCGAAGGCGCATATGCTCCCGTTGTGTTGAACGCCACGAAGGGCATTCACATCACGGCCGGCAGCTCCGCGCTCGTCGCAATGTCCCAAGGGAGGATCGAACTCAACGGAAACACGTACATCAAGGGCGAGAACGCCATCCTGACCCGCGGTGAATCCATCGTCACGATCAACAAGTCCGGCAAGGACATCGTCCAGATGGAGGGCGACATCAATTTCAACTATGACAAGCCGACGTCCGGGACTGGTGTCGACGCGGACGTCAATATCAATCTGTCGGGTGCGGACTCCTACTGGGTCGGCAACACCAAGGTGACCTGGGGCCAAGGCAAGCCGGATGACCTCGCCAAGCTTGAAGTCCATGATCTGACGCTTTCGCTCAGCGACGGCGCGCAGTGGACGCCGACGAAGATCGTTGAGAATGATGTTGTGAACAACGGCACGATCTATACGAATATGAACAACCTCGTTCTCAACGGCGGTGCCGTCAATGTCACGAGTCCCGACGTCCAGGTGACTGTCGACAACCTGACGGGTGACGGCGGTGCGGTCAATCTTGCCACCGATCTGACGGCTGAGGAAGGTCAGCAAGCCGGTACGATCACGGTCACCAAGGCCAACGAGAACACCGACCTGACCGTCAAGCTCAAGAACGCCGACATGACGAAGGATCTGACGGCCGACGACGTCACGCCCGAACAGGCCGCGGCCCTGAACAAGAACGTGCAGGGCGATGTCAAGTCGACCGTGAAGGTTGACGAAGGCATGTACAACGGCGCCTTTGACGTGACGGACGCCGGCTCCACCATCAGCCGCGGGCCCAACAGCGTCATGCAGTCCACGCTCGAACTCGCGGCTGCAGCTCCCCTTGCGCTCAACCGCATTCTCGTCAACGACGTTCACAAGCGCATGGGCGACATCCGCTCCATGAAGACGACCTCCGGCGTCTGGGCGCGTTATGACGGCGGCAAGCTCTCCGGCGACGCGGACCTCGAAAACGACTTCCACACCATTCAGGTCGGTGTCGACACGATGCCGACGGCCGACGCGCCGCGCTTCGGCGTTGCTCTGGCCTACACGATGGGCGACGCCGAATATGCTCGCGGCGAAGCCGACATGGACGCCTTCAGCCTCGCGGCCTACGGACTCTGGATGGGGGAAGCCGGTCAGTTCGTCGACGTCGTGGCTCGTCTCGGCAAGGCTTCGACCGACATGACGGTGGACGGCACCAAGAAGGGCTCGATGGACAACATCGTCACCGCGCTCTCCGGTGAATTCGGCTGGCGCTTCGACCTGACGAAGTCCTTCTACCTCGAACCGCAGGTTGAACTGGCCTACACTCACGTCGATGCCGACGACCTCGTCCTGTCCGACGGTTCGAACTACCGCTTCGACGACGCCGACAGCTTGATGGGCCGCGCCGGCTTCGCGCTCGGCTTCCAGTGTCCCGAAACGGGCAACTCCGCGTACGTCCGCGTGTCCGCCGTGCATGAATTCATGGGCGACGCCGGCGTCACGGGCGGCAACGGCACCGTCTATGAAATCGACGGCAAGGACACCTGGGTTGAATACGGCCTCGGCGCCAATTTCATTCTGACGAACTCCACCTACCTCTGGGCGGACGTCGAACGTACCAGCGGCGGTTATCTTGACGAAGACTGGCGTGCTACCGTCGGCGTTCGCTACAACTTCTGACGACAGGTCGACCCGTCCGTTCATGACGTGATGAACGGTTCGGTACGTCGGGCGCTCGGCTCCTCACCTCGATGGCCGGGCGCCTTTTCCATCCTAACCCGAACGTCATTCCCGCAGTACTCAGGGACCTGCACGAACGCCTCCGACGCCAATCGACGCGGAGGCGTTTTGTTTACCTTCTCATTTCCTCTTTCCGTGCTCGACGAGCATGGCGTGTGCCGAGAGTCCGTCCTGCGCTTCTTCAAGCGTCGGGAGTATCTTCTCCTCAAAGACCTTCGCCGCCGTCTCGGCCGTGAGCATGACCGCCTCGGCCGCTGAACGCCGGTCGCCCACAAACCACATCCTTCGTCGCCTCACGCTCGCCTGCACGGGCTCGATCACGAGGTTCTCGAGAAACATCCGCCCGCACCAGAGGTTCGTGGGCGGAAGCAGCGACCAGCCGCCCGTCTCAGCCATGAGGCCAACGAGCTTGTGGGAAGAACTCACGAGAATGCGCCTCGCGGGCCGAACATCCATCGTCCTCAGAATTCGTTCGCTCTCGACCTCGTCCGAACTCCCGCCCGCATACCCGGTGAAGTGCCTCGTGGCGGCAAGGGTCCTCACATCCGTCGTCCTTTCGCCCGCCGCGCGTCCCGCGCAGAGCAGAAAGTCATCGTCATGCAGTAGCGCCCGAGCTCGACCGCATCATCGAAGGCGTCGAGGTGCTCGGCGACGTCTTCGGCGCGAAGGCTGATGCCTTCAGGCACGTCGTCAAGCTCGGCCGCACCTGCTGGCAGGACTCGCTCCCGCACACGCTCGGAGAGGAGTTCGGCGGCTATGCCGCTCTCATGCGGCGTCTGGCCGGCAAGCTCCGTGCCGTGCTTCCGGGGTGCTTTGAGATCTGCATGGGCCGGCACGGGGCTCGGAGCCGATCCCGGCTACATGGACGCCCTCTACCGCCACCTTTCCGACATCTATGGCGAAGAGGTCCGCCCGACGGCGTCTCTCTTTGACGGCCTGCAGAACGCAGACTTCTTCGTGACGGTCTCGAGGCTCGTCAAGGAGGTCGCGACCTTGCTCTCCAAGATCACCAGGGACCTGCGCCTCATGCGCAGCGGCCCACGCTCGGGCTTCATGGAGGTCCGGCTGCCGCCCTGAGTCTCGGAAGCTCCATCATGCCGGGCAAGATCAACCCGACGCTTTCCGAGATGGTGATCCAGATCGCCCACCAGGTTGTCGGCAACGACGTCGCCGTCTCCATGGCAACGACGAGGGCGAACTTGACCTCAACGTTTGGGATGCCACCTTCTACAAGTGCCTCTTCGAGAGCATGCAGCTCGTCGGCGACGAACTTGTCATCATGAGGCGCGACTGCGTCGAGGGCATCGTCGCCTGCGAGGATCGCTGCCCCGCCGAAGCCGAAAGCTCCATCGCGCTCTCGCGCGTCCTCGCAACCATCTTCGGCTACCCCGAGGGCGTGAAGGTCGCCCACTACTGCGAAGAGCACGGCGTCACCGTGAAGGAGGCCGTCCTCGCCATGGGCCTTCTCAACGAGATCGACGACGACCGACTCATCGATCCTATCCTCATGATCGACCCCGAGGCCATGGCTCGCGCCATCGCTGAAATCAGGGCGCGCATCGACGGCTGATGACATTCGACTGAGACGAAGACCGTGTGTCCGGGCCCCTCCGGCGAGGTGCTGCATCCCTCTCCGGTGGGGCCTCCTTCTTTTTAGTATGAAAGCGGAAGCGCCGGAAACCAAAAAGAAAAAACACCCCCGGTAGGAATACTCGATTCCTATGTTGA
>ENA-ORIC01003581-ORIC01003581.1-human-gut-metagenome-genome-assembly--contig:-NODE-3581-length-10628-cov-3.370297_pt1 | contig 10628 bp, 7 predicted proteins | sample MGYA00243023_ERZ508732 | MGnify/ENA primary metagenome ERZ508732 (study PRJEB26277, sample SAMN04329767) | human gut metagenome | biome: human-associated habitat | host: Homo sapiens | place: USA...
AATTTTAAACAAACAAACTTATTGTTATAATAGTCACCAACCTCCTGACGAGTAAGAACATTCTTGGCCATCATTTTACAGGGGCCGCACCAAGAGGTGTAAACGTCTACAAAGATTTGCTTTCCTTCCGCCCGGGCTTTCTGAAGTGCTTCCTCATAGGTGCCATGAAAAAATTCAATGCCTTGCGCATATATACTCCCCATAGCCAGGACCCCAAAATACAATAACGCTAAAACCCTTTTCATTCCGTTACTCATATTTTTCGTTAATATCGATGACTTTATCACAGAAACCCGTCTTTTTGAACACACTGTCCAAGTGAATACCACCGGTGGAATTCACTTCGTAGAATACGACCCCTCCCTGACGTTCCGTACGGTTCAAATCCCGCACAGCCAAACGCACCTGTTGAGATATCCGGGTTGCAGAAGGATCAGACTCAGTAGGAGCCGGCACCGTAATATCCACAAACTGTATACCGGTTACCTGCATATTTTCAATGGCCTGCATATCCTTTTGCAGAACTTCCAATGATGAACTTGTAGAAGCATTCAACTGATTTACTGCAAAAGAATAGACCGCATTTTCCGTAGCGTACATCAAAACATCCTCATATTCCGGATTCGCAGCAAATCCAATTGCTTCATGCAAATGAGGTGCAACAGCAGCAGTGACTTCCGTCTTGCTGATGCTGCGGAAACTGTTATTCAACAAAGAAAACTTATACATCCAGTATTTGCCGTCTTTTTTATTCAACAACAGCATCCAGGCTCCCAACTTTGCTTCTGAAAGAGGACCCCAGCATTTCAGCTCCAATCCCGTCCCCAAATTGCTGCCATCAAAGATCCCCGGATCGTTGTCCGCTTTACTAAACGTTTTCAGACTCCCCTGATTCCACGGATTATGCACAATCAAACGCCCGTACAGCTCATCGAAAAACACAGGATTAGAACCGACAGCCAACACATGGGGGGCTACCTGATATTCCCGCGGTTCGTTCATCAATACCAATCCCGGTTCCCAATTGATTGCCTGCATATTAGTAGCCCTCTTGCAAACCATGCCATTCACAATAATATAATCAATCATACCCCCTTTATAATACAATTCCGGACTCATTTCCGATGCCTCGAAGTGATGGTCACAGGCTTCCCTCATCGTCTTGATTTTCTCAAAAGAAAGCGGACTGGCCACCACACCTCCGTTTTCATCCCGGCAAAAAATCAACTCCTGTTTCAGAAAAGTGGCATAAGCATTCGGATTCACCGAGAATATCCGGGTAGGATTTCTCCCCAAAAGTTGTTTATTGGCACTTTCATATACATCCTCAAGAACCGTATTACTCTCATCATCTGGGATGAAATTAACTTCCGCCAGACCATTCTCTTCACACAAAAGAACAGTTCCTTTGGTAAACTGCGTACGCACCTCAAGTTCCCTTTCCTCCCGGTAAAAAACACCGGTTGTATTATCTGTTACCTTCAACGCCAGGGTATAGGCTTCCCCAGGGGTGAGAATGGACGGTTCTGCCAATACATCCAACTCCCTTTCCCGACCTAATGTGTCTGCTTCATTACGGGTAGTCGTAGTATAAGCATACCAAACGTAGGACAAATTACTCTCGTCATTTTGAGAAGTCCGGATGACCGGCGTACATTGTAAACGATTATATAACAATACAGAATACCGCTCTTGTAACCCCTCTATCGTGACCTGATTCAACACCTTGAATTCATCAATCGTTTTGTCATCCACACATCCTGCCAAAACAGACAACATGCATACCACTCCTATATATTTTATTACTTTCATCATAATACATCAAATTAGAAAGGATTCCACACTGTAATCAAATTACCATCTTCATCATATTCCGTATGAGTTGCATAATACTCACACACGACACGCCCCTGCTGCATCCAATAACTGTAATAATTCAATCCGCCCCATCCTATCAACTCTTCCTTTGTTAAAGGAAAATCATGTCCCATAAGTAAAATGCAACGCTGATGCTTCACTTTTGAATACTCCCCGAAATAGAGAGCTAATGGCATATCCCAATAAGCAGGTTTCACCAATTGATTGGTTATCATCAGACGCATATTTACCCGATCAGGATACCCTAACGATAAACTTTCCGTCGCTTTCAACGACAATTCCAGCATCACAGTTGCCTCATCCAATTCCGCTCCGGGTTTCATTACCACCACCGGAAAAGAAGAAACCGATTTATCAGCTTCATAAGTAAACCGATGCTGCAGCGTTTCATAATGTTTTCCGGCCACCGCCGAGGAATTTTCCGAAACAATGACTTCATACTCCCCCGCCTCATCCAACAAATCTCCCAACAACTTGACATGAATCTGAATCGTATCCCGGTCCGTGTCTTTCATTCGAAAAGAATACACCAAACTATCTGCCCCCACTACATAATCCGGGAAATAAATGCCAGGCGTGTCCGTATACACCATACGTTCGTTTTCCGAACAAGATGCCAACACCAGCATTGCCATAACTATCGTATATAAATATTTCATAATCCGCATTTTTATTCTATTAAACCAAAATCCAATTCATCATCCGGCAAGGGTATCACATACACCTCTTCCGGCTCAATCGCTACCGTCCGGTAAACCCCGATACGTTTCAGTCCTAAACGCTTATAGTAGTAAAACATCTGCCCTTCACACATAAACTCCTTGCTATACTCCTTGGCAATCTCCGCTTGCAGGTCAGTGACCTCTGTCATCGCAGCCAATCCCCGATGGGCACGTAAAGTATTCAGATAAGCTAATCCCTGATTGGCCGAACATTCAGCAGCAATGTAATACAATTCAGACAAACGAATCAAAGGGATACAACCCACATTGACATACTTCCCCGGCATGACGGCAGTAGCAGAATTGGTTTCCTGAAACCACAACTTCAACCGATAATCATCATCCGCCGGATCTTGCTGTGCAAACAATTTGTTCCGGTTATTGATACTGATACTTAAAGCTGTGGAACTATTAGTAATACCGTTTTTTATAACCGACTCCCCGAAATAAACATCGATATTATCCTGCATTTTCCCTTCCTCCAAAGCAAACAACAACTCACTGTCGAATAAACGCTCATCGGTTGCAGCCGCAGTAGTAAGTGAAAACGGTGCGACGGGTTCACTTCCCGGCTCTCCCACAATCTCCCGGGCAGCTTCCAAAGCATCCGGTAAATTGCCGGCATACAGTTGCACCCGGGCCAGCAAAGCCGTCACGGCATAATAATTCAAATGCTTTTGCCGGTTCCGCAACAACGGATGATTCCGATACAAAGATTCCAGTTTCGCATAATTCGGCCCATAGGGGTCAACCTCCCGCATCAATTCACGTGCCGCGTTCAAATCTTTCACGACCTTCTCCAAAACAGCTCCCACCGTCAGCTGATGCTGCGGCAGATTAGTATACGACTCCAGATAAGGGATGGCTTTTCGCTCCTTGTCTATTGCCGGAGAGGCGGAAAACAACCGCAACATATCAAAATGAAGCATACCGCGCAAAGCTAAAATTTCTCCCTTATAGATACGATACACCTCATCACCCGAAAATACCCCCCGTTGCTCATCGATAAACATCAGCATAGCATTCAAATTGGCAATGCCCTTGTATTGCCGGCTCCAAATCGTAGATAAGACCTCCTTATCATAAGGCTCCCTGTAAAGATAATCTTTCGTCTTGATATACCGGTGGGTATTCCCGGAAATATTATAATACAGCGCCAGCACATCCACATAGCCGAATGAAAGCTGACGTCCGTAACTTTCGGGAGCAGACATCAACGAATAGACACCTGTCAACACATCCCGAAAACCGCTTTCCTGTTGGAACAAATCTTCCGCCTTCACATCCGATTTCGGAGACACGTCAAACCAATTCTCACAGGCGGCGGAAAAAAACAGCATCCCCAAACATACCGGTAAATATATTAACTTTTTCATTTGCTTCTTAATTAAAAGGTTACTTGTAAAGCTACAGAATAATTCCGGGCAAACGGATAGGAGGTACCCCGTTCCATTTTAACCGTCGAGGCGCGAAATACATCATTACCGATTAACGACAGTTTCAGACGCTCAATCCCATAATGCCGCAGACGCCCCGCATCAAACTGATAAGAAAGATTCAATGACGACAAGGTAATGTAATTCTCCTGCTCGATAAAACGGGAGGTCGGCATGGTCGCCTCCGTATTGCTGATGGCTTTGAATTTTGCCACATCGCCCGGCGTTTTCCAACGATCGTATAACACCCGGCGATCTGCATTCTCCTTCGGGTCTACGTTTTCTACCTTATCCACTAACGTCTGATTATACACATCAGCACCATAGCTGTAACGGAAATAAGCATTCAGCTGAAAACCCTTATACATAAACATCGTTCCGAAATTCCCTTCAAATTTCGGGTCGCTGCATCCTAACGGTTTATAATTATCCGTACTCCATTTATTGACTTTATCGTCATTCAGCGCAATAAATACTTCTTCTCCCGTATTAGGGTCGATACCTATGGACTCGTTCGCCCAAATCATATTGATGGATTTACCTTCCTGATAACGCACCATGGGAGCTCTGGTTTTCCCCTCCTCTATCTCCCCATTCATTTCATCATCCTGGGATTTGTTATAAGCTGCCAGTGCATCATTCAACTTCATTAACCGGTTTTTATTCTTCACAATATTAAAGAACACATCCCACTGCATACGTCTGTCAGCATCCTTTAGCAAAACACCCCGGAGATTTAATTCCAATCCCTTATTTTCTATCTCGCCCAGGTTGTCTTTATAAGAAGCAAAACCGACAGACGGAGCCAGCAACACATCAATCAATACCGATTTCGATACATCCTTATAAATATTGAAATAACCGCTCAACCGACTGTTCAATAAAGTAAAATCAACCCCAACATTCAACTTTTCTGTCTGCTGCCATTTCAGGTCCGGATTACCGAAAGCCTTCAATAACGCCCCGATATAATCATCATAGGTCAATCCGTCAATAGCCGATTCCTTATACGAATACATCATCATCGCCTGGAAAGGGTAGAAATTCTGACCACCGGTTGTCCCCCACGAACCGCGGATTTTCAATTCATTTACATACGGATTTTCAGCCAACCATTTCTCATGGTGCAGGTTCCAGGCAACACCTACAGAACCGAACGTCCCCCACCGCTTAGATGAACCGTATACAGAAGATCCATCGCTACGAACCGAAAAGTCTACTAAATAGCGGTTATCATACCCATAATTAAAATTTCCTACCACACCCATCAGACGACTGACCTCATAATCACCACTCGGTTTATCGCCGTCCTGATACTCTACCCCCATACCGATATGGTCCATCTTGTCATTCGGGAAATTATAAGCCGTGGTAGTAAACAAGTCGTTTTTCGTTTCTTTGATATTCCAGACAAAAGTAGCATTGAATAAATGACGGTTCACCTCTTTCGTATAAGCAGCCATAACATTCGCATCATACGAGAAATCATCCGTAACTTTTTTCTCATAACTGCCCTTCAAATCCTTTTCATAAAAAGAATTATGCCCGGCAGGTAAAAAACGGTCTTCAACCGTCATCTTCTTATTCAATGACACGGCTGCCTTCAATTTTAATCCCTCTAAAACATCCCATTCTACGGAAAAATTGTCAATAAAATTCTGATAGGTAGTCTCGAACTTCGTACCCAATGAAGCATTATACAAAGGATTCAATGCATATTCCTCCCCGTCACCGATTTTCAATACCTGCTTGATATGACCGTTTTCATCATACGGATAAAGATACGGATTCATATAGGTATAATCCGAAAATGTGCCATAAGGAGAATCCTTCTGTTTCACATGATCATACGTTAAATTATTCATAAACCGCAAATTCTTATAACGATATTGCAACTTAATGCCGATACCGATATTTTGACGCCCGGAACCTTTCATTATACCTGTTTTATTCTGATAATTCAGGTCTAATCCATACCGCAACCGGGCATCCCCCCCCTCCAACAACAAAGAATGCTTATGACTGAAACCAAGCGCATGAATCGGTTTCTTCATCCAATCGGTATTCACCCCTTGCTGAACCAACTTCAAACGTTCATTGTATGCCTCCTGCAATTCTTCCTTCATTCCGATATTCGGATGCGAATAAAGTCCGGCCAATTGCTCATACTCCAATTTTTCCGATGCATTCATCAGATTGTAATCGCTCAGGTCAGCAAAATTAAAATCACCGGAAAAATGATAAGAAACACGCAATTCTCCCATCTCCGGAGCTTTAGTCTCTACAACGACAACCCCGTTCGCCGCCCGCGAACCATATATAGCAGTTGCCGCCGCATCCTTCAACACGGTAATGCTCGATACCCGATTAGGGTCTAAGTCGAAAATTTTTTCCGCCGACACCTCGAAACCGTCCAAAATAAAAGTCGGCATATTAGGCGAATTCTCATAATCCGACTTCAGATTGCCACTGCCATGGATTTGAAATTCAGGTATATGGTTCGGATCACTACCTGCTGTGATATCCTCCATCAATTTAAAAGAGGGGTCTATCGTCGATAAGGCCGACAAAATATTTCCGGTAGAAATCTCCCGCAACTTCTCTCCCGAAAACGTAGTGGCAGCTCCTGTATAACTATCTTTCTTCCGCTGGAAATAACCGGTAATCACCACCTCGTCCATTTCAGCTATCGCCTCTTCCAATACCACATTCAGCTCTTTTTCTCCCCTCCACTTTACTTCTTTGGTTTGCATACCGACAAACGAAAATACCAAAACGATACTGTCGGCCTTAGGTAATTCAATGGTAAACCGACCTTCTACATCCGTAGCGACACCCAGCGTCGTTTCTTTCAATACCACGGCAACACCTGGCAATACATGGCCATCTGCGTCTTTCACAATCCCTTGAAGCAAAAGTTTTGTGGGAGTCATGCGTACCTGATCATTGATATTTTTACGCGAAATCACAATGGTATGATTCATTAGTTTATAAGTCAGACCGGAATTCTGCAAACATTCGTCCAACACCACTTTCAGGTCCTCATCTTTAAAGTTCAGTTCCAAATCCTGTACCTGTTCGATTTGGGCATCCTCATACAGAAAAATATAGCCCGATTCTTTCTCTAATAACTGAATCACCTGCTCCAATGAAGCATTCTTTACCTCCAAAGAAACCTTTGCGATCTGACTATACACATTCGCAGACAACTGAAAAGAAGAAATACACAAAAACAAGATTAAAAACTTCATCATTAAATACGTTTTTAACCATCTTCTTTGAAAAAGAAGACATCGGATTCCATTTTTTTTCATAAGTTTGTAAATTATAATGAAACATTTCCGGCTTAGCCGGTTGAAAGGCGGAATAGTGCCAATATTCCGTCTTTCTTTATTTTCTTTTAGCTATAAAAACTGTATTGTCTTTTATGGTGCAATTTATGCTCCCGACCGTTTCGATCATTTTCATCAATGCCTCGAAACCTTCATAACGCATCATACCCCCTGAAAAGGTAATCTCTTTAGATTCGTCGTCTTCGAAATAAACCTCGACATTATACCACCGGCTCACCATGGCCATGATATCTTCCAACCGCTGCTTACGGAAAATAAAACGCCCCTCTTTCCAGGCTACAAAAGGATAAACCTCAACTGCACGTTTCTGAAGTCGTCCCTCTTTATCCAAAATACTCTGTTCGCCGGGCTTCAAAATAACCCTATCCTCTATAGATTCGAAACACACCGCTCCCTCGACCAATGTCGTCACTATTTGCCCTTCTTCCGAATAAGAACGTACATTAAAACCGGTCCCCAATACCTGGATTTTAGAATCACACACTTCTACAACAAAAGGATGTGCAGCATCTTTTGCAACCTCGAAATAAGCTTCCCCTGTCAATTGAACTATCCGTTGCTCACCACCGAATTGCAACGGAAAATGAAGTTCTGATTCGGAATTCAGCCACACTCGTGTTCCGTCTGCCAGTGTCATTGTAAATTCTCCTCCCCGGGGAATAGACAACAGATGGTAGGTTTCGGTATTTTCCGTTTTCCCCTCTTTCCCTGCCTGTAAAAGCATACCACTGGAATCGATACGGATATGATTTTGTGCAGTAGGTATAAGCATTGCCGAATCTCCGATATGCCAAACGGAACCGTCAGCCAGGGTTAATACTGCTTTTTTACCACCGGGTTGAATAGTTTGAGTCAGTAAAAGGGGATCGCCAGGACTATCCTGGTGAAACCATCCCCATCCTAGTCCTAAAACCAATAAAATTCCAGCCGCCACACCATAACGGCGGATACGCCTTCTCCGTCTGTAGTTCTTTAATTTCCGGTAAGCCCGGACAGGATCATAACAGTATTGTTGCTGTAATCGTTCTGCCAAAGTTTCTGAGTTTCCTAACTTATCTGCCATCTTTTCAACCGGACTATCCTGATCCGGCTGAATGTACTCTTCTTCTTTCTTCCGTAAAATATAGCTTAGAACCTTTTCAGAAAAATCATATATATCATTCCATGTATTCATACCCTTTTTATTATATAAACACATGAAATCAAAAAACGGGTAACAGAAAATAACTAATATTTAAAAAAATCTGAAAAGAAAGAGTACAACAAAATCCCCCATACCATTCCCATGCGTTCACGGACGATAGCATAAGCCCGCTTTTTCTGCATTTTCACCGTATTTTCGGAAACTTCCAGTAGCTGTGCGATCTCCCGGACTTTCAAGCCCTCGAGGCTTAAATTCATAACTTGTCTCTGTTGATCGGACAATTCGGAAAGGACCGAACGGAGTTTTGCGATCACACTTTCTTCAATGGCCAAATCGATAGCCATTTCTTCGGTATAGGAAATCTCGGAAGTATAATTTCCCAATAACCGACGGGCATTGTCCCGATCACGAATCATATTCAAAGCCCTGTTGTATACTGCTTTGTAAAGCCAGCCAGCCAAAGATTTGACATTCGGAAATTGCAAGGAAGAATCCCATAACCCGATCATACACTCCTGAACAATATCCTCCACTCCGACATTTTCATGGGTCAGCTTGGCCACATAAGTACACAATGCCGGATAAAACTCCTCGTACAATTGCTGCCAGGCAGTTTCTCTTTTTTTATTCAGGTCTATTATAAATCGTTCATTATCACGCATACTTCTCCTCCGATTGTGTGACAAATATAAAGAAAAAAATAAAAAATAACTCTCCTCTAAACTAAAATCAGTCCAGACACCATTACCTAATGACAACAGTAATAATGGATAAAAAGGATGCTCACCGACGAGAACATAGAAAAGGAAAACGAAACATTACCGCCGTCCCTTTGTTTCGTTCTATTTTTCTTTTTACTTTTGTAACCCTCAGGACCAGAAAATGTTGGAGCAGGATCTGGTCCTTTTTATCTCAGGCGCCTGAGCGAAAAGAATGCAAATAACAGAGAAGCAGGAAACTCTTTTCTAAGAATTTTGAGTCCCAACGAAATATGAGTCTTGACAGTATTCACGGAAACACCCAGTATTTCAGCGATTTCTTTATATTTTTTACATTCGATAAAACATAGCCGCATAACTTCTCCACAACGATCCGGAAGCTGATTGATCCGGTTCATAATTTGCCGGATCAATTCTTCATGTTCGGAATAATCGGTCTCGGCATAGAGCAGATTTTTATACGATTCATTCTCTTCGTGCCGGGCCCTTACTTTCAAATGATCCAGGTAGTTCAGTGAACGGTTACGGGTAAGACTCAAATAGTAAGGCAACATCGGTTGAGTAAAATCTATTTTTTCACGTTGCGTCCATGTTGTCAGAAAAACATCATGTACAATATCTTTGGCAATATCCGCATCCTTCACAAAGCTCATCGCATGAAAACACAATGGCTTGAAGAACCGCTTAAACGAATCTTCAAACTGTAACTTAAACTCACATTCACTTACATATCCTAACATATTATCTTTTTATCTTTGCCGGAATATTGATTTACGTGCAAATATAATTTTTTTAAGGATATTAACAAAGTATTTATTCCGGAAGGTTCCCTGCTATAAAAGATCACTGAATCGGTAACATACGGCAATCCCGGAACCGGGATTGCCGTATATTTACCGACGATTTACCACCAGGGATTAGAATCGTATCCTTTAGCCACGACACATTTTCCCATCACATTCCGGTGAAGGGTCACCTCCTTGCTCATCAGATCCACAATCGCAAAAGAACCCTTGTATTCTTTCGGACTACCGGCATCATAAGTAGCAATGATCAACTGAGTTTCTTTTGCCGAAACTGCAACTGCTACGGGTTTACCGATATCGTCCGGCAATGTCACGAAATCGGCAAGCGTGGGTTTTAATACCGGAGTCGTATAGACCTTATTGCCCACCACAAAATACCAGTCGTTTTCAGCGACCAATACGCCCTTGGTATCGGCATCGGCACCAGCCAAAGGAAGAGTTTCCATTTCCAACAAATGTCCGTCTTCATTCACTGCAGGTTCTTCTTCCGTCGCTTTTTTGAAATCGATGTACTCAAAAGAGATCAGATTGATTTTTGCTGTTTGTGCTGTTGCCATCGACATGACATGA
>ENA-ORIC01003586-ORIC01003586.1-human-gut-metagenome-genome-assembly--contig:-NODE-3586-length-10612-cov-2.766588_pt1 | contig 10612 bp, 9 predicted proteins | sample MGYA00243023_ERZ508732 | MGnify/ENA primary metagenome ERZ508732 (study PRJEB26277, sample SAMN04329767) | human gut metagenome | biome: human-associated habitat | host: Homo sapiens | place: USA...
CAACAGACTGTCTTCCGGATACCGGATCAATAAGGCGGCAGACGATGCAGCAGGACTGGCCATCTCACAGAAGATGCATGCCCAGATCCGGGGACTGCACCGGGCATCCCAGAATGGATCCGATGGTGTATCTTTTATCCAGACAGCCGAGGGAGCGTTGACAGAGATTGAATCTATGCTTCAGAGATGCCGCGAATTATCTGTGCAGGCAGCCAACGAAACCAATACCATTGAAGATAAAAAAGCACTGCAGAGAGAGATCGATTCTTTGCGGGATGAGATCGACCGTCTGTCTTCCCAGACAGAATACAACACCATGTCTTTGTTAGATGGAACCTGCTGTCGTCAGTCGTCATGCGACAATGTAGGCGTGAGCCTTGTGTCAGCCAGTGATGATGTGCCGTTGACTACTTATAAATTTTCCGTAGATCAGGAAGCGACTCAGGCAACCATGACCACTGCCGGCATCAATTTTAAGCCGGATGATGTTGTGACAAAGGATGATGAGGGAAGTATCCAGATCAATGGCGAGATCATTAAGGTAAAACAGGGTGAAACCTATCAGGATGTATATGCGACCATCCGTGATTGCTGTGAAATGATGAATATTGATGTTGTGCCGGTAGGAAACGACGGCAAAGAGTGTGACCTTTCCGATGCGGTAAACTTAAGTTTTACCAGTGTTTTGTACGGAGCATCCCAGAAGATCCAGATCACCACGGATAATGCCAATCTGGCGGCGAAACTGGGTGTGAACGGTGCGCAGGAAGTACAGGGACAGGATGCCAAGGTGACACTGGATACATCTTCGGGATTTTCCAATACAGCCACTATATTTATTGACGGAGGCCGTGTAGAAGTGTCGGACCGCGACGGATTTAACATGATCTTTGATGTGTCTGAGGCAGCAGCTGGTTCTACCGCCAATATGACTATGTTAGACGCAGGATATGTAGCGATCCAGATCGGTGCTAATGAAGGACAGACCATTGATATTTCTGTTCCACCGGTAACGGCAGAAGCGTTAAACATCCAGAACTGTAATGTATGTACCAAAGAAGGAGCAGGAAAGGCGATTTCAGCGTTTGACGACGCTATCAGCCAGATTTCCGCTATCCGTTCCAAACTGGGTGCTTATCAGAACCGTCTGGATTCAGCCATCAGCAGTCTTGATACGACGGATCAGAACCTTACAGAAGCATGTTCCCGTATCGAAGATGTAGATATGTCAGAGGAAATGACCAAGTATACACAGTACAGCGTGCTGGTACAGGCCGGTACCTCTATGCTGGCTCAGGCAAACAACCAGCCACAGACCATTCTTCAGTTACTGCAGGGCTGATAACTTTTTTGAAAAGGGAGATAACATATGGACAAAAAGGTATTGCAGGAATTTGCAACCCGGGTGACCCAGGCTAATCCCAGTGAGCTGGTGGTAGTGATCTACGAAGCAGCCATTGCCAGTATGAAAGAGGGAAAAAAAGCGCTCTGCGACCAGAAGATAGAAGAAGCCAGAAAGGAACTGGAGCGTGCCAGAGGGATGCTGGATGAGTTGATGCGCAGCCTGGATATGCAGTATTCCATTTCTCATTATCTGAGACAACTTTACATTTTCGCCTACAGGGAATTATGTCAGAGTGTCGCATTACGCCAGCCAGAACGAGTTGATCATGCCATGGATATTCTGGAACAGCTGCTTCCGTCGTTCAAAGAGGTGGCAAAGCAGGATGACCGTGAGGCGGTAATGCAGAATGTGCAGTCTATTTATGCCGGACTTACATATGGACCGGGCAGCCTCAATGAAACCACAGCCATGGGAAATGGGACAAATCGTGGATTTGAGGCTTAGGCTTCGTAAGATTTAATTTGTCTTAAAAGATATTTGTAACGAAATGACAGGGCGTTCATCTCGTAAATATAACAGTCGATCAGATCCGGATCGGACACATTTTCAAAATTGGAGTGGACGGTTTCAAGAGATTGGTTTAGTTGATTCATCTCTTCCAGAAGCTGCTCTTTGATGTGTCTGGCCGGGTCTGTTTTTTTTATTCTCATAAAGGTCTCCTTTCGCCGTCGGTCATTTTATGTTCTGTTATCAATATAGTCCGGAATTGGCAAAAATATACAAGCAGAAAAAAATAAAAAAAGTGGTTGACAAACTTAGAGGGCATGTGCTATCGTTGGTGACACCACAAGTTGGGAGGTGAAGCTATTTCAGAACAGGATAGTCTGATCCTCATCCTGATCCTTGCCTCATTGATGGATTTACAGTGGTATAAAGTTTCTAATGGGCTGATCGTACCAGCTCTTGTTACCGGGCTTATCAGCCGGGTGTACACACAGGGAATATTCGGAACCGTTCCCTGGCTCATGGGAGTGATCCTTCCCATGATTCTATGCAGTGTTCTATATCTGATCCGGGCACTTGGTGCTTCGGATGTCAAATTATTTTCCGTGATCGGAAGTTTTGTCACATGGCAGCAGTTACTTACTATTATGGCAGGGGCTGTAGCAGCAGGAGCTGTGATGGCTCTGGGCAAAATGTGGATGCGACGGAATATGTCATATCGTTTTCGATATTTTTTCATGTATTTGTATGGTTGTATACAGGCGAAGAAACTGCGCCCTTATTATCAGCTTCAGGTAAAGTTATCGGTGCCGGTATTTTTGAAAGCACCTGCCTCCAGGTAAGGAGCCGTAGGGGACCAGAATGTTATTTTCTTCAGGCCGGTACAGTTGGTAAAAGCACCGGTCTGAATGGTGTCAATAGACGCCGGGAAAGTCAGACTGGAAAGGGAAGTCTGGTCTGCAAAACCGTTTTTGGCGATCTGGTTCACCGGATAGGTGGCTTTGCCAAACATAATGCCGGATTCCACGGAGACATCTCCGGTCAGTGTTTTTCCCGGAACAGCAGAAACGGACAGATCTTTCTGACCGGTCAGGTAGTTGTCAGTAAGAGTATAACGGAGATTGTCCTTATCGATATATCGTATATCGCCACAGTCTGAGCACACCCCGTTTACATAGTGGTGGCCGGTTGGTTCTGTGTAGGTTCTTGCTTCCAGCACAGCACCACAGACAGAGCAGTGGGACCCCTGGGAAGCACCCGGAGTTGTACAGGAAGCATCGACAGCGGCATCTATAACCTCTTTGTGCGTATGGTTTTCGGTGGTAAGGGGTGTAATCGTAAAGGAGACTGTTTTGCTTCCGGTAAAAATACCGGTTCCTTTGATCACCACCGAAGCGGTACCGGCGGCTACATTGTTTTCGTAGTTCAGTGTGTAGTCTACGCCTTTTGTCAGAACAGTGTGGTCATAGCTTACGGTTACCTCTGGTTCACAGGAGGAACCGTTGTAAAGATACGCATTTTGTGACAAAGTAATATCAGAAAGAGCCAGATTGACACTTCCTTTATTGCCGGCCCGGACGGTATACTGTTTTTTCAGGCCGGGATTGTATTTAGGGTATACAGACAAGGTTGTGATACCCGCAGAGTTTACCTTGATACCATTCATGGGTCCGTTTGCATAGACTTTTTCCGGCGGTGTCATGACGGTTGGTGAGGAAGAGTCTATGACGACATCCCGATAGTCTGTTTCGCCGTTTACTTGCGGCCAGCAGTTGATGGTATCTCCTACCGCGATGTGGGATGGGAAAGAAGCCATGTATCCTCTGGTAGAATCCTTTTCACTTTCCCAGGTTACTTCCAGGGAGGTAGGAGGTTTAATGTAGATTGTGTCCTTGCAGACAGAGCATACGCCTGTACTCTTTCCAAGAGAGTCAGGTGTGCCATAGACATATTGATGAGCAGACTTTGGAATGGTCTCCTCCGGAGAGTAGTTACAGTAATCACAGTGATAGATCTTCAGTCCGGTATGAATACAGGTGGGCTCGGTGTAAGTAACCAGTTTCTTAGTATGGTTACACTCAACGGAGACATCTGTAGAACCAAGAACTTTCCCGTCTATAGAGGCTGTGATGGTAGTGGTTCCGTGGCGCAGGCCGGATACCGTTCCATTTTTAGATATGGTGGCTTTTTCCGGATCAGAAGATTCGTAGGTAACCGGATCTACCACCCACAGACTATGAGTACGGGAATTTCGTTTTAACTGGTGTTTTAATACGACGCCTGTAGTCTGGTTAGTTTTAAGGGTAGAATCTCCCTCTAGTTTATAGCCGTCCAGCCATTCGTTGCTAACTTCTATTTTCTGCATGACATTTTCAGGGGCATCCTGCATGGTGCCATCCAGATCGGCGGTGGAATAACTGAATTCGCCTGCCAGTGTGTTGTGATAATTGGCTTCTTCACAGTAGAAGTCACCCAGTCCTACATATGTAACGGAGGGATTAATAAGAACCTTGTAGTGGCCGGTTTCCTGATCTGTCGTTCCATTTACCCAGTATTGTTTTTCCATGTACCACAGTCTGATACCCTCTTTCATGTCCGTGATCCCGTAATATGAAAGATTTTCTGCGGAGTAGGATATGCCGCCGGAAGTGATGTCAGAAATTTCCTGCCCGTTCAGGCGTTGATGTCCGGAGGACATAAATCCATAGGCAATACCTGCTTCGGCAGCTCGGATTCGGGCGATATTTTCCAGATCACTGGACCACTTCAGTGGTCTATAGTCATCCGGCTGGAGCATCTTGGAAGGATTTCTGGGGTCCGGAACATTTCCGGCATCACAGGCATTTTTCCGGATCTGGTTAATGTAATCTAAGGCTGTCTGTGCCTGGCTGTAATAAGATCCGTAAACACCTGCTATGGTGCAGCCATCATGAGGGGTGGAAACATCTGTTTCTAAAACTACGGTGTCCTCCGGTACCGGTGTAACAGAGGCTTTTACAGGGAGACTGTCAGAAGCCAAACCGGATGGAATCAGCATGGCAGCAGTACAGAGCCATGTCATTATCTTTTTTGCATATTGGGAGTGTATCATTGTATATCAGGTCCTTTCTCATTTGGGGTTGATGGGTCTTTTTTTTGAATGTGGACTTCCGGAATGGCCAGATTGTCGTAGTCCACAGCCGGTGGTTCTGCTTCGTCGGTGTCATCCTCCGGTGTGTGGTGAGTGTGAATCTCCGGGATTGCTACATTTTCAAAACTTAAATCATAATCATGTTTTTTTTTCGGTTTCTTTTTTGTGTGAAACATAGTTTTCACCTCCTGAATTACAAAATATTGATGAAAAAGGTTATAACAAGACTATTGATAAAGTCAGCGAACAAACTGCCGATCAAAGGGATCAGAAGATAGGCTTTTACCGACGGCACATAACGGTCGCAAAGGGCCTGCATATTGGCCATGGCATTTGGAGTTGCCCCCATACCAAAACCACAGGTGCCGGCAGAGAGTATGGCAGCATCGTAATCTTTTCCCATGACACGGAACAAAATAAAATAGGTAAAGAAAGCAATCAGTGCAGTCTGGGCAGCCAACAGGACTACCAGCGGCAGAGCCAGTGATGCCAGTTCCCAAAGCCGCAGCGTGATCATGGCCATGCCAAGGAACATGGTAAGACAGATACCACCTTAGTCGTTGATCTCTCCCATGTGGATAGTGGCCTTGCCGGAATATTCGGCAATATTGCGGATCAGGGCAGCGGCTAGCATGGCACCGATGTAGATCGGAAAAGTCAGTCCGGTCTTTGTTAAAAGCCAGGAAAAAATAGTTCCCAGACCAATGGCCAGGATCAACTGGAAAACAGCGGCCGGATACATATTGGTATGTCGTTTGTGTTTCTTTTCATCTTCTACCAACAGACTGTCATCTTCGGTAGAAACCGTGTCTAGCAGGTGCCGTTTCTCAATAAGGCGTCGTCCCAGGGGACCGCCGATCAGGCTTCCGGTAATCAGACCGAAAGTGGCGGCTGCGGTACAGATGGTGGTGGCACCGTGAATATTAAAATCTTCCAGCACCGGACCAAAGGCTCCGGCGGTACCGTGTCCGCCTACCATAGGAATGGAACCGGTACACATGCCTACCAAAGGATTGAGGTCAAGAACTTTGGAAAGGCCAACAGCTACCAGGTTTTGGAACACGATAAGGGCGATGACCAGACCAAGAAAAATGGCCATAGACCGACCTCCGCTTTTTAATACTTTTAAGTTGGCCTGAAAACCAACAGAGGTGAAGAAAAACACCATGCACACTTCTCTCAGAGTATCGTCAAAAGAAAATTTAATGATGCCGGTGCTGTAGCAGATACAGGTAAAGATAGCGAAGAGAAGTCCGCCGATAACCGGTGCCGGGATACAGAATTTTTCCAGGAATCCGATCCTTTTTTTCAAAAATGTTCCTAATAAGAGTACCAGAACGGCAATAGCAAGAGTCTGGTACATATCTAATTCAATGTTCATACTAGTCCTTTCTAACCGTTTTTATTTGGTATTTACGGTAATACCTTTATCTTTGTAGTAAGAGGCAGCACCCGGGTGAAATGGGATGGTGACACCGTGGGTGGCTGTTTTTTCGTCCAGATTCAGGTTCAAAGAAGTGGCATACTGCATATCCTTGCCGTGTTTGAACAAAAGTCTGGTAATCTCTTTTACGGTTTCATCGGATAAGTTGTCAGAAGCCAGTAAAATAGATTTGACACCCAGTGTTTCTACTTGTGTAGATTGACCGGAATAGGTATTGGCAGGAATGGTGTATTTCACATAGAAAGGATAGGCTTTCTGCAGTTTTTTCATGCATTTTTCGTCGATGCTAAGAAGCCGTATCTTACATTCTTTGCTCAATTCGTCAATGACGGTAGTGCGGATACCGGCGGTGCAGAAGAAAGCATCAATCTTGCCGGAAGCCAGCATGGAAGCTGCCTTGGTGTAATCCAGATTGACTGTTTCTACCAGCTGGTCATTGAGACCGCTGAAAGAAAGAATCTCTTTGGCATTTCGTTCTGTACCGGATTCAGCAGCACCGATACTTACCTTTCTGCCCTGAAGATCATCCAGGGTTTGGATATCTGAATCATTACGGACCACAATCTGGCAGGCCTCTGTGTACAGGGAGGAAACTGCCTTGTAGCCACGGCAGATATTGTTCTCAAAAGCATTTCTGCCGTTGTAAGCATCCTGGATCAGGTCTGTCTGGGCAATCCCCAGGTCGATATAGTGATCCGACAGCAGCCGCAGATTGGCTGCGGAACCGGCTGTGTTTTTGACTTCAAATTTGTAAGATTCATTGTCTTTTGAGGCAAAACCAGAGTAACTATTGGCAAAAGAATAGTACATACCGCCAATGTCAGCTGCACCAAAGCGAATAGTCTGGGAATGGCTGCAGCCCGTCAGGAAAACCAAAAGAGAGCAAAGAAAAAAACAAAGGTGTTTCTTCATAATAAAAAGGTTCCTTTCTTATCGTAATGTTACCTATATTGTAGAGGGAAAAGGATATTTTTTCAAGGGTAATTGTCCGGGAGTTTATGACAGGGTGTGAGTGGTTTTTATGGTTTCCGTAATGTGGCAGAAAAGTCTGCGTTCTGTGGGTGCTCCCGCTAGTTAAGCGCGTAGCGGTATGGATGCCTATGCTGACGCATATACAGGCATCTCATACCGACGCACTTAAAACCCACTTCACGCAAAACTTTTCTGCCGCATTACTGGAATGATAAAAAGACATTCATGCCCTGTCACGAACTTCATGCCGCAATCGCTCCCTTTATAAGGGGGAGTATGTCTGTCCGGCTGCCCCGGGAATGATTTTAAAGGGGATGCTTTGGAAATCTGAGAGCAGTGATGGTTGATTTTAGATTGGCAGCTTTGGGAAAAAGATTTACAGATCATGGGTATTCGGGCGTCGGCAGGAGGCACTGGTGTTTTCAGTGCCCTTGCCGTTACGCACGAATCGTAGCGCAAGCGCCCATGTGAGTAAATCTTTTTCCCAAAGGCGGAAAACTAAAAACAACCATCACGACAAATTTACGATTGAGAAACCGCCTCCACTTATGTTACAATGACCATCTACAACATTTCAGGAAAAGAAAAGGAGGCAGTTTATGAAAGAATGGAAGAAAATACGATCTGGTTTGAAATGGAAAAACATCTTTGTACTGACTTTGGCGGGGTGCATTAATGCCTTTGGTGTGACGATTTTTCTTATGCCTGTCAAACTTTATGATAGCGGAATTTCCGGTACTTCTATGCTGTTGTCCCAGATTACACCCTCCTGGCTTTCGCTGCCGGTCTTTCTGATTTTTCTCAATATTCCGTTGTTTTTATACGGACTGAAGAAACAGGGACCGGTTTTTTCTATTTATGCGATTTATGCGGTAACCATTTATTCACTGGGAGCCTGGATCATCACGGACATACTGCCGGTTTCGGTCTCTGAGGTTTCACCTCTGGCAGGATCGGACCTGCTTCTTTGCGCTGTGTTTGGAGGTATTGTTTCGGGGCTTGGAAGCGGCCTTACTATCCGTTACGGAGGTGCCATGGACGGCGTGGAAGTGCTGGCTATCATATTTGCCAAGAAGTGGGGCATGACAGTGGGAACTTTTGTAATGCTTTATAATATTGTTTTGTATATCTGCTGTGGAATTGCCATTCACAGCTGGACACTGCCTTTGTATTCCATCGTTACTTATGCGGCTGCGCTGAAAACCATTGACTTTGTAGTGGAAGGTATTGACCGTTCCAAGGCAGCGTTTATCGTCACTACCAGGCCGGAGACAATTTGCGAACAGTTGTCGGAGGAATTTAGCTGCGGCATGACCATTATCGATGCCAAAGGATATTACTCGCAGCTTCGCCTGGAGCACCGATGGTATTTCTCTTTTCTACGCAGGTTTTCATAGCGATGGCTTCGTAGATATCATCCTGGAAGACAGGAGAGACCTTCTGATACTCTTCCAGAGGAAGTTCATCCAGAGAGATGCCTTTGTCGATGCAGAGCAGTACCAGCTGGCCGATGATACCGTGAGCATCACGGAATGGTACGCCGTGGTTTACAAGGTAGTCAGCAGCGTCAGTAGCGTTGGTAAATCCGTTCTTGGCGCTGGCGGCCATATTATCTTTGTTAAATTTCATTGTATCGATCATGCCAGTGAAAAGAGCCAGACAGCCTTTTACGGTGTCGATAGCATCAAAGGTAAGTTCCTTATCTTCCTGCATATCTTTATTGTAGGCAAGAGGAATGCCCTTCATAGTTGTGAGCATGGAAACTAAAGCACCATAGACACGGCCTGTTTTGCCTCGTACCAGTTCGGCGATATCCGGATTTTTCTTCTGAGGCATGATACTGGATCCGGTGGAATAAGAGTCGTCGATCTCGACAAAGCGGTACTCATTGGAATTCCAGAGGATGATCTCTTCACAAAAACGGCTCAGATGCATCATGATAGTTGACATAGCACTGAGAAGTTCAATAAGATAATCCCGGTCGGATACAGAATCCATGCTGTTTAAGGTAGGGCCGTCAAACTGAAGGAGAGAGGCGGTGTACTCTCTGTCCAGAGGATAAGTAGTACCAGCCAGGGCACCGGCACCCAGAGGACAATAATTCATGCGGTCATAAATGTCTCTGAGGCGGCTGCGGTCCCGGCGGAACATTTCAAAGTAGGCACCAAAGTGGTGAGCCAGCGTAACCGGTTGGGCTTTCTGCAGGTGAGTGAAACCAGGCATGAAAGTGTCTATATTTTCTTTCATGATGCGGTGGATCACTTCCATCTGGGCTTTCAGCAGATCATTGATGGCAACGATCTCATCCCGGATGTACAATTTCATATCCAATGCTACCTGGTCGTTACGGCTTCGTCCGGTGTGAAGTTTTTTACCGGCGTCACCAATGCGTTCGATCAGATTGGCCTCTACAAATGTATGGATATCTTCATGCTCCATGGTGATCTCCAGAGTACCATTTTCGATGTCCTTGAGGATTCCCTGCAGACCGTCCACGATCTGCTGACGCTCATCGTCGGTCAAAATGCCCTGTTTGGCAAGCATGGTAACATGTGCGATACTGCCGAGAATATCCTGTTTGTAGAATTTCTGGTCATAAGTAATGGATGCGTTAAAATTGTATACTAACTGATTGATTTCCTTTGTAAATCGTCCTCCCCAAAGTTTCATAGGGTGCCTCCTTTTTTTCATATCTTAATATTATTCTTCACAGATTCAGCGACAGCACAGAAAATTCCCTGTGCAATCTTTATAATAGTACCATTTTGGGGATAAAATCGCAACAGAAAAATTGACCCGGGCGGGGGAAAGTGTTAGAATGGGAGAGTATAAATAAAAGAACATGGAGGGGCATTTTCGGATGAAAAAGAAATGGACGGCGATTGCATGGACAGCATTGTACATGGCAATCACTTTTATGGTACAGTTGATGCTGTCTTTTGCGTATGGGATGATCGCTTTTTTTGTGGCGTTTCAGTCAGCAGGAAGGACGATGGATACCGGGGCGGTGCAGGAAGGCATCCAGTACGCAATGGGGTTGCTGACAAAGGGCTGGATGATGATCCTTATTACGCTTTTGTGTGATATGGTGCTGATGGCAGGATTTGGAACCTGGTATTATTTCAGAGAGAGGCAGTATCCATTCCGGCCCAATTATAAAAGTGCCTTTTCATTGAAAAACATAGGATGTATCATCGTGATGGGAGTCCTGGGACAG
>ENA-ORIC01003590-ORIC01003590.1-human-gut-metagenome-genome-assembly--contig:-NODE-3590-length-10601-cov-3.569175_pt1 | contig 10601 bp, 9 predicted proteins | sample MGYA00243023_ERZ508732 | MGnify/ENA primary metagenome ERZ508732 (study PRJEB26277, sample SAMN04329767) | human gut metagenome | biome: human-associated habitat | host: Homo sapiens | place: USA...
CATGCATGCACAACCATAGGCTATGGATTTTAGGCACAATGCAATATGTACAATGGATATGGCAAAGACCAATAATTCTAACATAAGTCTTTCTTGAATAATATCTGAGTTAAAGATTCCTACAACTTAAACAGTGTGCATGAAGTGCCGGAGCATGTTTTCAGGTTCCTCCGCCAAGAGCTTAGGGTCAAACTTGTACGTTAGCTTATGGATGAAGCTGCTACCCAGTATATGTCTGTATTGCGATTCGCTATATTTCTTCTGAAAAGAGAAAAGCAACACGTGCGGATTCATGTTGCATATATAAGGCTTGTCGTCCCACACCTGCCCCACTTCCTTGTCAGTATGGATGAGCAGCCCCAACGTAATATGAAAAATGTAATAATTGGGTAGCATGCTATGACGACTGTAATAATGAAACAAGACGTTTCTCAACTTACGCAAGGCGACATTGCCTTTTTCCGCCTTGATGAACCAACTCGAACATTCGCTCGGTATGGTATTGAAAAAGAGCAGGCTTTTGGTGAACATGAAAAAAGGAGCTTCTTCCACAATATTGTCTATCGGCCGTGTCATAAAGCAAGTGACATCGCACCATACCCCACCGTATTCCAACAGTAGGGATATGCGCAACAGGTCGGAATACAACGCCTCCTGTATTTTTCCGTCCCTGTGTTTCCGCTCGATAAAGTCCGGCATGACCAAATAGTCATTCAATGTATTCTCATCCAACACGATAACCCGATAGCTTCCTGCGTGCCTTCTGACGGAAGCAATGCACCGGCGCACTATGTCCGGAGCATTCTTCTCACCTTGTTTCCAATACATCCAGATTACATTTTCCGCATACGGAAGCTGTTTGATGGCATGATATTCATCGTTGTCCTTGTACTTCAGATAAGGCTTCATGCAATCGTAACACCACCATTGCGGGCGAGTCCATGCCGCTTTTTTCCAATACCAAAGTTTGGGAATGATTTCTTTTATCTGCATATACCAATCATGAGTTTTTATTACGGAAAGACTTTACCGTGGAAACAATATAGGTGTAGCTTTCAAGTGAAAGTTTTTTGGAAGCCAACCAATACAATCCGAACCCTACAACCAGCTGCATCCCCAACAGAAGATAACAGTTCATTTCAAACAGACCGACCAGATAAGCCACCGCTGCCACAGCCAGCGACAACAAAAGTTGAGGACTTATATCCGAGAATTGTTCGGCAAGCTTGTAATTCACTAGTTTTTTGTTAGGCCATGTATTCAATAACACTCCTACAAACCCGTACAGAACGTTGGCCACCGCTATCGCAAAAGGACTTATAAACATGGCAAAGCATATAGCCACCACATAGAATGGTTTTTTTATGAATTCCAGTTTCAACGTAATGTCACTGCGCCCCACAGCATTGACCGCCTGTATATTGGCCGTACTTAAAACCGTCATGCAGTATCCGATACAAAGCACTCTCATAAACGGAACGCAGGGCATCCATTTTTCCGTCAAGAGTATCAATACGACTTTATCTGCCGTCGCCGCCAGAATGAAAAGCAGGGGAAACATCACGTAGCTGCTTGTCATCATGGAGCGGCGTATGGCTCTCTTTACGCCTTCCTTATCATCCTGCAACTTGGATATGGCAGGAAAAAGCACAGCATTTATCGTTGTATTCACATTGTTGCCTATCAATGCAGGCATGGATTCCCCACGATTATAAAAGGCGAGGTCGGCAGGAGTGTATCTGGCACCCACAATGAAACTTTTCAGCTCATTGAAGAATGTACCAATAAAATTGGCGCACATCAGTTTGGAACCGAAAGAAAACAGCCCTTTGAATCGGCTGTAAGAAAAGGCCCATTGCGGACGCCATCTGATGATGCGGTTTAATGTCAATGTGTTGACCACATGATTGGTCAACTGCTGTCCGACCAAAGCCCACACGCCGAATCCCGTATATGCCAACGCAACCCCGACTATTCCCGAAACCACTGTACCGACACTCGTGGCAAAAAAGAATTTTTTGAAATCGAGTCCCCTCGACACCGCAGCCTGCTGTATAGAGTTGACGGCCTGTATCGGAACAACTAAGCCCAATGCACGAAGCACAGGACACACCAACTCGCTATGATATAAATCCGCAATGAAAGGAGCTGCCAAAAACAACAGGCCGTACAGTGCGACCGAAATAAAGATTCCGGCATAAAACATCGTAGAGAAATCCACATCATCAGCATCCTTCTTCTGAATCAAGGATGTTCCCAAACCACTCACGGCAAAAACATTGGTAATGTTGATAAATACCATCGACAAAGCAATGACACCATATTCTTGGGGAAACAAGAGCCTTGCCAGAATGATAGATATGATAAAACTGACGGACTGGGAAGCAATCCTCTCTCCAAAACGCCAAAAGAAACCGCCTACCGTCTTCTTCTTCAAATCATTTTCCATCATGCAATCCTGTTAAAAACACGAAGCCGCTCCATCTGTTTCCGCACTCCGAAAGATACGGCAAAGACCATAAAGAAAACCACAACGGACGATGCTCTACCCAAATGCCAACCGGACAGACAGACGAGGAAATAAACCAATCTGTGCCACACGTAAATATCCAACGTACATTTAACAGGAATCTTGGACATTGCAGTCGCTTTCCGGCATTCGTTCGTCTTCATAAACAGAAACAAAATGCAAGTAAAGGGTAATGTACTGTGATAAATTTCATTATACCCCCCCCGATTTGTGATATATTCACCGTATAGCACAAAAAAACCAGCCAAAAGCAAAGTATGCTTGTACCGGCGAAAAAAGTCCGCCACTGCATCATAATGACAATGAATGAACACACCCGCATAGAACGCCGGAAAAGATGCGGTGAGAAATCGGGGAATAATCCGATCCTCAAAGTAATGATTGACGGATACAGTTATTATATAGAGTAAAAAGACTCCCAATAAAGTGGAGGTTTTCCCTATACGCTTTTTCAGGATATATACTATTAACATACCTACCACTCCTTCGTACAGAAACCACAATGTCGTAATCCCGTAAGTTTCTCTCTCGTCATTCACCTGATCGATGAACGGAGACACTCCTTCACGCAACAAACATATCGTATCATAATACGTCCAATCAAAACCATTTCCCGGCACAAAGAGTTTCAAGACACACGAAACGACCATAAAAACCGCCATATAAGAAACATATAGCTTCAGCCACTTCCGACCGTTATGTACTATGGACCGTGAGAATTTTCTCTCATCGGGCTTAAACATATAATAGCCAGATACGAGATAAAAAAACGGCACGGCGCATCTTGCCAGCGGTAAAAGGTACTGATTGGCGAACATCGGCATGTGAAGTGTCACCACAAGGAAAGCAAAAGCAAACCTTCCCAGATCCACCGCATAATCACGCTTTACTTGTAAATGTTCCATCTATCACTTGTTTTATGCGTTCCGCCACACGCTCGGAAGCATGCCCATCGGAATAATTCTTATAAGATGTTTCCATAAAGTGGTGAAGATTCTCTAAATAAGATGACTTGTCGTAAGACAGAACGGCGCTATCCAATGCCTCTTGCGACATACAGCGCGGAAAAGGCAGCGTATCGAACAACGGACGCAACCCTCTGTCTTTACGATATTCATCCAGGTCGGGTGTAAAAAGGAATACCGGTTTTTTCATGATGGCGAAATCCATCATCACGGAAGAAAAATCCGTCACAAGCAAATCTCCCAAGAGAAAAAGCTCTTGTCCGTCCATGCCTTGCGAACCGTTCAATACGGTGTCATCGTAACGGAACAAAGAATCCTGAAAAGCCACATTCGGGTGCAACCGCACGATTACCATCCATTGCTTTCCGGTTTTACGCACCAAACAATCTCTGAACCGATGCGCATCGAATTCCTTGTAGGCCGATGTATTCCGATTGTCTCTGAAAGTCGGAGCATAAACCGCCACTTTCGTACCAACGGGAATGCCGTATTTCATCTTCAATTCTTTTATTTCATCTTCCGTCTGCGAAAAAAAGATATCATCCCGCGGTTGTCCGCACTCGAATATCTCGCCCGAATACCAGAAGTACCGCCGCATAATGTCACTTATCATGCTACTTCCGGAAAGCATCACATCTGTCATGGCCGAATCCCGTTGGCTATAACGGACATATATCGGGGCCAATTCATTCTCCACTTCACCTTCAATGCGTTTCAAGGCAAAGCATCCATGCCAGGTCTGTATATAATATTGCTCTTTTTTCTTGTGGAAAGGAAGTCTCGACGTCACGTTGTTGACAATGACTTTAGCCGTAGCATACTCGTATGCTTCGCGCCAACTTCCAGCTCTGACCGTTCTGATTGCCTTTGGCACCGTAGGATCCTGTTTCCGATTTACAACCCATACCAGATCGTAAGGCATCTCCCTGCGCAACAATTCTTCTGCAATATACTTCGGATTATCTCCATACCCTCTGCCGTTGAAGTTATTGAAGATTATCTTATTGCTCTGCAAAGATGCGTGACGGAACAGATTACGGTATAAATGAAACAGACAATCGTCACGCAATCCACACAAGCTTCTCTTTATCCGCTTTAGGAAACTTATCAAATTTATCATATCGATTTTTACTTCTCCATTATTGTGTTAAATATCGTATACCGGTTCCTTATCTTTTTGGCATAGGGAATCAAGCTATCAAACTCGCTTTCCTCCCAATCAAGATTGTTGTGAATGACTTTCAAAACCCCCATTCTGTTGAAATATTCTGTGATGTCGTAGTCATCGTTCGCTCCCGTACGATATTTACGGTTTATTATCTCGTGCGCCCAACCCACTTGCAGCCCATGAATGGAAGACCGATTGTGGAAATATTCGTCTATCGCATGACTAATCAGATGTTCCGCTCCGCTTGTGACACGTGTCGACCCACAGATAATCATCGAAAGTCCGGATGTTATCAGTCCATTTGTCAAATCGAACAAAAAATCTTCGGTCAACAGATCTGATTCCTTATACCTGAAAAGTGGTATTACGCTTTGCTTGGAAAGCATGTAAGCTATCTCATTGATTGACTCATGTATATTCTTGTGTGCCAGTTTCCAGTCTTGCAATGCTGAAAGATTGCTCACCAAGTCGGCCACCCCCGCATACAACAATGTTGCGGGTGAATGGCGCACTACATCAAAGTCAACTATCAATCCTATCGGAGGCTGCACGCCAAAGCTGTATTTTTTCCCGTTTCGTGTCAATCTTGCGACACAAGAATATACGGCATCGTTTGAAAGTGCCGACGGTATGTTGATGTATGGTTTATCTGCCTTGTCTGCGCAATACTTCACCAAATCCAAAACACTTCCGCCCCCAAACGCAATTAACAATCCATCATTTTCTTTTATTTGGCTTATAATTCCGGCAGCTTCTTCAGTATTTCCTCCTTCCACAAAAATAATATCACAAAACTCATTTCTAAGAAGACTTTCCCGATAAATATCGTACAGATGCTTTTGGGTAATCAAGACCTTTTGAGGAAAATGCAAATGTGATGTATGCAGCAGTTCATCTATCTTTCCTAAAATGCCCATCCCCGTTTTGACAATAGCAGGCGTTCTAACAAAATTGTAAAACATGATAGTATTGTTAATTCTTTATAACTTCATACAAACCACGTATAGTTTCAAACGTATATGTAGGTTTATAGTTAGAATTCGTGATGTCGTCCGGTTTTGCCTCACCTGTGAATACGCAAACCGTATCTACTCCAGCGTTAATGCCTACTGCAATGTCCGTATAAAGCCTATCACCGACGCAAACTATTTGTTCCAATGGTGTGTTGAAACGTTGGGATGCAACATCGACAATAGTTCGGTTTGGCTTGCCCAAGAATAATAAAGGGCTTCTGTTCGTTGCAGTCTCAATCAATTGTGCGATGGCTCCGCAATCAGGAATGAACCTGTCTCCTTTGATAGGACATTTCATGTCACAATTAGTGGCAATATAGGGATACCCTCTGCTCACATAATAACATCCCCCGACAATCTTCTCGTAGTTTAATTCCGTATCAAATCCAAGTACGACAAAATCAACATCTGCATCCCTGCTACTTACAGGAACTATCTCGAAGCCATTATCTGCCAGTTCTTGTTTGAATGAATTAGTGCCTATAACATAGAGTTTTCCTTTGGGCCTCTGTTCATTCAGATATAAAACGGTGGCATTGACCGATGATACGATGTTAGCTTCTGTAGCTTCTATTCCGAGAGTGGCAAGTTTTTCCACGTATGTCTTCGCACTCTTTGAAGAGTTGTTTGTCATAAAAGCATAATCCTTGCCCTGCCTGACCAATGTTTGGAAGAAATCCAATGTACCATCTATCAACTCGTTTTCATGATAGATGGTGCCGTCCATATCAAGAAGAAAAAGTGTTTTCTCTTTCAACCTCTTCATATCACATCTCCTTTGAAAATTTGTTCTGCCCGGCGCAAGTCATCGTGGTTGTCTATCTCGAACCATCGGCCGCAAATCTCGTAAGGAGCAAATACAGTTTTACTAAATATGGCATCCAAAGCCACTTCTGTCCACAAATTCTCGCTTTTCTTCACTTCTATCGTGTCGTATATCTCTCTCGACAGAATGCCAGCTGCATCGGCATTCAACTTATAGACATCAATGGAAACGGCATAATATTCATCCTCGGCAATCTGTTTGCTGATATGCTTTATCTTACCGTTTTCGTCCGTTGCTATTTTCATGGACTCTTCAAGATACCCACTACGGTCGCAGGCTATTAGGCTATTGCCTTCCTTGTCTTTTTCTAAAAGCCCCGCTATTATATTTGCATCGAAATACACATCCGCATTCATCAGTAGAAATCCAGAACCTTCCGTATGCTTCAAAGCCAAATACAGAGAATACATATTGTTGGTCTCCGCATAACGGGAGTTCTCAACAAATGTAATTCCATTATATCGCTCCAGGTGCTTTTTCAACACATCGGCTTTGTAACCTCCGACTTGTTTGTCAATGATGCGTATGCCATTAACCGACACCATACACTTAGGCACCTCGTCAGTAATCGGACGCAACCTTGTGCCCAACCCTGCTGCTAAAATGATTGCTTGCATTGCTTTTATTTTTGTTTGATTATTCAGTTCCTATAAATGTTCGCAGATTTGCAAACATCCAATTTGACGTTTCCTCTGCTTTACAGGGGTACGTCTAAAATAAGATTAAAATCCGGTTGATTTTATAATCCATCGGGTGAATGTTCCTCACCGCCTGTCAACTACAAAAGCTGTATGTATTCGGGCTGTACCTCCACGGCAGCGGCAAGGAGACTGGGAAGTTCTACGAACAGACGCTTGATATGTGCCCCTTGGATTTTCTGCAAATTCCCTTCATATCCGTCCAGAGGGCCGCCTACGATGCGCACTTTCCTACCTATCATGTCGGAGGATATTTCTTCGGGCGTGTAATAACACGGATTCTCGGAGGACTCAACGGCATGGATGAAACGTTGCATGTCGCTTTCCCTGACCGTCATCGGGATTTTGTATCCGCCGCGTAGGTAACGATATTGCACGGTATTGTATTTCTCGACTATAGGGTCAACTGCCAACCGCGTGCCATTCACAAAAAGCAGATCCTGAATGAAGGGCACTTCCTCCCGACAACGCCTCCCGTGCTTCACAGAAAGTTTCCACACCATGGGTGTGAATACCTCCATCCCCAAGTCCTTGAACAGCTTGTATGCCGGTTGTTTGGCGTTGCACCGCTTAAGATCGCGCATGACGAACCATAGCGGACGGTCTTGTACAGGAGTATGGAAGTCGTTCATTTTTCAGGTATGGGCATCTTTTCTAATCCTGCAAGCTGTCGTAATCCACACGGCAACAAGCAGTTACAAAATCCAAGCTATTGACTTCTATTAAGTCCATAAGATTGTTCCATTGCCGTCACTACTCATAATAGCGTTTGTGTTGGTATTGAGTTTCATGACGTTTTTTGTCCGTCTCCTAATATGAGATGGATATTTTTTGTGAAACAGTTAAATAACAATATTTTACAAAGTTTTCATAAAAAGACTCCGTCAACAAATTGCTTAATCCGTTGCCGCTTCATGAAAAATAAGCGCAAATAAATTTGTCAAAACACTTGATGTTTAATTATTTTTACTACCTTTGCAGCAGAATATCCATCTCATATTAGGAGACGGACATTTTTCGAAACAGTCGTTTGCGTCAAAGCCCCTCCAAAATCATACGGTTTACTTTGTCCACTTCGCTTGACTTTATCGAGTCGAGGTAGATTTGTGTGGTCGTTTCCGAATCGTGCCCGAGGCCTTCGCTTATGACAGCCAACGGTACGTCCCTGCCACGTGCGATGGTGGCCCAACTGTGACGCGTATAATACATTGACAATGACAGCGGCAGTCTTGCCTGATTTGCTATGTCTTTCAGGAGCCTGTTGATTTTCCTCATCTGATTCTGGTACTGCCTGCGTTCGTTTCCGTCCTCACGGGTAATGATTGGTAGGAGATAACTCGTGCCGTTGGACTTGTATTTGTCTATGATGTCCTGCATCTGCTTGGTCCATTCTATCGTCATGAGCTGTCCCGTCTTCTTGCGGCGGTATGCCAGGCAGCCGTTGTTCAGGTCCGTCTTCTTCAGGTAAGCCATATCTATGAAGGACATTCCGCGCGTGCAGAAGCTGAACATGAACATGTCCCTCGCGAAATCCATACTTGGCTTTCGCGACAGGTCCAGACCGTTGATTCTCTTGATTTCACTGAACGGTAAGCTCCTTTTCACAGTCTTATCTATACCGCAGTAGACGTTCCTGAACGGATGGCGGTCGGGTGTCAACCCCTTTTCTACTGCCAACTTGTAGTTGGTACGCAGGATACGCATATAGAAGGAGGTACTGTTGCGTGCCAGTCCGCATTTCCGCATCCATGCCTCGTAAAGTTCCATAAGCACGCCGTCCATCATGTCGAACGTCAGGTCAACACCCTTGCGGAAGTACGTGAAGCTGTTAAGCATCGAACGGTATGTCTCGGATGAGCGCACCTTGCCTATCTGTTTCTTATGGCTTATCTGTCCCCGGATGAAGTTGAACACACTGTCCGGCCGGTCTATGCCGGACGAGAAGTTGGCGGCGAGTTCGTCAAGGCTTACCTTGACGGTTGCCTTTTCACTTTCCTGCACCATCCGCTGTAGCCTGTTCAGTTCCCACTGTAGGGCAGATTCTATCGAAACAAGGTGGGCGTAGCGTGGCGAGGACGGCGTGGGTAGGGCTATCCTCCCAGCCTCGCCGTCCCATTCCTCGGCGAAGATTTTATACTCGCTCGTTATCCTGCGCACCGTGCGTCCGTATATCAGTTGAAACACTATTGAGCCTTCCTTGCCCGGCGTTGTTGACGGCCTGAATTTTAGTTTTATAGATGTCATGGTCCAATGTTTTCTTGTTCTTTATATAAATGTCGGCGACAAATGCCACATTATTTATATATTGGGGCAAAGCTATATCCCAAACCACCCATAGATTCTGCGCCAAACGATTTTTCGTTCTAAGCCAAACGATTTTTCAACCTGCTGAGATCGATTTTAGGATGTACTGACTCCGTCTTACGCACTCTTTCATACTGATCCCCCTACTCTACCTCCCACAAACAGTTTCTCGCCCGAAAAGGTTCGCTTCCTTCATACCTCTTCTGTACCAACGTTTTAAGGTGAACTTTCTATCGTACAATCCTTCACCGGGATTTCACCGGAAAACGGGTTGTCCGCATGAAACTGTTTTTAACGAATTTGCAGTTGCATTGGTTTTCAACACGTTACGGTGAAGGGCTTGACAAAGGCTTTTTCATGTCGTATATTTGCAAACGAGAAAACACCGAAAACACAAAGCCTATGGACTTCAAAAAGATTGCATGCACCGCCGTAAGACGGTGGAACGAAAAACGTATGGCAGGAAGGGCGAAGGACGTGCCCCGCGATGTTACGCCGCAGGCGGCAACCACTGTAGCCACAGCCAAAACCGACGCGGCCAAAACCGGAACCACTACGCCGAGGCCCACATCCGTTCCGCAGCACACGCCAAACGTCCTCAGGACGGCGGAAGCAAAGGCTGTTCAAAGCGAAACGCCTTCCCAAAAAGCCGCCAACCTCGAGTCTACCCTCAGCGGTTTCCTCGCCGAACGATACGAGTTCCGCTTCAACATTCTTACCGAAGCCACGGAATTCCGCTGTCTGACTGATAAGGAAAACGGGACCTTCCGGCCCGCCACGGAACGAGACCTGAATGCCATCTGCCTCGAAGCACACCGCCACGGCATCGACTGTTGGGACCGCGACGTGGCACGCATGGTGCACTCCGCCGATGTACGGGAATACCATCCCTTCCGGCAGTATTTCCAACGCCTCCCGGCATGGGACGGGCGCGACCGACTGCACGACCTGGCCACCCGTGTGTCGGACAGTCTTTTGTGGATACAGGCCTTCCACCGGTGGATGCTCGGACTGGCCGCACAATGGGCCGGACTCTCCGACGGGTTGCACGCACATAGCGCCGCGCCCCTGCTCGTCAGCGACGAACAAGGACTCGG
>ENA-ORIC01003592-ORIC01003592.1-human-gut-metagenome-genome-assembly--contig:-NODE-3592-length-10584-cov-3.294566_pt1 | contig 10584 bp, 7 predicted proteins | sample MGYA00243023_ERZ508732 | MGnify/ENA primary metagenome ERZ508732 (study PRJEB26277, sample SAMN04329767) | human gut metagenome | biome: human-associated habitat | host: Homo sapiens | place: USA...
CGCGCTCATACCGAGCATCCATAACTACACGGACGACATGTACAGCGCCGAGCGCAACAACTGGGATACGGCCTACTGGCCCCGCATGACGACCTACCAGTCGAACGGGACGAAGAACTGGACGCGTCTGCTCGAAATCCCCAATACGCGCTACATCCAGAGCGCGGCCTACCTGCGCGTGAAGAATATCCAGCTCGACTATTCGTTCCCGAAGCACATCTGTTCGGCCATTCGGCTGCAAGGGCTGAAAATCTACGTGAACGCCGAAAATCTCTTCACCTTCACGCCGCTGCACAAGTACGCTCCCAACTTCGATCCCGAAGGGCTGTCCTACGACTCGGACTTCGCATCCGCAGCGGACGGATACACCTATCCGATCCTGAAAAGCGTGACCGTCGGGGTCAACATCACATTCTAACGCAAGGAGGACTATACAATGAAAAACCATATCGCAATTCTGATCGGTGCGCTGGCTCTCTGTTCGTGCGAAGACTATCTGACGCAGGAGAACCCCAATAAAATCGAGAGCGAGTACTACTTTACCGACGAATCGTCGCTCGAAATCTATACCAACGGTTTCATCCGCAGCTTCGCCACGGCGATCAAGAGCTTCGTCGACGGCGACAAGAACGCCGACACGCACTCGTGGGACGGTCAGGCCGCCTATTTCATGGACAACTATTCGGCCGACGACGCGACCAACTGGACGACGAGCAACTGGTCGCAGCTGCGTTCGATCAACTACTATCTCGACAATATGCGCAATGCGGTGGCTTCGGACGCGATCCTCGACCATTACGAGGGCGTGGGGCGTTTCTTCCGCGCGCTGTTCTACATCGACAAGGTGCAGACCTTCGGGGCGGTTCCGTGGTACGACACGTCGATCGACGCGACCGACCAGGAGGCGCTCTTCAAGGATCGCGACAACCGTGAATTCGTCGCATCCAGAATCCTCGAAGATCTCGACTACGCCTGCACCTACTGCCTGACCTCGGACAAATACAGGGTGCGCGCGTCGTACATCCACCGTTACGTGGCCCTCGCTCTCAAAGCGCGTTTCTGCCTCTACGAAGGGACGATGCGCAAGTATCACGCGGTCGACCCGTCGACCGGACGGGCGTGGACGAAGGACGAGAGCCGGTTCTATCTCGGCGAGTGCGTCAAGGCCTGCGAGGCGATCATGGGCGACGGCGTCTATAAACTCACGGACGACCCTGCGAAGCGGCAGACGCAGTATCGCGACATGTTCACCAACGCCGATGCCTGCGGCGTCTATACCGACGAGTTCATCTGGGCGCGCGACTACGACATCGATTTGAAGGTGACCTATGCGATCAACAACTACATGGTCAATCCGCAGCACGCCAACTACGCCTTCACGCGGCAGTTCATCGACACCTATCTGATGACCGACGGTACGCCCTTCACGAGCAAGTATCCCGATTACGACGACCTCGACCTCGTGGCCGAGTGCACGGATCGCGACTACCGTCTCGCACAGACGATCCGCACGCCGGGTTTCACGCGCGACGGCGGCACGACGCAGTGGGCTCCCGACGTGAAGTTCTCCAAGACGGGTTACCAGCCGATCAAGTGGCTTACCGACGATTCGTCGAAGGATACCAATGTGGCTGCCATCGCTTCGGACGTGCCGCTGATACGTTACGCCGAAGTGCTGCTCGCCTATGCCGAGGCGAAGGCCGAACTGGGCGAGATGTCGGAGGAGGTCTGGGACAAGACGATCAAACCGCTGCGCGAACGCGCGGGAGTGAAGAGCATCTATCCCACGGCGGCCGACCCCTACATGGTCGAATATTTCCAGAATCAGGTGACCGATCCTTTCATTCTGGAGGTGCGCCGCGAACGGGGTATCGAGCTGACGATGGAGAACAGCCGCTACCAGGACATTATCCGCTGGCATCAGGGCGAGTTGTTCGCGCGGCCGTGGAAAGGCGTCTGTATCTCGGCCGTCGATACGCCGCTCGATCTCAACGCCGACGGCACGCCCGAAACGATCGTCACGGCCAATCCCAAGTTGCAGTCGACGCTCAATATCCTGATGATCGACGGCGCCTCCGAGGCGGGGCACAAACTGTCGCGGGGTACGTCGGGCAATATCCTGCCCTCGACGGCGCTCGAACGCAAATGGCAGGACTACAAATACGTGAAGCCGATTCCGACGACGGCCCGTCAGGAGAATCCCAACCTCACGCAGAATCCCAAATGGTAATAACGCTGTAAACGACGAGAAAACAATGAAAACAATCGATAAATTAAGCTTCGTTCCGCTCCTCGCCCTGCTGCTGTTCGCCGGTTCCTGCGAGAAGGACGGAGGGGTGTTCATGCGGGAAAACGATGCGATCGCCTGCGACTGTACGGAGCAGTCTATTTCGCAGAACGTCCTTTGCGACGGCGAGTGGGTCGCCGACTGCGGCGACGTGGGGTGGATCGCGATCACGCCCGAACGCGGTTCGGGCAACGGGAAGGACTACGGGTTCTTCACACTGAACATCCAGTATAATTCGGGGGCCGAGCGGACGGCGACCGTCCATCTGGTCTACGATGGCGCGGCCTATCCGATTACGGTCACGCAGGGCGCGTGCGAGTTCGCCTACGGCGAGCCGCGCGTCGAGGGCAACCTCTTCCGGAATATCGAAAGCACGGCCACGCTCCGTCTGCCTTACGTTTGCGCTTCGGGACGCGAGTCGGTCGAAATTTCCTGCACGATCACCGGTGTGGCGGCCGACGGACTCTCGGTGACGAAACAGGTCTACACCGGATTCGCCAAAGGTTCGGGCGAGTTGACGATTCCCGTCGAGGGGGCGGCGACGCGTGCGGGTGCCGTGGCGTTCGAACTCTTCGCCGACGGCGTGTCGGTCGGGAGTTGCCGCGCCAATGTCATCAGCGATCCCGACGCCGTGCCCGAAGGGCTCCCGGTGGGGTGGAATTTCTATGCGCTCGGCATGACGGGCACCGCACCGCGCGGTTCGGAGTGGGATTACAGCTGGACGACCGATGCGATTCATCCCGCGACCGATACCAATCCGCTCGATGCGCACCGGCTGCTGCCTACGGCCGGCAACGAGAATGCCTATCTGACGGCGAGCGGGGTGGTTTCGGATAACGGGAATTATACGTTCAATCCGGGTATTCAGATCAAGGGGCTGATGGAGAACGATTACTTCCTCTTCGTCATTCCGGTCAGGAACATCAAGGCGGAGCACAAACTCTCGGTGGAAGCTTCGATGGGCGCCGCGGGTTCGGGTCCCGGATATTACGCGCTCGAATATTCGGCCGACAACAAAACGTGGATGTTGGCCGAAGGCAGCACGCTCATGGAGGTGTTCGGGACGTCGGCGCAGGTACATTACTACGTTCCCAAGGAGAATACCAGCGGGGATCGGAAAACCTACGACAAGTCCACCGACAAGGGGTATCGGAAATACGTCTTCCCGCTGACCGGTATGGAGACCATCTACGAAGGCAACCTCTACCTGCGTCTGCGCATCTGCATGGACCGTCGTGCCAACGGCTCCGAAAGCACGAATACGATCGCCTCGGCATGGGCCGACCTGAAAGGCTTCGAAGTCGCCCTGGTCGAAGAATAAACAGTCATCGGGCGTCCCCGGAGGGGAATCCCCGGCCGGGGCGCCCTCAACAGAAACATTAGATTATGAGAAGTGTAAAAAAGATCCTTTGGTCGTGCGCCGTACTGGCCGTTGTATGCGGATGCACCAAACTCGAAACGCCGCCCAACAAAAACCAGCCGTCGGGCGACGGTACCGGCGTCTATAAAGTCGTGGCGCACCGCGGCGGTTACCAGGAGTGCGCCCGTCCCGACTGCTCGATCTCGTCGCTCAAATATGCGATCATGTTGCGTTGTTTCGCGTCGGAGTGCGATATCGTACTCACGGGCGACAACGACGTGCTGGTGGCGCATCCCCAAAGCGGATATCTGGTCAACGGGCTGGAACCGTTCGACCATACGGTGGCCGAGATCCGTGCGGCCGGAACGCTCGCCAACGGCGAGCCGGTCCCGACGCTGCGCGATTTCATCCGCGTGTTGCAGGACCCCGAACTGAATCCGCACGGAATGCGGCTCTGGCTCGATGTGAAGCGCCTGACCAAGAATGGTGAAGAGATCGACGTGAACCACAGCATCAATGCCTGCTACCGTGCCTGCGAGATCATCAAGGAGATGAAGGCGCAGAGTCTGTGCGAGTTCCTGATTCCGACGGGCGGCAGCATCTTCGACGTCGTGCGCGACAAGGTCATCGACGAGTACCGGATCAACCTTGCGTGGATGACCTGCACGCATCCGGACAATTACGGGAAGGCCTGGGCGCAGTTGTCGTATGACAAGATTTTCGGCGACAATACCGCCTACGGACCGATGGATTACATCAGTGCGGGCGTACCGTTGAGCGTCTACAACGTCGACGACGACGAGACGATGGATGCCGTCATTCCCTATTATCCCAAATTGAAGGCGATCTTTACGAACTATCCTTCGAAATTGATTCAGAAACTCAGGGCGCAGGGATACGCCGACTGACGCCCGCCGTTCCGGCGGCGAACCGCTGCGTCCGCAGCGGCCGAACCGACCGACGGCACGGATGCGCCCGCCCTTTCGGCTTCGCGACCGGCTGACGGCCGGATTCGAAAGGCCGCGGCGCAAAACGAATCCCTCTTCAATCTTCTTTTCTCGGGCTCCAACACCCGGCTCCCCCGCAACCGACGCATCGTCGCCGGAGGCGGGGGATTTTTTGCGCATAGAGGGATAAAAATGATAAAAAAAGTTTTTCTTCGGTAATACTTTTCGGGGAATAGATTGTATATTGATACGGAACTACCAACCAGAACCGAACCTATGCTGCTCGAACCTCAGGCTCTTCTTTCCGGCGTGAAAAACGGAAACCGACTGATGTTCACCCTGTGTTACGACCGATACCACAGGGGGATCTATCTCTTCGTGCTCAAATACGTGCGCTGCGAAGCGCTGGCGGAGGATATCGTGCAGGAGGTGTTTTTCCGGTTGTGGTGCAACCGCCGCGGACTGCGGGAGGAGGGAAATCTGGCCGCGTTGCTCTATGCCATGGCCAAGAACCTGACCGTGAATGCGATCCGCAAGCATAAGATCGTCGAGACGGGCAACGTCCGCTATTACGATCTGCATGAGGGGAGGCAGGAGCCGGCGGGCGAGAGCGATTCCGACGAAACGATGCGGCGGCTTCGGCTGGCCGTGGGGGAGTTGCCGGCGCGGCAGCGGACGATCTTCAACCTGAAAATTTACGAAAGCCGTTCCAATCAGGAGATCGCCGACATGCTCAACGTCTCGGTCAACACCGTCAAGGTGCATTACGCGCGGACGATGAAGCACCTGTGCCAACGATTGAAGAAAAATTAGGAACCATTTCGTTAAGCCGAGTGCAATCGAGTTTACTCGAATTGCCGAGGCGAGAAATGGAGCATGAAAATGAACGTTTTCGTTAAGCCGAGCGCAGAGCCGAACTTGTTCAGGCTATGCCGAGGCGAGAAAACGACTGTTGAAAACAAACGAACGTTTTCGTTAAGCCGAGCGCAGAGCCGAACTTGTTCAGGCTATGCCGAGGCGGGAAAACGACTGTTGAAAACAAGCGAAGAATGAAATTCAACCTTTTCGGTAAGCGGGAGCGGAAGCCGTCTGCGGATTATGCCGGTGCGGAAAAGGAGCGTTGAAAACAGACCATATGGGAAGAAAATCTTTCGAAAAAGCCGGCGGCCTTTCGCCGGAACGCATCCGGCAGATGGACGCCGACATCGCGCAGGCGCTTTCGTCCGAACGGGAGACCGGCGGAGTCGATGTGCCGTCGCTCAAACTGCTCGACGCGATCGACGCCAAGATACGCCGGCGCAACCGTCGGTCGGTCGCAGGTGCCTTCGCGGCGGTGTGCCTGCCGCTCGTCGCGCTCTGCCTGACGGCGTTTGCGGAGTTGTACGGCTGGGGGCATGAACCCGTGATGCGGAGCGTGCAGGTGCCGGCGGGCGAGCATCTGCGGGTGTTGCTGGCCGACGGTTCGGCCGTGACGCTCAATGCGTGCAGCGAGCTGCGCTATCCCGAACGCTTCGCACGCCGTCGCCGCGAGGTGCGGCTGGTGCGCGGCGAGGCTTTCTTCGAGGTGGCGCACGATGCTTCGGCACCCTTCACGGTCGAGACCGACGACGTGTCGGTCGAGGTGCTCGGAACGAAATTCAATGTCAACGCCTACGACAAGGAGGTGACGACCGTCTATCTCAAAGAGGGGAAGGTTCGCCTGACCGAGCGGGTGACGGGGCGGCAGAACCGGTACCTCATGGCGCCCGACGAGATGCTGGCCGTCGACCGGAACGCCCGCACGTGCCGTGCCGTGCGGCCGGCCGGGAAGTCGGCTCCCGAAGCATGGCTGCACAACAACTACGCCTTCACGAACGCGCCGTTGGAGGATGTCGTGGAGTTCCTCGAACGGCATTATGCCGTCGAGATCGAGGTGGCCGACGCGCGCATTCTCCAATACAGCTACACGATGGAGTTCTACAACGAGACGATCGACGAGGTGCTTTCGGTGATGTCGCAGATCACGCCGATCCGCTATTCGCGTGTCAACGACCGGATTACCGTCCGAGCCGCCCGATGATTTATACCCGACTGAACAGATAACCTAACTTTATCATTATGAATCTATTTAGACTTCCTTGCGGAATTCCGTGGGGAGGGGCGAGACGGCTCGTGCTTACGCTAGCCTGTCTGTTCGCCCTCTCCGGTCTCTCCGCGCAGAACGTGACGCTCCGCTTCGAGCGGGCGAAGCTGAAAACCGTGATGGACGAAATCACGAGGCAGTGCGACCTGAGTTTCGCGTACAGCCGCGAAGTGGTCGATGCCGACCGGATCGTCAGTATCGATCTGAAAGACGCGCCGATCGATGCGGCGTTGCAGAGCCTTTTCCCGTCGGGGAACGGGATCGACTATGCGATCAAGAACCGCAAAATCCTGCTTTCGGCCGGTAAACAGTCCTTGCATGTCGACACCGTTGTCTCGGGACGGGTGGCCGACGACCAGAACCGCCCGCTCGTGGGGGCGACCGTGGTCGTGGCGGGCACTTCGCAGGGTACGACGACCGATCTCGACGGGAATTTCTCGCTGCGCGTAAATGCTGTTGATCCCGTCCTGAAAGTCGATTATCTGGGCTACGAACCGCAGGAGTTGCGGGTTTCGCCGTCGCAGACGACCTTCGACATCCGGCTCGCGCTTTCATCGAAGGCGATTGATGACGTGGTGGTCGTGGGCTACGGCACGGTCAAGCGGCGCGATCTGGTGGGTGCGGTCGATCAGGTCGACCGGAAGGTCATCGAAGACCGTTCGACCGGAACGCTGGCCCGTGCCTTGCAGGGGCAGTTACCGGGCCTGAACATCACCTTCACCGACAGCAAACCCACGCGCGGGGCGTCGGTCAACGTCCGCGGATCGGGTTCGATCGGTGCGGGCGGTTCGACGCTCGTCCTGATCGACGGCGTGGAGGGCAGCATCAATGCGATCAACCCGCAGGACGTGGAGTCGGTCTCGGTGCTCAAAGACGCTTCGTCATCGGCGGTGTACGGTGCACGCGGTGCTTTCGGCGTCGTGCTGATTACGACCAAGAGCGCCAAGAAAGGGACGCCCGTCATCAATTACAACGGTTCGGTGACGATCAACCGCCGCACGGTGACGCCCGATGTGGTGACCGACGGTCTGACGTGGATCAACTGGTGGAAGGATTGCTACAATGGTTATTACAACGGTTCGAAGGCGCTCCTGAACCATGTCGATTCGACGATTCCCTATACCGAGACGATCTATCAGGAATTGATCCGCCGTTCGCAGGACCCTTCGCTGGCGCGCACGACGGCGCTTTCGGGGCACGACCAGTTCGGGTGGGCCTATTACGACTCGACCGACTGGCATTCGCTCTTCTACAAGGACTACAACTGGTCGACCGAGCACAACCTCTCGATTTCGGGTGGCGGCGACCAGGCCGACTACTATATTTCGGGCCGTTTCTACGATATGGACGCCATCTACAAGGTGGGCAACGACAGCTACAAGAAGTACGACGTGCGCGCCAAGGGAACGCTTAAAGTGCGTCCGTGGCTGCGTCTGACCAACAACATGTCGGTCTCGGTGATCGATGCCTACGAACCCAAGCATCAGAAGAACAACTCGCAGATCCCGCGTCTGATCAACCACACGGCTATGCCGCTTTCGCCGGTGAAGAACCCCGACGGTACGTGGACGGCCGCGGCAGCCAAATCGGGCTATGCCGCCTTCTCGGAGGGGACTTCGTGGCGCACGAACGACTATGTCTACCTGCGCAACAAGTTCGACGTGAACATCGATCTGGTGAAGGACGTGCTGACCGCTTCGGTCGACTACTCCTACAACTACACCAACCGCAAGCGCATGGACGCCCAGACGGTGATCGAATACTCGAAAAAGCCGGGCGAGATTCTCTACGAGTCGGAGGCTGCGGGCTCCAATCTCCAAAGCGTCGAATACCAGACGCGCTACCAGTCGGCCAACGCCTACCTGAACTGGTCGCCCAAGCTGGGCGACGACCACACGTTCAAGGCGCTCGCAGGCTGGAATATCGAGAAACAGAAATACGAGACGCTGACGATCAAACGCGAAGGGTTCGTCACCGCTTCCAAACCGTCGTTCGGACTGATGAACGGTACGACGACCGACCCGACCGTCGGCGGATACATCTGGTCTTACGTGGGCGCTTTCTTTCGGCTCAATTACGGTTACAAGGGCAAGTACCTGGCCGAGGTGAGCGGCCGCTACGACGGTTCGTCGAAGTTCCCGACCAACTCCAAATGGGGATTCTTCCCCTCGGCATCGGTGGCGTGGCGCGTGTCGGAAGAACCGTGGATGAAGTGGTCGGAGGAGTGGCTCGACAACTTCAAGATCCGCCTTTCGGCCGGTTCGATGGGCAACGGCAACGTCGATCCCTACTCCTACACGTCGGAGATGACCGTGGTTACCGCTTCGGACATCGTGCTCGGCGGAGGGCTGCCCTCCTATACGACGGTCGGCAGTACGGTGCCCGTGTCGCTGACGTGGGAGAAGTCGACGACCTACGACCTGGGGCTCGACCTCGATTTCCTGAACAACCGTCTCTCGTTCAGCGGCGACTACTACCGCCGCTACACCACCGACATGTACACGCCCAGCATTTCGCTGCCGTCGGTCTACGGCACCACGTCGCCCAAGGGCAACAACGCCGAACTGCGCACTACGGGCTGGGAGCTGTCGCTCACATGGCGCGACTCGTTCAAGCTGGGCGGCAAGCCGTTCGATTACAGCATCAAGGCGATGGTGTGGGACAACCGTACGGTGGTGACCAAGTACGAGAATGCCACCCGTTCGCTCGGTACGCTCAAAGGCTATATCCAGAACGGCGGTTCGCCCTCGGACTTCTACGAAGGCATGGAGCTGGGCGAGATGTGGGGGTATACCGTAGCCGGGCTGTTCCGCGATCAGGCCGACATCGACTCCTCGGCCACGCACGACTTCACGCAGGCGTCGGACAAGGTGACGCGCCCCGGGCAGGTCAAGATCGCCGATCTCGATCATAACGGCAACATCGATCCCGGCGCCTTCACTGCCGACGATCACGGCGACCTGTCGATCATCGGCAACATCAATCCGCACTACATGTTCGGCGTCAATCTGGCGGCCAACTGGAACGGCATCGGACTGTCGGTCTTCCTGCAAGGCGTGATGAAGCGCGACTGGTACCCCTCGCCCGATTCGGGTTATTTCTGGGGCAAGTACGCCCGTCCGTTCATGTGGGTGCTGGGCATTCACAACTATACGGACGACATGTACAGCGAGGAGAAGAACAACTGGGATACGGCTTATTGGCCGCGCATGACTACCTACCAGTCGAACAGTTCCTATTCGTGGACCAAACTGCTCGAAATTCCCAATACCCGTTACAAGCAAAACGCGGCCTACCTGCGCGTGAAGAATATCCAGGTCGACTACACCTTCCCTAAGGCGCTGTGCCAGAAGATCCGTTTGGGCGGGTTGAAGATTTACCTGTCGGGCGAGAATCTCTTCACCTTCACGCCGCTGCATAAATATGCCCCCAACTTCGACCCCGAAGCACTGGGATACGACACCGATTTCTCTTCGACGGCCGGCGACGGATATACCTATCCCGTGCTCAAAAGCGTGACGCTGGGCGTCAACATCACATTCTAATCAGGGAGGAAGAGCATTATGAAAAAATACATTGCAATCCTGTTCGCATGCGTTTCGTTCTGCGCGTGCGAGGATTTCCTGACACAGGAGAACCCCAACAAGATCGAGAGCGAATACAACTTCAAGGAAGAATCGTCGCTGGAAATCTAAGCCAACGGTCTGACGCGGAGTTTCGCCACGGGCATCAAGAACTTCGTCAACGGCGACAAGAACGCCGATACACACGCATGGGACGGTGCGGCGGCCTATTTCAAGGACAACTATTCGGCCTCCGATGCGTCGAACTGGGGGACGAGCAACTGGTCGCAGCTGCGTTCGATCAA
>ENA-ORIC01003593-ORIC01003593.1-human-gut-metagenome-genome-assembly--contig:-NODE-3593-length-10579-cov-14.041135_pt1 | contig 10579 bp, 4 predicted proteins | sample MGYA00243023_ERZ508732 | MGnify/ENA primary metagenome ERZ508732 (study PRJEB26277, sample SAMN04329767) | human gut metagenome | biome: human-associated habitat | host: Homo sapiens | place: USA...
CGGGTAGCTGAGCATGCAAAGCTACAGAAGCTATAGCAAAAACGGAAGTGGATAAAATGGTTTTAAGTAAATTCATAATGTATTTTATCGTTTCTTTATTTATTCTGCTGGATATTCAATATGAACATTCTAAAGTTTCACCTCAATTGCTGTACCGGTATAATTCACCATCTTTCCTCCCTTCAATGGTTTATCGCCTTCTCCTGATCTATGATTTACGAGAACTACTTTGAACTTCCTCTTTTCCAACATTCCGGGATATCTTCCTTCACGGTCGCTGATGTGCAAAGTACGGTTACTATCATCCCAACGGAAAGTGATAGTAGAATAAACTCCCTTTTCATAATTGTAATTATCGTTCTCATCCTCATAAAGAATAAAAGTTGCATTAGCACCCGGATAAACACGAATCTCCAGGTCATCCCAACTTTTTTCTGTGGCATACTGCACCGCAGGCCCCCAAGGAATTATAGAACCGGCACGGATATAAACAGGCATGATATCAATAGGTACTTCACGCTGTATGGTTTGGCCACCAGCCAACTTTGCCCCAGTCCAGAAATCAAACCAGTTACTTCCCTCAGGCAAATATACATCCGTTTTCTCTATTTTCCGCATATTTTTCTGATAACCATTCTGTTTTTTATCCTGCCATGTATAGAGAGAATCAGTTACCGGACGTACTAAAAAACTACGTCCGAACATATACTCCGTATCCATATCAAGTACTTTCTTGTCTTTCGGAAAATCCATCACCAAAGGACGAATAATGCTGCCTGCCTTATTTGTTACTTCCCAAGTAGTACTATATAAATAAGGTAATAAGCGATAACGCAAATGGGTATATTTCTCCAATGCATCATAAGCCCAATCACCTTTATCGCCGAACTGATAGATCTCTACAGCAACAGGACTGGAATTATGAGAACGCATGATAGGTTGGAAAGCTCCCCACTGATACCAACGGACGTGTAACTCATGATAAGCAATATTATTAACATCATTATTATATTTCCAAGCAAAAAATCCTCCCAAGTCAGTGTTCCAGTAAGGAATACCACACAAAGAATAATTCAGGCCAGCTGCCAGTTGCTTGCGCATCACTTCCCAAGTAGAAACGACATCTCCACTCCATGAATGTGAAGCATAACGCTGCTGTCCCAAGAATGAAGAACGGGTAAGTAAGAATACCCGCTTGTCGGAAGTGGTAGCACGCTGGTGCTCATAAACACCTTTATTGGACATCAAAGGAAAAGCATTGTGAACTCTTCGGAAAGAACCTAAATAAGTTTTTGTATCAAAATCTTTATCTTGAATCTCCAGATGATCGGGTTCGGTAGAATCCAACCACCAGCCGTCCATACCTAGATCAAAGATATTCTTTTTCATTTCATTCCAATAAATACTTCTTGCTACAGGATTGAACGGATCGTAAGGTTTCACTCCGGCTTTAGGCGGCCAAGTCTCAAAATGAAGCAAAGCATTCAGACTGTCCATCTTATGATACATCTCTGTCCACGGACCAAAAGAGGCCCATACAGAAATCATGATATGCGCATTCCGCTTGTGTATATAGTCAATCATTTCTTGAGGGCTTTTTATTCTTGGAGTACCATAACGTGCATCCGGATTCTCACCATTCGGAAGATATTTCATGTATTCTTTGTCGCCCATCTTATTAATATAGCGAGGATTCTGGAACTTCATGGAGTTCCAGTTAGAATCACATCCCCAATACTGCCAATCCTGAATGATTCCATCCAAAGGAACTTTCCGATCACGGTATTCATCAACCACTTCGCACAGTTCATCCGGACTCTTATAACGCTCGCGGCACTGCCAGAATCCAAGTGTCCACAGCGGATAAAGAGGAGCCTGCCCGGTCAAATCACGGACTCCGGCTATCACGCCGTCCGCATTGCTACCATAAATGAAATAATAGTCGGCACAATCGCCCACTTCAGAATCGAATGACATTTCTTGCGGATTATCCGTAAACATAGTTGGGGAATAATTGTCCCAATAAAGTCCGTAACCTTTCACTGAATGAATAAAAGGAATACAGATACTCATATTCTTGTTACGAAGAAAAAGTTTTTGATTGCGCTGATTCACTTTTCCAGTCTGTTGTTGCCCCAATCCATAAATCACTTCATCCTTATCTAATAAAAAAGCCTGCCGGACATTGTAAGAAAAAGTACCCGCATCATCAAACGGGGTGAACTGTGTTCCATAATCCTTGTCTTTTAACAACACCCTTCCGGTTGCATCATAGAAATTGATTCCACCTGTAGATGAATTGACCTCCACCTGTAATGCATCCGACTTTAAACGAATATACTCTTTATTCATTGCAAACTCCACAAAGGTCTCCTCAGGCTCTTTCATTACTACAAGGCTCTTCTTGTCATACGAACTTCCCTCCGGTGTCTTATAAACCCGGACAATGGATGGAGAATAAAATGCCACTTCAACATCCATACCTTGTACAGTAGTCTTAACTCCTTGCGATATTTTCTGATAGCTCTGTGCCTGGGAAAATAATCCCAGACAGAGGAGCAACAAAATTATTGAAATCTTTTTACTCATAATTCTTTCTAATTTAATGTAGAAAAGAAAAAACAACCTTTTCATCCTTAAAAAAACATCCAATAAATACTATTTAGAATATCCCGGATTCTGTTTCAGATTACTATTGGTCAACAATACTTTATTTGGAATAGGATACAGATTTTTGGTTTCATCACTCTTATCATGAGAGAACCAAGCTTTTGTAGTGAAGATGCCAAAACGAATCATGTCCTGACGGCGGCGTCCTTCCTGACAAAACTCCCAACCAAGCTCATCAAGGAAACGACCATATTTAATATCCGTTCCTCCATCATGTTCTGTCTTATAACTATCTCTCCGACCATAATCATATACACTTCCTCCCATCAGTTCCGCGTCTGTAACTTGCGCTTTTTCAGGTTCATTCTTGAAGGCGCGTTCACGTACCTGAGTCACCAAAGCACCTGCTCCCGATTTGCCCAAACGCATCAATGACTCCGCTTTCATCATCAATACATCCGCATATCGTAACAACGGCCAGTCATTGCTCAAACGGTTGGTTATACCGGTGGCATATTCAAATTTACCCCAACGGAACCCATCATCCACATCCGACTGATCAATAGAGGGGACATCTACCGTATAAATCAATGGTTTTCCATCAATACTACGCTTCAAGATTTCACCGGAATAGGTATATTGCTGACCTTGAATATAGTTATCCTCTAAACGTGCATCATCCTCATCAAAAGAATTAATAAACTGAGGCACTGCGCACACGCCTCCCCAAGGACGTGCAGTCAATTGGTAAGTATCTTGATTCTCAGGTGCTAAAGTGTACATATGAAAATCAAAATCATTCCATCCTGTCACATAAATTTCATCAAACGGCAATGCAAAGATAATTTCTTTAGAATTCTCATTATGCGTTACAAAAACATCCTTCTGATTATTCTCCAATGCATATTCTCCGGACTTCTCGGCATAATTAATCACGATATCACACTCGTCAATACATTTCTGCCATTGAGCAGTACCCGACCAAACTTCAGCATTCAAATACATTTTGGCCAGCAATGTATGAGCCGCCCACTTATTGAAACGTCCATAATAATAACCTCTCGGCGTTTCGGACAACAAATCCATATTCTCCGTTATTTCTTTCACAATAAAGTCAAAGACCTCTTTACGAGTAGACTGTTGCGGCAAAGAAGTATCTTTAAAATCTGTCACAATGGGCACATTACCATACAAATCAATCAAAATATAATAATATGAAGCCCTCAGTACTTTCAATTCGGCAATCAACTTTTCTTTCGTTTCTCCATCCACACTGATCACACCTTCTTCTATCTGAGATAAAATACGGTTACAGGTATTCACACCATTGTACGTACGTTCCCATCCTTGAAGCACACCGTCATCCTCGGTAGTCCAAGTATGCTGATGCCATCTTTTATAGATATAACCGTCTACCCATCCAATACCATCACGGGCAGGAAGAACATCTTGATCCGCACACAATTCCTGTGCACGAACCACTCCGTTCCATTGCAGCAACGTTTCACGCCAAGGTATATAAGCGGCATTTACCAGATAACTGACATCTTCCTCCGTTTTCGGTACGTAATCCTCAGACACTACCTGTCCATAGCTCTCATGCAGTAAATCAGTACAAGCTGTATTTCCCAACAATGCGGCTGTCATCAGTCCCATTGTCCATAATTTTATATTTGTTTTCATCTTCAATTCCTTTTTAGTTCATTAAAATTTCACATTAACGCCGAAAGTAAATGAGCGCACACTCGGATATCTGTCACGTGTATCATACCCCGGAGTCAAACCATCTGTTGATACTTCCGGATCAATACCTTTATATCCGGTTATAGTCAAAGCATTCAATACCGAACCATAAATACGGAGTGACTTTATATATTTACCTACCTGACCGAAGCTATATCCCAAAGTGATATTGTCAATCTTCCAGTAGTCACCATCTTCTACATAATAGCTATTGAATTCCGGTTCCACTTCCGGACTCAACGTATGCTTGCCAAATACCAAGTCATTCACAGACTTCAAACGATTTTCAAAACGGCTGTTTTTTACATTCTCATAATTCATACGTCCACCATTGATTATCTGGAAACCAAACGCGCCACGCATCGTCACATTCAAGTCGAAGTTTTTATAACGAAGAGTATTGTTCCATCCCGCATACCATTTAGGAAGACCGTTACCAATAACATGCTTATCTTCGGGAGCATGAGTAAAATCTTTATAGTTCACCAACTCACCATTCCTGTCTTCGTAGATCCAACGACCTTCACTGTCCACATCTACTACTTTAAAGCCATAAAAATTACCGATGCTTTCACCTACCTGTACTCTGTGAGAATCGGCTACCTGACCGGAGTATTCCACAGTACCCGTATTAAAATAGTCATAATCCGACTTAAAGATGCTGCCAGACAAACTGATTAGCTTATTAGAGTTCAAAGAGAATGTTCCGGTAGTGCTCCATTCAAAATCTTTATTCTGAACAGGAACCACAGTTACCAACACTTCCACACCACGGTTTCTCATTGTACCCCCATTGGCCATCGTCTTATTATACAAGTTCGGAGGAGTCGGTACTCCATATTCGTATATCAAGCCATCCACATCACGGTTATAATAATCAATAGAACCGGACAAACGGCCACCCCATGAAACGAAGTCCAAACCAATATTGGTTTCTTTCTTTTCCTCCCATTTCAAATCAGGATTCGGATTGGATGCCGGAACAATGGTCTGTACCCAATTCCCATTTACAAAAGCATACGAGCCGTATTTCAACATAGCCACCCCCAGGAAAGGATCTTTAGGCTGTGAACCCGTCACACCATATCCCACACGAAGTTTCAAATCATCAAATATCTTCTGATTCTTCATAAATGCTTCTTCGGTAATTCTCCATCCTACAGATATAGATGGGAAAAGCCCCCATGCATTATCAGTACCCCATAACTGGCTGGCTCCTTCATAACGAAGAGCTCCCATCAACAAATAACGATTCTTGAACGAATAGGTAGCCCGCCCAAAAAAACCGATCAAATTTGTAGGAGTTTTCTTTGAGCCGATATTCGCTTTACCGTCTTTCAAAGCAGAACCAATGCCAATATTATGCCATCCGCCAAAATAATCATCCTGAAAACCATAGTTATCAATCCAAAGCTCTTCAAAGTCTGTTTCATTGTAGCTATAACCACCCAAGACACTAAATTTATGCGCACCGATTTCTTTGTTATATTGTGCAGTAAGTTCCATCAACTTCTCCATCTTGGTATAAACACCTACCGAAGACCAACCAGCCAATCCATCACGCAAAGCAGAAATATGGTTCAAAGTTTCACCGTAGCCACGGTTCATATTGTCACGAATATAAGAGAATACGGCAGAAAGAGTCAAATCTTTGATAGGATTATAAACAATATTTCCATTGTAACGCAACTGCGTCTTTTTTACATTTCCTTCAGCCTCATACAACAAAGCCAACGGATTCTCGTATTCGAATTTGCTCACATTCTCATTCCATGTACCATCCTCATTTCTTACCGGATCAGTCGGGTTTCTACGAGTTGCCTGGCCATATACCCAACCTCTGAAACTACCCCCACTAGTTGTAGATTCCATCTGGTTTTTCTTACCAAACAAACCGAATTTCAACTTCAACTTATCATCAAACATACGGTGGGTTACCTCAATACGTCCTTGAAAACTTTCGAAATCCGATTTTTTCATGATCCCTTGACGAGAGGCATAGTTCAAGTTGGCAATATAATTAGTCTTTGAATTGCCACCCATCAATGACAAGTTATGAACATGGCTAACCGGTGTACGGCTAATCTCATCAATCCAATCCGTATCAGCCCCATGGTCCTGGTCAGGATAAAGGGTACGGAACTCATCTGCATTCAGCATATCCAACTTTTTGGCTATAAGAGAAGTACTGACGTAGCCATTATACTCCACCTGGTTAATATCCACTCCTTTAGCCTGTTTGGTAGTAATTAAAATCACACCATTCGTACCGCGCGTACCATAAATAGCGGCAGCAGAACCATCCTTCAGCACGTCCACGCTCTCCACATCTTCGGGAGCCACTGTACCGAGTTCTCCCGGAATTCCGTCAATCAATACCAAAGGAGCTGTATTAGCTCCACCAATGGTATTTGTACCACGAAGACGTATCTGAGTACTTCCCGTCGGGTCACCGTTAGGATTGGTAATGGCCAGACCGGCTACTTTTCCTTGAATCAGCTGTCCCACATCTTTCACGGCTCCTTTTACAAAGTTGTCGGCTTTCACACTAGCTACAGAACTGGTCACATCACCTTTACGCTGTGTACCGTAACCAATCACCACCACTTCATCCAAGGTTTTGGTATCCTCCTTTAAAACAATCTCTAATGAATTCTTTCCTGCTGTCGGGACTTCCTGAGTGACATAGCCAATATAAGAAATAACCAACACACTCTTTGCCGGAACATCCAACATAAAGTTTCCATCAAAATCGGTAATGGTTCCCATGGTATTATTGCCTTTTACAACAACACTGGCTCCTATGACAGGCTCGCCGGAAGAATCTTTCACCTTACCCGTCACTTTTTGCTGGGCTAAGGCCGTTAATGAAAAGCTTAGCAGAGTAAGCAACAAAAACAAATGTTTCATTCTATATTAAATTTAAAGTTATACATACCTTTACTGCGGGAATGAATGAAGAAGATGTGTTTTTCTCCCCGTAAAAGGTTGTGGCAAAAGAATGAAATAGGAAATAGAAATACAGGTGAAGAACCATGCTAACAGGGGATACAAATAGCTCTAGCTATAACTTGACGCATTTGTACCCCCTATTTGCAACAATTAAAGGACAGGAAGATGTTTATTCTTCGTGTTGTGATTTCTGGAACTCACTGGGAGTCATTCCAAATTCCTCCTTAAAGCAAGTGGTGAAATACTTCCGATTAAAATACCCCAACGTAGCGGCAACCTCTGTTACACTTTTGTCTTTATCTTCCAACATGTGTCTGGCATGCTTCATCTTGATGTTCCGGATAAAATCCAATGGAGTTCGGCCTGTTATGGCTTTCAATTTACGGGTCAAAGTAGAACGGGACATATTCATGGCATCAGCTAGAGCTGTCACATCAAAATCAGGCTCAGTAAGGTTATCTTCCACGGCTTTTACCGCTTTCTCCAATAGAAGTTTGTCCAGTTGTACAAACTCAGGTTCAGGCAAATTCACCTTACTATCCAAATAAATACGCATTTTAATCATCTCCTTGCTGTCCGCCCACATTTCATTATTCTTACGGTCCACGCGTTTCAGATAAAGATACAGACTATAACCGGATACACCCATCACTATCAATACATAGAACAAATACGCCCACCAAGTTTCATAAAAAGCAGGAAGGCGTCGGATAGTCAGTTCAGTTACCTCTTTACTCCAAAGACCATTTTCATCCGTCGCTTTCACCTGAAAAGTATAAGTGCCCTTACTCAGATGATTATAAAAAGCCGAGTTTTTTCCACCTTCCACATATACCCACGCTTTGTCCACTCCTATCAACCGATAAGCATAGCGTATTTTTGAAGCATAACGGTGGTTAAGAGAAGAAAAACTAATTTCCAAATTCTGATCATCGGGATGCAATTCTATCCGGTTAATGGAATTGCTACTCTTTCTATCTCCGAATATCAATGATTCTCCTTGCAACTTTATATCAGTTATCTTGGTCTTCACTGCACTAGCCTTTCTTTCCAACCCGTTTGATGGAGTAACCATGCAAATACCCGGAATGCCGCCCCAATAAATATTGCCATCTTTTGCTTGACAAACAGCAGTGGGAAGAAAGCGACGCAACAAGATAGAACCATCCGTGGTAAGATAGGTGCGGAACGAACCGTTACGAGGATTAAATTCTATCAGTTTCTGGTTTGTATCAATCCAAATATGATTATATGCATCAGCCACTATTTGATTCACCTGATTACCGTTCATACCACAAGCCTCATTATAACTGACCAACTTATTCTCTGAAGGATCATAAGAATAGACTCCTCCGTCACAAGTTCCCAACCACAAAATCCAATCGGGAGCAATAGACAGACAAGAGAAATTCTTGTCCAATTTGAAAGAACGAAGTTTTTCATCCGCCGTTGTCTGAAACAAACCGTTGTCTTGAGTACAAATCCATATCAACCCTTCCTTATTCTCCACGATTCCCATCACATGCCCCACATCGGGATAAACCTGTTTAATTCTTTTCTGACGGACATCATAACTGCAAAGTCCTTTGTTCAAGCCTATCCACAAGATTCCGTGCGAGTCTTCATACAATTTGGTCACCGTAGCGTTCGATTCCACCTGCCCGTTCAAATCAATAAGATCCACCAGATACATCTCCATACCCTTACGGATCATACCATAAACCAATCTATTCAAATCTTTTGCCACCCAAATACCGTTATTAATACGTGCTCGAGTCATCTCTCGTCCGTTATCCAAAGACAACGAAACAAGCTCGGGAAAATCCGAATAGATTTTCACTTTATCCTGCTTCAAGTCATATAACACCAACCCGGTTCTTTCTTGCATCATCCACATCATACCGTCTCCGTCATCACACAAAGCCATTACAGCCGGACTGCGGTTTACTCTGTCCGCCAAAGCGGGTAAGGCATAATCCTTGGTCATATTATCCATCAGATGTACAATGAAACTAGGACGGTCAAAGGCCGACACCCATAGACATCCCCTCCCTTTCAGAACTTCTACCAACATATGATTAACAGGCAGAAGCCCTGTCTGGAATTTCAATTGTTTTAACGTCTTATCCGGTTGTATTTGTAAGGACATGAAATCGTGCCCGGTGGTTAACCAGATATACCCCAGTTTATCATCCTGTACCAGACTAAGGATGACCCCATCCTCCTCACCGGCAGCATTGACCGGTATTTCAGAATATACAAACATAGAATCTTCAGGAGCCGAAGGGTCAAAACGCACCACACCATCCCCCCAGGTTGCCAACCAGAAGTATTCCTGTTCATTATCCTGAACCATCACCGTAGGATTTTGTCTTCTCATCTTATCAGGATAAGGAACGAACTCGTCTTTTTCTTTGTCCAAATGATATACCCGGCCATTCCACACAGAAATAATAATCTCATGGTTGCGGCTCTCACAAAATCCGGAAATAGTAGTTCTTCCGTACTTATTCCGGAGGGGATACTCTTTGACCAACTGTCCGTTGATGTCATATTTGGCCAATATAGAACGATAGCTCAGCCACATATAGCCGTCACTGGTAGCATATAGATACATCACCGGAATATTCTTCAAACGCTCCCGGTCCATAGGATGTACACTGTAGTCCGATTTATCAAGAATATACACCCCTTTGTCTGTACCGAACCATATATTCCCCTTCTTATCCTCAGCGATACACTCCACCAAATTGTCCTCTAATAATCCCGGAGTTTCAATGTCCGAACGAAACACTTTCACATGATAACCGTCATCACGACATAATCCGTTCACCGTGCCATACCACATATATCCTTCGCTGTCTCTGAAGACGCGATGAATGGCATTTACCGGCAGCTGGTCAATGGTAGGGATATCTGTAATAGTTATGTTCTGAGAACACACCAAGAAGGAGAGAAAAGATAGTATAAAGGTCAATATATATTTCATTGTGCTTTCGGTTAGAATCATAGACTGCCACAAAGTTATAAAAAAGAAACCGGATACTCTAGCAAATTTTAAAATTTGCTAAAGTATCCGATAATTGCTCCACTCGCAGGTTTCCTTCTTTTGAAGCTTCCTCCTTACATCTGTGTCTTTAATTCTTTTCGGTAGCTTCTTCAGCAGTCTGTGTTTCCACCCCTACGGGAAAAGTATATCAATAACCGAAACCGGTTGCTTTTACATACACCTTATAATCTTTAATCATGCCGGGAGCTCCCTGTTCCGCACGTG
>ENA-ORIC01003594-ORIC01003594.1-human-gut-metagenome-genome-assembly--contig:-NODE-3594-length-10575-cov-3.768432_pt1 | contig 10575 bp, 9 predicted proteins | sample MGYA00243023_ERZ508732 | MGnify/ENA primary metagenome ERZ508732 (study PRJEB26277, sample SAMN04329767) | human gut metagenome | biome: human-associated habitat | host: Homo sapiens | place: USA...
TTTTTTTACGGGGGGGGTAGATGTCCGAGGGCGCTCAAGGGGTTGCGACTTTAAAGGCGTCGTTCCCCCCCCCGCACCCCCCTCATCCCGCAAACTTCATACACTTAATATACGAAGCAATACAAGTGCGCCAAGGGGACGAAACTGCCAACCGTTTGGCAGGCAGGAAAATTCGTGCTTACATTATATTATATGAAAAAAGCACCGGTTTGTCAATAGCTGACCGCCCCGGTGCGAAAAACTTTGTAGCCGTACACAGCAGGACGCCCCTCACAGAACGTCCCACTGTATATTTTTTATAGCCAATTAAAGCGAAATTATTTCAGCGCCGCGTCAAGCCCATACTTATCAGTGATATGATGCGCTATCTTACAAAGCAGCGCCGCCGCGTCCGGCATAAGCTCCTTGTCAAAATGATTATAGAAATTATCCGCCTCATAGACAAAATCCCCATCATACCCGATGTCAATCAGCCCCTCGGCAAACCCCTTCCAATCAACATTTCCGAACCCCGGCGCCGTATGATCATCACTCTTCCCGTAATTATCATGCAAATGCAGCGCCTTCAGCCTCTTCCCCAGCGTCCGCACCATATCCCCGACCGGCTTCTCGCCGACCAGATTAGCGTGCCCCACGTCAAGGCAAGCCACAAACCGCTCCCCATTAACGCAGTCCCCGCAAAGCGAATTCAGCGTATCAACATAATCCGCCATCTCCTCACTCGAAGAGCAGACAGTCGGACATATGCACTTCTTCTCGTTATCCCAGTTGAACATATTCTCGACCGCCGTCTGAACGTTATATTTATCCAGATACGGAATCAGCCTCGAATAAACCTTCACCGCGAGCTCCTTATTCTCCTTCGCCATCGAGCCGTAACGGTTCTCACGGATGATAGGCGGATGAACGACCGCGTGACGGGCGCCGAGCAGAGACGATATGTAAAGCGCCTTGACCTCCGCGCGGAAAATCACCTCGTCATTCTCCTCGTCCCCGGTCCAAGTTGGGAACGGCGTATGCGTCTGATAGACGTACATCCCGTGATCCTCGATGAGTTTCCGAAGCTTCGTGTACTTCTCCGCGAGCTCGTCGTCGCTCATGACGAGAACGCCCGAATCGAGCGGGAAGAACATACTGTAATCAAGCGAGTCAAACCCCGCCTCCGCGAGAAGCCTGACAGTCTCCTCGATTCCGAAGAACTTGTCGAATCTCTCAGTCTGTGTGCAGATCTTCATGATATTTGTTCCTTTCTTAACTATTTCCAAGATAAGTCCAATACTCCTCAAGGCACATTCCGAGCGTCTGCATCTGCTGGGCGTGGAATCTGCCGACATAACGATAGTGCCACGGTTCGAAGGATATGCCGGTGATACTTACCTTGTCCTCCGGGTATCTGAGGATGAAGCCGAATTTCCAGCAGTTCTCCTTCAGCCACGTGTATGCCGCCTCGTTCGCGAAGGCTATGTCCGCAGCAGGGAGATTGTGCAGGTCGGCACAGAGACCTGACTGGTGCTCGCTCGAGCCCGGCGGGTTGATTATTGTCGCGGTTGTCGCGTAGGCGTCAGCTTCGCTCATTCCGCCCGCTATATATTGCTGTTTGCGGTTGTTGAAGTTGTATTCCTGCGTCGCGTAGCTGCGGTAGCCGGAGGTGACGCTCACGTCCTCGTAGCCCGCGGCTTTAAGCTCGATGAACATCGCCTCGAGAGCCTTCTCGGCGTAGAGACGCATCTGCTGGGTCTGGCGGCCGTCGTTTCTCGTGTTCACGACAGACGTGAGGTCCGGCGGGACATAGGTCGAGTCGAGATTGTGCGTCACGTTGACGAGCGTCAGGTATTCCGGCGTGTTTCCGGGGTTCAGGTACTGCTCGTAGCCGGAGAGGTCGGTCAGGAAGCCGAGCTCCGGCATCGGGACAGCCGCCGCCGCCTCGTCCTCGTCGATGTGGTCGAGGGTCGACGGGTACCGGAGCAGGAAATAGAGGTCGGCGTACTCCGCCTCGGTGTTTTTCGGGAGCTTGCCGTCGTCGCCGAGGTTGGTTATCACGCGGTCGACCGTGACCGTGTGCTTTCTCGAATCGACGCTGATGTTGAGACCCTTGAAATACGTCTTGACGAAATCGACCGGGACATAGACCTTGCCGTCCTTGTAGTAGCTGTCAGCCCCGAGACGCGTCTCGACCGTGTTGACATACGCGACGCGGCTTCCGGTCAGGAACCGGATCGTCTCCGCCTCGTCGTTCTTGATCACGTATTTTATGTCGTCGACGTCGCCGATGACAGCGAGACCGCAGAGATCGGCAATGTCAGAGAAGCAGACATAGATTCTCCCGTCGCGCACCGCGTCGACGTATTTCAGCGTGCTCCTGTTACCGCCGATCTCGTAGGCGTAGCCGGACTCGTCCGAACCGCTCACCTTCACGAGGTTATAGAAGAACATCATCGCCGTGATGCCCGACAGGATTACGACGAGCACGAGATAGATCATGAATCTCGAGATGAAGGTGCGTATCGCCGAGGCGCGGCGTTTTTTCGCGTAGTAGCGCTCTCTCTGCCGCTGGACCCGGTTTATCTCGATCTGCTCGGCGGTGAGCTTTATCTTCTGCGGCTCCGCGGAGCGTTTCGCGGGAGCGCGGTAGTTTCTCGGGGCGTTTCCCGGTCGGTTATTTGCCGGTCGGCTGTTTGCCGTCCTGCCGTTCGGGTTTCCCTGCCGCTGATTATTATTGTATGTGCCCCGCGCGCCGTTCTGCGCGGGGTTGTTCCGCTGGGGATTGCCGCGCGGGATATTGTTCTGCTGATTATTGTTCCCCGGAACGCCGTTCCGTGGAGTATTGTTCTGTGTGTAACCGTTCCGCCCGGCGGGACGGTTCTGACCCTGCGGATAGCCGTTGTTTCCCGGACGCGGCTGTCCTCCGGGTCGCTGATTATTGTTCATATATTTATGAAGATCCTTTCGCGAAAATCCTTTCGTGATAACGCATACACATCCCGGGCGGCGTCTCGCGACCCCGCCCGGACGGTATTATTCCATTACCACGCCGTTCTCCCAGAGAGAGTACGGGCAGACCGGCACATTAAACACAGTCGTCGTCACGTGGACTCCCGAGTTCGACGTGAAACCGGTGTTTCCGGAGACGCCGATCGATTCGCCTTTGGTAACGCTCTGACCGACCTGCACGTTCGTCGCGTCCATGTTGTAGTACCACGTCTTGAGCCCGAGACCGTGATCTATTATGACCGTGTACCCGCTGTATTCGAGATATCCTGCAAAGACGACGGTTCCGTTGTTCGCGGCGATAACCTGCTTTCCGTTCGCCACGTAGTAGTCGACGCCGTCGTTTCTGTAGACCTCGCTTGTCGCCGCGATCTTGACGTATCTTCCGAATCCGCGCTTGATGAACGCCGCCTTGCTGTCGAACAGGCTCTGATCAAGCGCCTCGATGAACGCGCCCTCCCAGAGCGGCGTCTCGGACGAGGAAGTCAGCAGAGAATCGGTCGCGTCGTGGAATGCCTTCAGCGCCGCCTCGCTGCGCGACTGGGCGACAACCGACGCATCCGCGTCAAAGCTCGACGAGCCGAACTCCTTCGGCGTTATGTCGAGAATGACGTCCTGCGTCACCTCGCCGTATGAGAAGGTCATCTTCACGCTCTCGCCGGTGAAGTCCATGCCGATCGGAATCAGAGCCCTCGAGTAGTCGCCGTCGGTGTAGAACTTCGGCGTGAACCCTATATCCGGCTCGCTCGCGAAGGTGATGCCCGACGGGTCGTCGACGTTTTTCGCCGTGATGACGACGAACTCGCCCGGCTCAATCTCGGTCTCGCCGAGGTAGAAGACAGCCGGGAGAAGGATCTTCGCCTTGAATTTATAGACAGCCTCGCCGTAGCGCGCCTTGTCCTCGGTCTCGTACCACTTCGCCTCGACGGTGACGTCGATGGTCTTGCCCTCGAGCGACGCGTTCGCTATGTTCGCGTAGAGGTCGCTGTAGACGACGTTGCCCTTGTCGCTGATTGTGACAGTGCAGAAGTCCGGCTCGATGTCGAAGTTCAGCGCGAACGCGCCCTTCATCATGTGAACCTTCTCCGGCGCGGTGCCGAGAGAGATGCCACCGAGCGGCACGTAATCGCCGCTGTAGGTCTCATAGACCCAGCTTGCGGTGTCCGGATTTATCGCCTCGCCCGAAACCGTGAGGGTCGGGAAGGTCGTCGTGTCATAGAGGCACCTCGCGTACTCGGTCGAGAGGAACGCCGACGCGTCCGCCTCGGTTATCCGGTAAGCCTTCCCGCCGTTGTCGACGAAATAAGCCTCGGACGGATCGCTCGTGAAATAATACTTGTAAACCGACTCGCGGTCGTAGGTGAAGAACCTGAACTCAAAGTAATCGGTTCCGACCAGCGGATCCGGGAGAGAGGTCTGCTCGACCGAGTGGTCGTTCAGCTCAACGAAGCTTGCGATTGTAGCAGCGGAGCGGGCGTCGTCCGAGTCAAGGTCGAACTCATTCCCGGCGGGGTCAGTGATGACGAGCTTTGAGACGCTCGCCTTCTCGACCGGAGCGTTCTGCGCCGTCACGTAGTTGGCGATCGCGACGTAGGACGGCGTGAAAAGCACGGCGACCACCGCGAGCGCGGAGAGTATATTTTTTATCGGGTTGTTCATATCGAATTCCCTTTCATCAGCGTTATATGATCTGACAGGTGTCAAAAACACCCACACACATATATTATACAATACTTTTTGCCCGAGGTCAAGCATATTCTCGAAAATTCAGAGAAGAAACACAAAAAAAATTCCCGGAAGGTTGATTTCCGGGAATGATTCGGGAAAATGAAGACAGGACGACACCGTTCGGAGCGGGCGACCAATGGTCTCATCTACAAACGTAGACATATATCCGCGCGATTGTCCGTGCCGCAAAACCCCGCAGGGGCGACCATTGGTCGTCCGCCTCACAATCAACCGAGGAGCTTCACAATCCTCTCCGCCGCCTCTTTCGTGCGATCTTTGTCGCCGAACGCGGTGAGCCTGAAGCATCCCTCGCCCATCTCGCCGAAGCCCGCGCCGGGTGTGCCGACGACGTTCGCCTTTTCGAGGAGCAGGTCGAAGAATTCCCAGCTCTTCATATTGTCCGGGCACTCGAGCCAGATATACGGGGAGTTGACGCCGCCGGTGTATCTGATTCCGATTTTGTCGAGCGCGTCGGCTATCGTCTTCGCGTTCCCGCGGTAGTAGTCGAGGTTCGCCTTTATCTGCGCGCGTCCCTCGGGGGAGAAGACGGCGGCGGCGGCTTTCTGAACCGGGTAGGAGACGCCGTTGAACTTGGTCGTCTGGCGTCTGAGCCAGAGCTTGTTGAGTATCGCTCCGTCGCGGACGAGGGTCTTCGGAACGACTGTCCAGCCGCATCTCGTTCCGGTGAACCCGGCGGTCTTCGAGAAGGAGCAGAACTCGATCGCGCACTCCTTCGCGCCCGGGATCTCGTAGATCGAGCGGACGAGGTCGGGCGACGACACGAAGGTCTCATACGCGGCGTCGAAGAGTATGACGGCGTCGCGCGCTGCCGCGTACTCGACCCATTTCGTGAGCCCGGCATGGTCATAGGCGGCGCCCGTCGGGTTGTTCGGTGAGCAGAGGTAGATGATGTCGGCGTCGACGCTGTCGTCGGGGAGCGGGAGGAAGCCGTTTTCTTTTGTGCCGGCAGCGAAGATTATCTTTCTGCCGTCCATTATGTTAGTGTCGACATAGACCGGGTAGACGGGGTCGGGAACGAGGACAGTGTTGTCCTTTGAGAAGATGTCGAGGATGTTGCCGATATCGCTCTTGGCGCCGTCCGAGATGAAGATCTCGTCGCTGTCGAGGGTGACGTTGTCCTCTTCTTTATAATAGTCGCGGATGGCGTCGCGGAGGAAGGCGTAGCCCTGTTCGGGACCGTAGCCTTTGAAGGTCTCCTTCTTTCCCATTTCGTCGGCGGCTTCGTGGAAGGCTTTGACGACTGCGTCGCAGAGCGGGAGGGTGACGTCGCCGATGCCGAGACGGATTATGTCGGCGTCCGGATGAGCGGCTTTATACGCGTTGGCGCGCTTCGCGACCTCGGAGAAGAGGTAGCTCTCCTTCAGGTTTCTGTAGTTCTGGTTGATCTTCATATCTTTTCCCTTTCTCAGAAAATGCTTTACTTTATTATATCATTTTTTTGAGGGGGTTTCTATAGGGAAAAATTAATAATGTATAAAGTTTGAGGATATAAAGGCGCGTCGACCGCAGGTACGGTCGACGCTCAGGCGTTATTCAGAAAAGATCGGAATGTGTACCGGTGCGCTGTGCGACAAGTACAAGTCTGTCACGCTCAATCTTATAAACAAGAAGCCAGTCGGGTTTGATATGACATTCGCGAAAGCCGGCGTAATTTCCGGTAAGCGCGTGGTCACGATGCGCCGCCTCAAGCGGACAGCCATTCAGAAGTTTGTCGAGAACTGTCTCTATAAGCTCACGTTCACAGCCTCTCTTCTTCATCAGCTTATAGTCGCGTCTGAACTGTGCCGTGGTCTCAAGTATCAGCATTCCGGTCCTCCGCGGCAAGCTCGTCATCAAGTTCGTCGAGCAGCTCCTTCGCGGAAGAGTATTGTTTGGTCTTGATTTTTCCCGCCGCGATGTCACGTGCTTCTGCCATTGCTTTTTCGGTCTGGGCGTTGTACCTCTGACGACGGATAGCGAACGGGAATCCGCCAGCGTCGATCGACATGCAGAGGAAAATATTCACAGCGTCGGTAAGTGTGATACCGAATGATGTAAACAATTCCTCAGCTTCCGACTTTATCTCCGGGTCGACACGGATATTCAGGTTTGACGTCTTTGCCATCTGCATCATCTCCTTACACACCCATTATATCACATTGTGTGCACGTTGTCAACCCTTTTGCGCAATAATCCTTAATTTGTATAAAGTTTGAGCAGGAGAGGGGGTGCAGGGGGAGATGGAGGACTTTTCAAAGTCCTCCATCTCCCCCTGCAAGCTATCAATTTATATCCTGCTTTTGTCATTGATTTTCCCGACCAGAGTATCGACTTCGATATCGTTGTTCTTAACGGGAATTTCGGCTTTGTTTTCGCCGTCGTCGAGGGTGAGGGTGGTGACGGCGCGTTTGAGTCCGGCGCAGGTTATTTCTTTGTCTTGGGATTTTGCCGTGACTTTTGCCATGTCGAAGGTTATGTGTCTGGCTTCGGCGGTGTCGTCGGCGGCGTTTATGTTGTAGAGTCTGAGGTCTAAAGTGTTTGACTTTTTGTCTTTGATGAAGCGGAGGTCGGCGTGGGTGAAGAGTTCGCTTCTTGGCTTTCCGGCGGAGTCGGTTTTGGCGAATTTATTTCCTTCGAAGGTGAATTCGTCGGAGGTGTAGTCGGGGGCGGTTTCGTATGAGGGTTCGGAGGCTTTGAGGGCGGTCACTTTGTCCTGGAAGTAGGCGGCGTAGGATTGGTCGCTGACTTTCAGGGTGAAGCCGAGGACGAGGAGGACGGCGCCGACGGCGAGGATGGGGGTGCTGAGCGCCCATATTTCCCATGAATAGTAGTAGATGATGAGCCCGGCGGCGAGGAATACTATCCCGGCGATCATGAGCGGCATGGTGTTTCTGAAATAGCGCATGAGTTTCTGATTCTTTGGTTTCATGGTGATTTTTCCTTTCGTTGTTCAAAAAGGTTCAGGAATGCGTTCACAACCTCATTATATCATACGTTCGTGCGATTGTCAAGTGAAAATTCATTTTAAATTATTTTTTACATTTCGCCGGATCACATGTACTGCCGTGTACGGCGGGAGGAGTCAGAGCGACGTGTCATTTCCGAGTTCCTCTGAGCGTTCGCGGAATTCGCTCGGGGTCATTCCGGTTATTTCACGGAAGACGCGGTTGAAGTTTCTCTGCGACATGAAGCCGCATTCAAACGCGATATCCGTGACCGTTTTGTCGGTGAACATCAGGAGCTGCCTTGCCTGTCTTATCCGCAGAGCGTGAAGGAACTCGGGAAAGCTCGTTTTCATCATTGAGGACATGAGCCGTGAGATCTGACTGCGGCTGAGCCCGACGGCGGCTGTGAGTTTGTTCATTGACAGCTCCGGGTCGCTTATGTTGTCCGCGCAGCAGTTCACGATTTTCTGTATGCTGTAGACGCCCGCGGAGTCGCGCGGGCTGATGTCCATCGCGCCGAGAAGCTCGCCGATAGCCGCGGAGAGGTACGCGAGAACCGTTTCTCTGGTCGTCGCGGATCCGATATAGCGGCTGTCGAGCAGCTCATTTTCGTAATTTCTCACCGCGCTTTCATTCCTTTTGTTCAGAGCCATCCACATCTGCGCGACGCGTACAAGACCGTCGCCGAATCCGGGCGGGAACTCCGAGATATTCACGACAGGGCGTCCGGGGCGTCTCGTGCACAGAAGCCTGCCGACCGCGCCCAGGTGCTCCGGCGCGAAGATAGCGAGCATCGTCACGTTGTCGCCGATATCGACATAGCTGTGCTCGTCAAACGGAAAGCCGAGCCAGATATCCCCCTCGCTGAGATCATACGTGACTCCCTTTGAGATAACGCGGTATCTGCCGCTCACGACATAGATGAGCTCCGCCTCGTAGTGAAAGTGGCTGTAGTATGTGATCTCGCGCTTCATGAGGATTATCGGCTGGCTGTGCGTGAAAAACACCGGCATGACGTATCGCTCCTTTCCGGAATAAGCGCTGGTTCGCGGCTGTTTTCATGAAAAACGTGCCGGTTCAGTGTTCCACTGTAAATATAATATCATATCCGGCGGGTTTTGTCCAGTGCTTTTCGGAAAAAATGTCCGCGGATTTTTCGCCAGGCGCGACATTCTGTCCATATCCCGCGACAATAATACTTTTCAGGAAACGCTTTGTATGGTATAATATATACAAACCTATGAGTTCGGAGGAATTAAATATGAATATAAACAAGCGCGTATCCCTTCTTCTCGCGGCGTTCCTCGCCGTTTCGTCTCTCGCCTCCTGCGGGGACACCTCAGATCAGGGCGGCGAAACCACGCCCTCCGGCGACACGACATCCGCCGAGGTCAAAGAGGAATACACCTTCTCAAGAGCTTACGACGGGCAGGAGATCAGGGTTCTGAACTGCGACGACATCTTCTCGATGCACGCCCGCGTCGACACTCAGGAGACTACCGGAGACGCCCTCAACGACGCGCAGTACAACGCCGTCAGAAAGCTTGAGAGTCTTATGGGCATCACATGGACCGAGACGAACGTCCATCTTCAGAACGAGCTTCCGGAGATGACCACCCAGCTGATCCTCTCGGGCGACGACGAATATGAGATCATATATCAGAGCAACTCTCAGAATTATTATCAATTCGCGGATCAGGGGTATTTCTACAATCTTCTTGACTACACGGAAGCTCAGCTCGACAAGGACTGGTGGCTTGACAACTTCAACAGCCTCATGACGGTTGACGGCAAGCTCTACGCGGGTCTCGGCTACTCGCATCTCTGCTGCGTCGACTCGATCGGTATGCTCTATTTCAATCAGGACATGGCGGAGAGCCTGAATCTCGATCTCCCGTACGACCTTGTCAGAAACGGCACCTGGACAATCGACGTTCTCGGTACTTACTGCAAAGCTGCCGCCAACTTGAACGGCGACGACAGCTTCACGTGGAAGGACGACGGAAGCTGCGTATGGGGCATGAGCGCCGCTTCTAACGCGGGCGCGGGCTGGCTACACTATTTCGGCGAGGATATCATTACAAACCAGAACGGAAAAGCGGTTCTCACCGGCGGCTCCACCGACAGGTTCTACAACGCCTGTGAAAAGATCGCCTCCACCATCGGCGCGAAAGACGGCTCAATCTACCTCGGTCACTACTCCGGCGACGACAACCCCGGTTCGTACATAAACTGCTTTGAGGCTCAGCGCGCGCTCTTCGGCTGCTCCGAGGTCGCGAAAGCCAACAGAATGAGAAACCTCGACTTCATGTTCGGCGCGCTTCCCTATCCGAAGCTCGACGAGAAGCAGGAGCGTTACTATGAAAGTCTGTCCTTCCCGGCGTCCGGCGTGGCAATTCCTGTGACCTGCAAGGATCCCGTCCGCTCGGCGGCTGTCGGCGACGCTGTCAACTATATCTATTATAAGGATGTCTGGCCGACCTTCTCCGAGGTCACCCTCAAGGCGAAGAACCTCCGCAATGACGATTCAATCGAGATGCTCGGCATAATCCTCGAGTCCGCGGCTCCGAACCTCGCGGAAGTATACAATATAGGCATCGGCTATACAGACGCCCTCTCGGCAAAGCTCCGCGCCGGCGATTCCGCGGTCGCCTCCCTCCTCGCCTCCTACAAGGACGCGATCGAGGCGGATCTCGAAAAGGTCAACAATCAGTGATAAAAACTTCCCGCCGAAATGGCGAGTGTGCGTAAGACAGCATTGTGCCGAAATCAACGAAGCGGCACGAAACCGCATGGAGCTGATCGTGCCAGAGCTGGCAAAGCAGTACGGCGTGACAGAGCAACTGAAAGCTGAAAACCAAATGGAATGGGTGCGGCAGATGAACGCTTGCAAGGCGCAGGCAGAGGAAGTTGT
>ENA-ORIC01003604-ORIC01003604.1-human-gut-metagenome-genome-assembly--contig:-NODE-3604-length-10550-cov-5.666476_pt1 | contig 10550 bp, 7 predicted proteins | sample MGYA00243023_ERZ508732 | MGnify/ENA primary metagenome ERZ508732 (study PRJEB26277, sample SAMN04329767) | human gut metagenome | biome: human-associated habitat | host: Homo sapiens | place: USA...
CCCGCAGCCTTGCCATTGCCGCCCCTTTATCTTTTGCATCGTAGGGAGGGGTCTTGACCCCTCCGCGGGGCGTCGGGAACGCCGCCCTCTACATCCTTGGCCGCGAACTTTCCGCCAACCGTAGGGAAATTCATCTCTCCCGTTTCCTCGCCCGCATTTCCTTAACTTTCTTCTTTACATTCCCCGCAAAATACGCTACAATATAATTGTATATTTATAAAAACAAAGAGAAGGAGAGATCGCTTTGTTTACTATCATCAAACGGCGGGAGCTGAACCCCACCGTAACCGAACTTTGCATCCATGCGCCGCTCATTGCCAAGAAGGCAAAGGCCGGCCAGTTTATCATTGTCCGCGCAAAGGAGGACTCCGAGCGCATCCCCCTGACCATCGCCGGGTTTGACCGCGAAGCCGGCACCGTTTCTATCATTTTCCAGGTTGTCGGCGCAGGTACCATGCAGCTCAACTCCCTCAAAGAGGGCGAGGCCGTGCATGACTTTGTGGGACCCTTGGGCAAGGCAACCGAGATCGAGGGGCTGAAAAACGTCTGCGTCGTCGGCGGCGGCGTGGGCTGCGCCATTGCGCTGCCTATTGCCCAGGCACTGCACGAGCAGGGCACCAAGGTCACCGGCATTGTCGGCTTCCGCAACAAGGATCTGGTCATTCTGGAGGACGAGTTCCGCGCCTGCTGTGATGAGTTTATCATTATGACCGATGACGGCTCCTACGGCGAAAAGGGCGTTGTCACCGCCCCGCTGGAGAAGAAAATCGTCGAGGGCGCCAACTTTGACGAGGTCATTACCATCGGACCCCTGATTATGATGAAATTTGTCGTCAAGACGACTAAACCGCACAACGTCAAGACCGTTGTGTCGATGAACCCCATTATGGTCGACGGCACCGGTATGTGCGGCGGCTGCCGCCTGACCGTCGGCGGGCAGACCAAGTTTGCCTGCGTGGACGGTCCCGACTTTGACGGCTTTGAGGTCGATTTTGACGAGGCTATGCACCGCGGCACGATGTACAAGCCCTTTGAGGCACACGCCCGCGAGGCCGAGTGCAATTTGCTGAAGCAGGAGGTGCAGTAATTATGCCGAACATGGACCCGAAAAAGTGCCCCATGCCCAGCCAGGAGCCGAACGTCCGCAACAAAAACTTTAAAGAGGTCGCCCTTGGCTACACCGAGGAGATGGCCGTGAACGAGGCCAAGCGCTGCCTGCAGTGCAAGAACCACCCCTGCCGCAGCGGCTGCCCTGTTGAAATTGATATTCCCGGCTTCATCAAGCACGTTGCCGAGGGCGACTTTGAGGCCGCCTACAACGTGATTGCCCAGTCCAGTGCACTGCCCGCCGTCTGCGGCCGTGTCTGCCCGCAGGAGCACCAGTGTGAGGGCAAGTGCGTCCGCGGCATCAAGGGCGAGGCCGTCGGCATTGGCCGCTTGGAGCGCTTTGTCGCCGACTGGTACCGCAACAACGTACATACCAAGCCCACCGCCCCCGCGCCCAACGGCCACAAGGTCGCTGTCATCGGCGCTGGCCCGTCCGGCCTGACCGTTGCGGGCGACCTGGCCAAGCTGGGCTACAAGGTCACCGTCTACGAAGCCCTGCACGTTGCGGGCGGCGTGTTGATGTACGGCATCCCCGAGTTCCGTCTGCCCAAGGACATCGTCCAGCACGAGGTCGAGGGCCTGAAGGAGCTGGGTGTTGACATCGAGACGAACATGGTCATCGGCAAGGTGCTGACCATCGATGAGCTGATGAACGACTACGGCTTTGAGGCCGTCTATGTCGCGTCCGGTGCCGGTCTGCCCCGCTTTATGGGCATCCCCGGCGAGAGCCTGAACGGCGTCTACTCCGCCAACGAGTACCTGACCCGCGTCAACCTGATGAAGGCGTACAAGGAGGATTCCCGCACGCCCATCATGAAGAGCAAGTCTGTCGCCGTCGTCGGCGGCGGCAACGTCGCCATGGACGCTGCCCGCTGCGCCAAACGTCTGGGTGCCGAGAATGTCTACATCGTCTACCGCCGCGGCATGGCCGAGCTGCCTGCCCGTAAGGAGGAGGTCGAGCACGCCGAGGAGGAGGGCATCGTCTTTAAGACGCTGACGAACCCGACGGAAGTGCTGGGCGACGAGAACGGCTGGGTCAAGGGTATGACCTGCGTCGAAATGGAGCTGGGTGAGCCGGACGCGTCCGGACGCCGCCGCCCCATCGTCAAGGAGGGCAGCGAGTTCGTTCTGAACGTTGACACGATGATCATGGCGTTGGGCACCAGCCCCAACCCGCTGATCCGCTCGACCACGCCGGGTCTGGACGCCGACAAGCACGGCTGCCTGATCACGAACGGCCCCGACGGCCTGACGAGCCGCCCGATGGTCTACGCCGGCGGCGACGCCGTTACCGGTGCTGCCACCGTTATTCTGGCCATGGGTGCCGGCAAAGAGGCTGCCCGCGCGATTGACGCGGCCATCAAGGCGAAGGAACAGTAAAAATTAAATTTCAGCCCCCGTGCCGCGAGGTGCGGGGCTGTTTTTGTTAAAAAGCCTTCCCCTCATCCGCCTGCGGGCAGGGCCGCAGACACCTTCCCCCAAGGGGGAAGGCACTCTTACCGAACAAAGGCGTCAACCATGTATCATCCTTTCTTCCAATTCGTTCTTCCGCGCCTCGGGCAGGTGGCGCTGGATGCTTTGCTGTACCTGAATTTTTTGCAGCTGCCGCCCTTACAGCTGGTGGCCCGGTGGCCGGTGCTGTATTACGGACTGCCGCTTGTGCTGATGGGCGTGCTGGCGTATATCAGCCGCGACCCGCTCGGGCTGGGCATCGTGTTTGCCGGACATCTTGTGACATTCTACTGCATCGGTACCGCCATCGGGCTGGCGCTGCGGCGCATCGGCGGTACACCGCTGACTGCTTGGCATATTATCTGGCTGGACGGCATAACGCCGTGGCTGTTGACGGGCCTTATCATGTGGTGGGGGCGGCGGCGTGCGCTGCGGCTCTGTACGACAAAATACAGCCTGACAACGCGGAAAAATCTGCCGAACGGCAGGCTGACCATCGTGCAGGTCAGTGATGTCCACCCGCGCGCCTGTGCGGCGATGGATCACACCCGCATCCCGGAGCTGAAAGCAAAAATCGAGGCGTGCCGTCCCGACCTGCTTGTGCTGACCGGCGATATTTTCGACGAGTTCACCGAGCCGGAGGAGCTGGACGCCTTCTGCAAGCTGTTTGGCGAGCTGGACGCGCCGCTGGGCAAGTATTACGTCCTCGGCAACCACGACCTGTTCCACCACTGGCGGGAGCCGAGCTTTGGCCGCGCGGATCTGGAGCGAGGGTTCGCCGCCGCGGGCGTGCGCATCCTGGAGGACACGTCCGTCCTGCTGCCCTGCGGTGTGCGCGTCGCGGGCCGCAAGGATTATCTGTACACGAACGGCAGCCGCTTCACGGCGGCGCAGCTTATGCCCGGCGGCCCCGACGACCACTACACGGTCTGGCTCGACCATGAGCCGCGGGACTTTAAGAACGCCGCCGCGGCGGGGGCGGACCTGATTTTGAGCGGCCACACCCACGGCGGGCAGGTCTGGCCTGCGGGTGCGGTGGGCATGGTTGCCAAAAATGAGCGCAATTACGGCAGAAAGCACATTGCAGACCATTGCGATGCCATCGTCAGCGGTGGCACGGGCACCTGGGGCTACAAGTTCCGCACCCAGGGCCGCACGGAAATTGTCTGCGCGGAAATCACTACCGAAAGGGAAAACTGATTTATGAACGAACGCGAACGCCTGAGCAGACGCCTGGGCTTTATCATGCTGTCGGCGGGGTGCGCCATCGGCTGCGGCAACGTCTGGAAATTCCCCTGGATGTGCGGCCAGAATGGCGGCGGCAGCTTTATGCTGCTCTACATCCTCTGCCTGCTGGTGCTGGGCCTGCCCGTCATGGTCATGGAGTTTGCCGTGGGCCGCGCCGCCCAGGCCAGCCCCGTTACCATGTACCAGCGCCTGGAAAAGCCCGGCCACAAGTGGGGCGTATTCGGCGTCGTCAGCCTCATCGGCAACATTGCCATCATGGCATTCTACACGGTGGTCACGGGCTGGATCTTATACTATTTTGTCAAGTTCCTGACCGGGCAGCATGCGGATTTCGGTTTTGCACAGATGATCGCCGACCCCGGGCTGAACGTGACCTACCTGCTTGTGGTCCTTATAGCGGCGTTTGTGCTGCTGAGCTTTAATTTGCAGGGCGGGCTGGAGCGCGTGACCAAATACATGATGAGCGCGCTGCTGGTGCTGATGCTGGTGCTGGCCGTGCACAGCCTGACGTTTGCCGGTGCGGCGGAGGGGCTGCGGTTCTACCTTGTGCCGGATTTCTCGGCCATTGACGGCGGGGTCATCGTGGCGGCCATGAACCAGGCGTTTTTCTCGCTGTCCGTCGGCATGGGCGGCATGGCGATCTTCGGCAGCTACATCGGCAAGGATCACGCGCTCATGGGCGAGTCGCTGCGGGTCATTTTTCTCGACACGTTCGTGGCCGTGCTGGCGGGCATCGTCATCTTCCCGGCGTGCTTCACCTACGGGCTGGAGGTCACGGCAGGCCCCAGTCTGCTGTTTGACACGATGGCGGGGGTGTTCGGCAATATGGCCGGGGGCCGTTGGTGGGGCGCGCTGTTCTTCCTGTTCATGGTGTTTGCGGCGCTGTCCACCGTGCTGGGCGTCTGCGAGAATATCCTTGCCATGGTGCGTGAGCTGACCGGGTGGAGCCGCCCGAAGGGCTGCGTGGTCTGCGGCGTCGGCATCTTTCTGCTGGCGCTGACGACGGCGCTGGGCTACAGCGTGCTGCACTTCCAGCCGTTTGCGCCGGGCAGCGCGTGGCTGGACTTCTGGGACTTCATCGTCAGCAACAATGTGCTGCCGCTGGGGTCGCTGGTGCTGGCGCTGTTCTGCTGCAACCGCTTTGGCTGGGGCTGGGACAATTTTGTGGCCGAAGCCAACACCGGCAGGGGCCTGAAGGTCCGCCCCTGGATGAAGCCGATTTTTAAGTATTTTGTGCCGGGTGCGATTTTGTTTATTTATATTTACGGCATGGTTACGTTTCACTGGCGGTAAAAAGAAAAAAGTCCTGTCTCCGGGAAAGGGAGGCAGGACTTTTCGGTTTTACGCTGGGATGCGCGGGCAAAGCCCCTCCGGCCTCGTTCCACTCGGCCACCTCCCCACTTCGTGAGGAGGCTTTCTCGCGGGCTCTGCCCGTTTACGGGTGCTACGACACCTTGCGGAAGTAATTTATCAAAATACTCTTGATATAATTATACCGCCGCGCGTAGCTGTTCTCGACGCGGATCAGCTCAAAGCCGTGCTCGCGGCAGATCTGGTCCTTCTTGCGGTCACGGCGCTGGACGGCGGGGTCGTCGCGGTGCTCGCGGCCATCCAGTTCGATGGCTAAAATCGGCATCAGGCGGCGGCCCTCCCGCTGGTAGACGACGAAGTCGAACCGCCCGGTGTAGAAAAGGTCGGCGCAGCCGGGGTTATCCTCAAACACCTGGGCGATGGGCACTTCCTTGCGGACCGTGCAGCGGCTGCCGTCGAGGAAGGCGTTGTCCAGCGCGTGGTTCAGATTTTCCAAAAAGGCATCCTCGGTCTTGGTGCTGTAGGGCTTGATGCCCAGCGCACGGCTGGCGGCGGGCTTCTCGGTCACCTCGGACTGGCCGTTTTTGCGCACGTACTGCACCAGCTCATAAATATCGTCGTCGGTGCTGTCGGCGTGCAGGCGGTCCAGCGCGGCCTGGTTCGAGAGGATGACCAGCTGCTCCCGCGCGCGGGAGGTCGCCACGTTGATGAGCTCCTTGTTCGTTTTCAGCCAGTCGTAGGTGCGCGGGCGGGTCTGGTCGGTCAACGCCAGGGAGAAGATGACCACGTCCTTCTCGTCGCCCTGAAAGGCGTGTACCGTGCCGCAGGCGGCGTTCTCAAAGTGCTTCGCACGCAGCATGGCCTCGATGGCGGCGCGCTGCTTCGCAAACGGCGTGATGATGCCCACCTGCTTGTCCGGGTGCGCGGTCAGGTATGCCTCGATGCGGCGTACCTCCTGCGGGGCGGTGTTTTTCTCGTCGGTGGTGTCGTTGGGCACGTCCACATAGACGAGCGGCGTGGGGTCGGTCTCGCGGCTGGCAATGTGCAGCTTGTGGTTGTAGTATTTGCGATTGTTGAACTCGATGATCTTGGGGCTGCACCGGTAGTGGTAGCTCAACAGCGTCTCGTCGCTGACGGCGTCGCAGGCCAGAAAGCATTTGTAGATCGAGTTTTCGATGTAATCATACTCCTGCGTGACGCCGTAGCGGCGGCGCAGCGTGCGGTTGTCGGCGGGGTCCAGCAGAATGACAGGCGAGAGCTGCTGCGGGTCGCCCACAAGCATCAGCGACGCCCCGCGCAGGATGGGCACCAGCGACATGGCCGTGCTGCACTGGCTGGCCTCGTCCATGATGACCATGTCAAAGCTCGGCTCCGGGTCGCCCAGACGGTGGGCGGAGATGCAGGTCGTGGCCACAATGGGAAAGACGCGCAGCAGCTTTTTCAGGTTCTCCGGCTCCGAGATGTACTTGTTGAACTGCGTGACCCGCTCCTTGTCGGTGTCGGGGCTGTGGACGATGCTCATTAAATCGTTGTATTTCGGCTCATCCAACCGGCGGATGCAGCGGGCCGAGGTGTAGTAGAGGTAGCGCAGCAGCTCGTCCTCGTTGCGGTCCAGCAGAGCCAGCGCGTCGGCAGAGTCGATGCTGCCGTAGGCGGCCAGCTCACGGTCCACCTGCGGCAGCTGCCCGGCCTGCAGCTCGTACTGGAAGTTCATCTGGCCGCGGGCGTCCAGCAGGCGCCGGATGGTCTCCCGCCGCTCCCGCAAATCAAGGATGCGCTCATACCGTTCCAGCAGGGCGGTCAGCTGTTTGGCGCGGGCCGTGCGGTCCGCGTGGTTTTTGTCCAGCAGCCGCTCCGGCACGGGGATTTTTTTGCACTGCTCAAACAGCTGGTCAATGGTGCGCAGGGCCTCGGCGGTTTTCTCGTTGTTGCCAAGGCGCAGGATCGGGAACGGCACGGTCTGGCCGTGGTAGGTGACGGCCTGCAGCTTTTCCACAACGCCGTCGATGGGATGGTTGTTGTAGCTGGAAAAAAGCACCGTGCGCTCGTTGAAAAACGCCGTCGTCAGCGTGTTGACGATGGTGTTGGTCTTGCCGGTGCCCGGCGGGCCCTGCACGTAGGCCAGCGGGTAGCGCATGGCGTTGTTGATGGCCAGCAGCTGGTCCAGATTGACCTTGTTGTTCAGCAGCGCCAGCGGGTAGGACTTGCGGCGGCGCGGCTTGGCGGTCATCTCACCAAAGAAGGCCCGCAGCGGGGCGGTGGCCGTCTCGCCGGAGGGGTCCTCGAACATAGTAAGGATGCCGCGGTACTCATGTTCCAAGTCCACGGGGCAGTCGCGGCTGATGGCAACGAGGTAGGGCAGGTCATCGACCCGCACCCGCGGGTTGCTGCGGGTGATGCGGTCCTTGATGGTCTCGGCGTGCTTCGTGAACTCGTCCAGCAGCGTATAGTCGTCGGCATCCAGAAATTGATGGATGCTCAGCTTGCTGCCGTTGACGGTGAACTCCCGGCAGATGACCGGCTCCGGCTCGGCCCGCAGGGCACGCTTTTTCACGTCGAGCCGCAGCGGGCGGTAGGCCAGCACGTACAGCCCCTGCCGGGTGTCAATGCTGATAAGGTTCAGCCCCAGCGTGGGCAGGCTGGGGCGGGCGGCGTTCTGGCGGCGGTCCTCGACCCGGCGCTGGAACCGGCCCACCAGCTCACGGAACTGGTCGTCGGTCAGCTCCAGCGTGTCCTCCTTATAATCGGCAAAGCAGTCGGCGTCAATTTGATGGATCAGGCTGTAGTTGGACTGGTAGGGCGTGGCGTCCAGCCGGTTGCAGGCGGCCAGATAGTCCAGCACCCGCAGGTTGGCGGCGTTGTCAAACAGCGCCGCGTACCGCCCGGGGTTGTCGCGGATGTCGTCGATGAGCGTCTGGTTGACGGGGCACCACGAGCCGTCGACGACCTCGGCGGTCTGGATGCGGTCAATGCTGATATGGTCGAGCGCCTGCACGCTTAATTTGCCCAGATGCAGCCCGTCAACGTTCAGGGTGCGGGTCCTGGGGTTCAGCCCGCGGATAGCGACCCAGTATTTGGTCTGCTGGGTCTGTTGATTTTTGTATTCAATGCTCAACCACCGCCCCTCATGAATGGCACGGAAAATCGAGCGCGTGATGTTGTTCAATTTTCCGCTCCTTTCGGGTCGTGGCTTTCTTGCCTCCCTCTGTGAGGGAGGCGGCCAAGGGCATTTTACTTCGACAAGCGCCGGTATTCCAGCGGGGTCAGGCGGAACTGGTCGTAGAATGCCTGGGCAAAGCGGCCCTGGCTCTCGTAGCCGACCCGGGCGGCGATGTCCTGCACCCGCTGGGGGGTCGTGCGCAGCAGCTCGGCGGCTCTTTCGAGCCGGCGGCGGCGGAAGTAGGCGAGATACCCCTCGCCCAGCACGTTCTGGCAGTACAGCTTGAAGCCGCTCTCGCTCAAACCAAAATGGTCGGCCAGCTCCCGGGCCGGGCGGCGGACCGAGAGGTCCTGCAGAACCAGCGTCTCGGCCTCGCGCACGCATTCGACCTGCCGCGCGGGGCAGCGGGCCGTGTCGGCCTCGTCGGGCAGGCGCAGCAGCTCATACAGCAGCCGCACGGCGGCATAGCGCAGCTCGCCGGGGGCGGCGTAGGCGGCGTCGTCCCAGACCTCGTCCACAATGGCCGTGATGGCGTCGCTCATCGGACAGCAGTGGACGCCGCCGCGGCAGAAATAATCCGCGATGCCGCCTATTTCCAGCCCCATCAGCGTCAAAAAGCTGTCTGCCTGCACGGCGTCGGGGTCAATGAAAAGCTGCAGCGCCTCGTACTGGCTGCCGGGCAGGTAGAAGTCCGCACCGGGCACAGCAAAGCTGACGGCGGCATGACCCTCCGTCACGATGGCATATTGTGCGCCGTCCGGGATGGCGCGCCGTCCGCTGCGGCAGAAATCAAAGACGAGCAGCCGCGGCCAGTCCAGCGGGGGCGGGCAGAGCGGCGCGTCCAGCCGGGTGAAGCAGAGCTGCACGCCGGATGCAAGCTCCCGCCGGTCAAGCGGGGCTGCGGGAATGAGGTTGTCTGTTTTCATGTTTGGTTATACGGTAACTAAATATTTTAAATTTTCGAAAAACTGTGCGTAAAATTACGATACTGAAATGCACTGAAACGGCCACAAAAGCCGAAAATATACGGATAGAAAACTGCTAAAAAAGCAAAATGTGCGAAATCGGAAAATTGGCAAAATAAGGGAAATGCGTGCCAGAAAACCGAAAAAAATCAGTCTGTGACCGGCACATCCAGCCCGAACTCCTGCGGGCGGAACCGCGGGCAGACATTCTCCGAGATGCAGATGACCGACGCGGCCAGGCGGCTGCCGATCTCGCAGGCCTCGGCCAGCGTCTTGCCGTAGGTCAGGCCGATGACCGTCCCGGCGAAGAAAGCATCCCCCGCGCCGGTGGTGTCGATGACATCGACCTTCTTGGCGGGCACCATGCCGCTCTCGCCGTCGGTGCGGGCATAGACGGCGCCTTGCTCACCCATCGTCACGACCATGCAGGGAATGTTGGCGCTGCGCACGTTGGCGGCCAGCGTGGCGCACATCTCGTCCGGCGTCAGGTGGCCGTAATCGTCGGAGAACATCAGCCCGGCCTCCTGCTGGTTGCAGACAAAGCAGTCAATCTCCTGCAGGAGGCTGCGGCGCTCCATGGCAATGCTCATGTTGGAGACCGCGGCGTAGACCTTTTTGCGGTACTTTTTGGCGTAGTGCAAAATCTGCTTGACGGTCTCCTTCTCCAGATCAAACTCGATGGCGATGCCGTCGCAGTCGGAAAAGATCTCGTCGCCCTTTTCCTTTAATAATGCGGTCAGCGGCGTCGTGTCGGGCCGCTTCGAGATGGCGGCGCAGACATCGCCGTCGTTGTTGAACACAGCCAGCCAGGTGCCCATGCCGTCCGGCATGCGCTGAATGTAGCGGGTGTTGACCTTGTGCCGGGCCAGCTTGTCAATGACGTCCTGGCCGGAGCCGGTGTCGTCCACCAGACTGACGAAGGTGGGGCGCAGCTCGACATTGGCAATGTCCTCCGCCACGTTGCGGCAGACGCCGCCGTGTACCTGCTCGACCCGGCCCGCGTTGCGCCCGCCCGGGATATAGGTGGACAGCGGATACCCCTTAATGTCCACAAAGACCGCACCGATGACTACAATGCCCATAAGATGACCCCCAAAAAGCTGATTTTACCTGTATTTTACCATACATTCGACATTTGCGCAAACCCCGCCCGAACGTGCAAAATGCGTACAAAAATCCGCCCCGGATGCTGAAAGATTCGACATCCGGGGCGGGGGGTGTTTTTGTGCTTTTTAGGGCAATACCGCATAATTCTAAGTGCCGATACGGCGAGCGAGGTGCGGCAGCTGCTAAGCCAAAAGCGCAGA
>ENA-ORIC01003608-ORIC01003608.1-human-gut-metagenome-genome-assembly--contig:-NODE-3608-length-10532-cov-3.265041_pt1 | contig 10532 bp, 10 predicted proteins | sample MGYA00243023_ERZ508732 | MGnify/ENA primary metagenome ERZ508732 (study PRJEB26277, sample SAMN04329767) | human gut metagenome | biome: human-associated habitat | host: Homo sapiens | place: USA...
GGCGGGCAGCAATATTGAGGGCTTTGTCTATACCTCCATGAACGCTTTTTATCAGTCGGCAATCAGCTTCTGCGGACAAAATTACGGTGCAAAGGAATATAAGCGGGTGGGAAAGGCGCTTTTTATCTGTGAGGTGCTGGTTATTCTTGTGGGACTTTTACTGGGAAACGGAGCCTATCTGGCAGGCGGAACCCTGTTAAAGCTGTATTCTTCAGACCCTGAGGTTATTTCTTATGGCATTTTAAGAATGCGTTATATCAGCGTCATATACTTTTTATGCGGTATGATGGATGTAATGGTAGGTGGACTGCGGGGCATCGGATATTCGATTATGCCTATGCTGGTATCCCTGACAGGAGCCTGCCTGTTCCGGATTGTCTGGATTTACACGATATTTCACGAGGTCAGAACCCTTCCCTGTCTGTATATATCCTATCCAATCAGCTGGATACTGACTTTTTCCGTCCATCTGATTTGTTTCCTGATTGTCTATAAGAAGCTGTTTAGAAAAAGCAGCGGTCAGGTGATGTAATCCGGAAATCAAAAAAGAAACTTGAAACATATGTTCTGGTATGGTAATATAAAGCTACCGATTAAATTAAAGGAACGGTGGAAAAATTATGTTTGCCTATATTAACGGAATTTTGGAATATGTCAGTGAAGATAACTGTGTTCTGGATGTACAGGGCATAGGTTATAATATTAAGATTTCAGGAGAAACTGCCGCAAGGCTTCCGGGGATTGGGGAGCCGGTAAAGCTTTATACCTATACCTGTGTCAGAGAGGATGCCTTTCAGCTCTACGGCTTTTTAACCAGAAGCGATTTGGAAATTTATAAAAAACTGATTACTGTAAACGGTATTGGTCCTAAAGGAGGACTTGCCATTTTATCTGTGATGGATGCGGATGATTTCCGGTTTGCCATTGTTTCCGGGGACAGCAAGGCAATTGCTAAGGCTCCGGGGATTGGGCCGAAAACGGCACAGCGGGTGATTCTGGATTTGAAGGATAAGATTTCTCTGGAGGATACGATTATCAGCAGAGAGATAATTTCTTCTGAAACATTGGAGGATGCAGATACCGACCAGAAGAGAGAGGCTGTGGAAGCGCTGGTTTCCCTTGGTTATGGCAGGACGGAGAGTATCCGGGCGGTAAACAGCCTCGAAAATCTGGAAAGTCTGGATTCCGGTGCGATTCTGAAGGCAGCCCTGAAGAAAATGTTCTAAATGGAGTTTACTATGGCAAAACGTATGATTGAAACGAATATTACGGAAGAAGATATCAGGATAGAAGGTTCACTGCGCCCTCAGATGCTGGATGACTATATCGGTCAAAGCAAGGTAAAGGAAAATCTCAGGGTGTATATCGAGGCGGCAAAACAGCGTGGGGATGCTCTGGACCATGTGCTTTTTTACGGTCCTCCCGGACTTGGAAAGACAACCCTTGCAGGTATTATTGCAAATGAAATGGGCGTCCACTTAAAGGTAACAAGCGGCCCGGCAATCGAAAAGCCGGGGGAAATGGCGGCAATTTTAAATAATCTGGAGGAGGGGGATTTGCTCTTTGTAGACGAAATCCATCGTCTGAACCGGCAGGTGGAGGAAGTATTGTATCCTGCCATGGAGGATTACGCCATTGATATCATGATTGGTAAGGGCGAGTCTGCAAAGTCAATCAGATTCAACTTGCCCAAATTCACCCTTGTAGGTGCAACAACGAGGGCGGGTATGCTTTCGGCACCTTTACGCGACAGGTTTGGTGTGGTAAATCACATGGAGTTTTACACTGTCGATGAGCTAAAGCATATTATCGTCAATTCCGCAAAGGTGCTTGGAGTTGAGATAGATGACAAGGGAGCCTACGAGATGGCGCGTCGTTCAAGGGGTACCCCAAGACTTGCAAACAGACTTTTAAAGCGTGTCAGGGACTTTGCGCAGGTCAAGTATGACGGCAAAATCACCTATGATGTGGCAAGCTTTGCACTGGACCTTTTGGAAGTGGACAAGTACGGACTGGATTTGAATGATAGAAATATACTTCTCACCATCATTGACAAGTTTGCGGGAGGACCGGTGGGCCTTGATACGCTTGCAGCGGCAATAGGTGAGGATGCCGGAACCATTGAAGATGTTTACGAGCCGTATCTGGTGAAGAACGGCTTCATAAACCGCACACCAAAGGGACGTGTGGCAACAGAACTAGCCTTTGAGCATTTTGAGAGAAAAAGGGCTTAAAGTTGCAATTTATATCTATAAGGCATATAATAATTAAGTATTTGATATTGAAATTGATATTAATATTAATATAGCTGGTTTGAATAAATGTGAAAACGGAGGATGATTAAATGTCTGCAAAAACAAATGCCGAGGTGGTAATAGACGGAAAGGTTTACACACTGTCAGGATATGAGAATGAGGAATACTTACAGAAGGTTGCGGCATACATCAACAACAAGATTGCAGAGTTTGATGATATGGATGAGTATAAGCATCTTCCGGGCAATATGAAGAGCACACTTATTGAGCTCAATATTGCTGATGATTATTTCAAGGCAAAGGCACTTGTCGAAAAGCTCGAGGGTGATATAGAGAATAAGGATAAGGAAATATACGATTTAAAGCATGATTTAATTTCCAATCAGGTAAAGACCGAGAATGCCGAGGCGAGCATGAAGGAGCTTGAGGCACAAAACAAGGAGCTTTTACTCAACAAGGCGAGACTTGAGGCAACTCTTGAGGAGTCACTTCTTGATGGAAAAAAGCCTGTTAAAAAATCTGCACATGCTTCTAAAGGGGCAAATGACAGTAGCGATAAATAGCAATAAAAGGGGAACAGTTATCGTACACTGTTCCCTATTTTATTGCAGGTTTATATGATATTAAATGAGCATCTATATGAGGAAATATATGAGAAATAAAGATTTTGAACTGCTTGCACCGGCAGGCAACCTTGAGATATTTAAGGGCGTGATAGAAAGCGGCGCCGATGCTGTGTATGTGGGCGGAAGCATGTTTGGAGCCAGGGCATATGCCAATAATTTCACAGAGGAGGAGCTTTTAGAGGCAATTGATTTTGCGCATTTACGAGGAGTAAAGGTGTATCTGACGGTCAATACGCTGATTAAAAACAGTGAGTTTTCAAAGCTCTACGACTACCTGCTTGTGTACTACAAAAGAGGGCTTGATGCAGTGATAGTGCAGGATATTGGAGTGGTGAAGGCTATCCATGAGTATTTTCCGTCAATGGAGATACATACGAGTACACAGATGACGGTGACTGGAGCAGACGGAGTGCGTTTTCTTTCACAGTTTGGAGTGACGCGTGTGGTCATGGCAAGGGAGGTTTCTCTTGCCGAGATGAAGCGCATACATGAGGAAATAGGCATGGAGCTTGAAGCCTTTGTGCACGGAGCATTGTGCTATTCGTATTCGGGACAGTGCCTTTTCAGCAGTATTTTAGGTGGTAGAAGCGGAAACAGAGGCCGCTGTGCACAGCCGTGCAGACTGCCGTATACCGTGGAGGGCAAAAAGGATGAATACATTTTAAGCCTTAAGGATATGTGTGGTATAAAGGCTCTTGACAAGCTGCATGATGCAGGTGTTTATTCGCTCAAGATTGAGGGACGTATGAAGCAGCTTGAGTATGCATGCGGAGTGGTAAAATACTACAGAAGCTATATTGACAGCAAAAAGCCTGTTAGTGATGCTGATTATGACAGGATAAAGGCACTTGGAAACCGCTGTGGTTTCACAGACAGGTATTATTTCGACCACAATGGCTCTGATATGGTGACTTATGTGAAGCCTAATTTCGTTTCAAATGCTGCAGAGCCTTCGCCTGAAAAAAGAAAGCTTTCGATAGAGGGAGAGCTTGTTTTAAGAGAGGGAGAGCTCGGAAGCCTCACTGTAAAAAGAGGTGATGTGACATACAAAGCCTCAATAGAACCTGTCAGCGCCGCACTTAAGGCACCGCTTGATAAAAAGGCCGCTATCGACAGGATAAACAAAACCGGTGATACAGACTTTGAGTTTTCACATATTAAAGCTCAAATCGGAGAAAACGTCTTTGTGCCAAACGGAGCACTAAACAAGCTGCGGCGTGATGCAATTTCAGGGCTTTGTGATAAGCTGTTGAAAAAGTATTACAGGAATGATGCACGATACGCTGATATGTCAAGACTTACAGCACTCCCTGAGCATGTCGTAAAAAGTGATGCAGCACATGATGAAGCTATAAATGATTACACCACCATATGCTCGTGTATGACACGCGCGCAGCTTGATACACTTATTAGCTATGAATGCTTTGATGTATTTTATCTGGATTTTGACATGTATGACAGGAAGAATCTGATACAGCAGTTTGCAGATGATGTGCAAAGCCTTACAAAGCGAAATAAAAAAGTGTATCTCATGCTGCCTGCGATATTCAGGGCGGATTCATCGGATTATTTTGTAACTATCGCAAAAGAGCTTGATAATGTAAGCTTCGAGGGCTTTGTTGTGAAAAACTATGAGGAGCTTTATCTGACAGAAAATCTGTTTACAGGGAAAAAAGTTATTTTAGACCACAATATGTATACCTTTAATGATGTTTCAAAGAGTGCTTTTTTTGAGCATGGAGTAAGTGGTGATACAGTGCCGCTTGAACTCAATTCAAAGGAGATTATGCATAGAAACAATATAGGCTCGCAGATGATAGTCTATGGATATTATCCGCTTATGACCACCGCCAACTGTGTGCACAAAAACACAAAGGGCTGTGATAAAAAGCAAAAGCTTATATATTTAAAGGACAGATACAATAAATCCTTTGCAGTTTGTAACAACTGTAAGGAGTGCTATAATACAATATATAATTCACTGCCTACCATGCTCACAAAGAACATAAGTAAGCTTAAGGAGGCAGGTATAAGAAGTTTTAGATACAGCTTTACAATCGAGACTCCAAAGCAGATTAAGGCGGTTATGGATGATAAGGTAGCTGAATATACAAACGGACATTACAAAAGAGGAGTAGAATAACATGGTACATCTGATAGTACAGCTTTCCAAGTATATTATGATAATACTTTTTCTCATATATACTTTTTTATGCTTTCATTTATTCAAGTATCCCGACAAGCCGAAAAAGCAGAAGCATATATATAATCTGCAGAGATTTTATATGTTTCTGATTCATTTAGATGGTTTTTTGGTGCTCTTTGTCACGACAATGGATACAAAGATAATAGGATTTTATATAGCACAGCTTGTGCTTTTTGAATCAATTTATTTGATTTATCATAAGTTTTATAAGAATGCCTCAGAGCTTGTGCTAAACAACATGGTGATGATGCTTTGTATAAGCATGATTATTCTAACGAGAATTTCGTTTGACAAGGCATTAAGGCAGTTTGTTTTTGTACTTGCCGGAACGATATTTGCGTTTTTAATACCGCTTATCATGCAAAAAGGCACGATGTTTCGAAAACTGACATGGACATATGCCGGTGTGGGAATACTTGGTCTTTTGTCAGTGCTTGTGGTAGGAGTGGCGAGCAGGGGAGCAAAGCTCTCTTTGACCTTTGGTCCTGTTTCGATTCAGCCGTCTGAGTTTGTGAAGATACTTTTTGTATTTTTTATAGCATCCATGCTGTATAAATCAACTGATTTAAAGCAGCTTGCCATAACAAGCGGCATATCGGCAGTGTTTGTGTTGATACTTGTTGCATCAAACGACCTCGGTGGAGCGCTCTTGTATTTCTTTACATATCTGGTCATGATTTATGTTGCGACAAAAAGGTTTTATATTTTTGCCGGAGGTCTTGCATTTGTTGGGCTTGGAATGTATGCAGGCTATCATCTGTTTTCACATGTGAAGAACAGAATTGTTGCATGGCTTGACCCTCTTTCTGTCATAGACAAGGCTGGCTATCAGGTGTGTCAGTCGCTCTTTGCCATAGGTACAGGCGGACTGTTTGGCTTTGGACTGGGACAGGGACTGCCAAATAAGATACCTATTGTGTCTAAAGACTTTATCATAGCGGCTATCTCAGAGGAGATGGGCGGTATATTTGCTGTCTGCCTCATTATGGTTTGTGTCAGCTGCTTTCTTATGATATTTAATCTTTCCATGCAGATGAAGGATGCATTTTACAAGTATGTGGCGCTTGGCCTTGGCAGTGTGTATGCGCTTCAGGTGCTTTTAACTGTCGGCGGCTCAACCAAGTTTATACCGATGACCGGTGTGACGCTGCCGCTTGTGAGCTACGGTGGCAGCTCGCTTCTATCTACGATGATTATTTTTGGAATGATACAGGGCATGTATATTATGCAGGCAGCCCCTGAAAAAAGGAGAAATATAGATGACAAGAGACGAAAGGACCATGAGACAAAAAACAGACAAAAGCAGACAGCTAAAGAGCCGGGGGCGCAGGGAAGTCAACAGAGAAGGAGAAAACCGGCAGCAGGCAGCAAAAACAGCACGAAGACACAGAAATAGAGAGTATGCGGTTGTTACATATTTTTTCCTTATAGTTTTTGTTGGATTGATAGGTTATTTCTTATATTTCCAGTTTGTAAAAAGCGACGAATTCATCAACAGTCCATACAATTCGCTGCAGGATCTTTTCTCTAAGAATGTAGTGAGGGGCGAGATACAGACTAAGGATGGACATGTCATAGCACGGACAAAGGTCAGCTCGGATGCGTCTGAGACAAGGGAATACCCTGACGGCAGGATGTTTGCGCATGTGGCAGGCTTTGCCGTAAACGGTAAGGCAGGGCTTGAAAAACAGGAAAATTTCTCATTGCTTCGCTCACATGAGTTTTTCCTTGACCAGATAGTAAATGATATAAGCGGCAAGAAAAATACCGGTGATAATGTCATAACCACACTGGATTACGAAGCACAGGCGGCTGCATACAATGCACTTGGCGACTATGAAGGTGCTGTCATTGCAATTGAGCCGAAAACAGGAAAGATTGCAGTTATGGTGTCAAAGCCTGATTATGACCCAAATACCATCGCAAGTGACTGGGAGAGCGTAAACGGTGATGGCAGCACTTCTCTTTACAACAGGGCAACACAGGGACAGTATGCTCCGGGCTCAGTGTTTAAGATTTTTACAGCACTTGAGTATTATAACGAAAATCCGTCTACATACAATGACTACAGCTTTGATTGTGACGGCAGTATTACAAAGGACGGCTTTACAATCCACTGCGCCGGCAATAAATCACACGGACAGGAGGACTTAACAAAGTCGTTTGCAAAGTCATGCAACTCGTCCTTTTCCAATATAGGTCTTTTGGTGGACAACAATAAGCTTAATACCTTGTGTGACGATATGCTTTTCAACAAGAATCTGCCTATAGCCTTTGATTCAAAAAAGAGTAAATTTGCACTGGATAACAATGCTTCGTCATCTCTGACCATGCAGACCACGATAGGTCAGGGAAACACGCTTGTTTCACCGCTTCACATGTGCATGATTGCCGGTGCAATCTGCAATGATGGAAATCTGATGAGGCCATATCTGGTAGACCATACGGAAAATGCGAGCGGGGCGCTTGTGGAGCAGAATAAACCGGCTTCATACAAGCAGATTATGTCAAAGGATCAGGCAGCCTTTCTCCAGAATCTTATGGCAGCAGTGGTATCTGATGGAACAGGCGCAAAGCTAAGAGACCAGAGCTATGAGGCCTTTGGAAAGACCGGAACTGCCCAGGTATCAGATTCTACAGACCAGACCAATGCCTGGTTTGTGGGCTATGGAAAAAAGGATGGCTACAATGATCTGGCAATCGCAGTAATTGTGGAGGATTCGGGTGCCGGAAGCACATATGCTGTGCCGGTGGCAAAAAAGGTATTTGATAAATATTTCAATGAATAGGCTTGTTGCACTTTTTTTAGAAGTAGGTTATACTTAAGTGTAATGACAGACGTTATCGTTCATATTTCGCTTGAACTGACAGATAGCGTTTAAACCACACTTGGAGGAATGGCAATGATAGAAGCAACGAGCTGTGGCGGTGTGGTAATCTTTCGTGGCAAAATATTACTCTTATACAAGAACTACAGGAACAGGTACGAGGGGTGGGTATTACCCAAGGGAACTGTGGAATCTGATGAAGAGTACAAGGACACTGCAATCCGTGAAGTGAAAGAGGAGACTGGTGCCAGTGCAACGATAATTCAATACGTGGGTAAGAGCCACTATTCTTTTACCGTGCCACATGATACAGTGGAAAAGGATGTACACTGGTATCTTATGATGGGCGAAAGTTATTATAGTAAACCGCAAAGAGAAGAGTATTTCATGGATTCAGGGTTTTACAAGTATCACGAGGCATATCATCTGCTCAAGTTTGCAAATGAGAAGCAGATACTTGAGAAGGCTTACAATGAGTACCTGGATTTAAAGAAAAGCAATTTATGGGGGACACACAAGTATTATTAGTATTATTAAAAAGCAGTTTTAAAAACTGCTTTTTGAGGTTTTGGAATGAAATGGTATGAGGATTTATTTGTAGGAGAGTCTGTTACCGGAAAGATAAAGAAAATCAAGTGGAAGATAGAGCATAATGCCGGCATGCTTCACACATACATCATCACGTTTCCGTCAAATGAGGAAAATCTTTTGGATATCATTCCGACAAGAGAATTGCTGCAAAAGGGATATCCGAAGAAGAATCTGCACATAATCGCAGTAGCGGGTAATTATGATGAGGCGCTTTTGCTGGCCTGTGATATTGTTAAGGAGACATACGAAAATACAGGTAAAACAGATGTGAAGAGCTATTTAAAGAGCAGACGGAGGAAATAGATAGATGATATTTACGATTTTAAAGGTCATAGGCATCATACTCCTTGTAGTGCTTGCTCTTATACTTACAGCGCTGCTTTGCGTACTGTTTGTGCCGGTCAAGTACAGGGCTGTCGGAAGCTTTGACAATACAGACATAAGAGCAAAAGCACATGCGTCATGGCTTTTTCATTTGTTTGCACTGCATATAGAGTATGCACAGGAGACTGACGGATATATAAGGCTTGCTTTTGTGAAGAAGAAGCTGTTTGATAATTATGAGGCTTTGGATGATGACGATATGGATGATGCAGCTAAAACTGAAACAGAAGATAAAGTCAGTGAAAACACCGGAGATGAGCCTAAAATACCGGCAGATGAGTCAGAACATGTAGCAGATGAACAGACAGAGAATGAAAGCACATCACAGACTCATGACGAGCAAAGGTCAGTAACTGATGAGAATCAGCATATAAAACAACAAACCAAGCTCACTCATCAAAAAACGTATAAAAAGCCACACAAAAAGTCACATAAAAAGCAATTTAAAGATAAGTCAGATAAAATAAAAAACTGTATCTATAAGCTAAAAAGAGAATACAGTGATGAGAGAAATAAAGCTGCTTTTTCGCATCTGAAAAAAGAGCTTTTTATCATTCTTAAAAGAATATGCCCAAGGAGGCTTAAGCTTACAATGGTTTATTCAACAGGCTCGCCGGATACAACAGGCATTTCATTAGGTGTTTTAGCATGCTTTCCTGTCGGCTATACAAACAGATGGCGGATTACACCTGATTTCGAGAGTGAAAATCCGTATGCAAAGGGCAGCTTTGATATAAAGGGGCATGTGATAGTAATAAGTATTTTAGCGGCAACACTTAGAATTTTATTTGATAAAAACTGCCGCAGATTATATAATAGGATAAGCAGATAGGAGGAAGATATTATGGCAGATAATAGTTTCAATAACACAGTAGAGTCACTTTTCAAGGGGATGGACAGCTTTATCACTACAAAGACAGTAGTCGGTGATGCGATTCATATAGGGGATACAATCATACTTCCGCTTGTGGATGTGTCGTTTGGAGTGGCAGCAGGAGCATTTTCGGCAGAAAAGAAAAATAACGGAGCCGGTGGTATGGGCGGAAAGATTCAGCCTAGCGCAGTGCTCGTTATTCAGAATGGACAGACAAAGCTTGTCAATGTAAAGAATCAGGACGGCATGACCAAGATACTTGATATGGTGCCGGATATTGTAAGCCGTTTTTCAAAAGGAAAAAATGATGACCTTAATCTCGATGATATAAAGGCAGACGAGGAAGAGGACGATAAGCAGGATTAATTTCATATATGAGAGCAAATAAAAAGGACATCCAAACGGATGTCCTTTAAAATTCAAAAGATTCAAAAATAAAGACTAAGCTCTCTCAACTTTGCCAGATCTTAAACATGAAGTACATACATATAACTTCTGTGGAACTCCATTGACCTTGCAAGAAACCTTCTTAATGTTTGACTTCCAAACATGATTTGATCTTCTATGAGAATGGCTGACATTATTTCCATAATGAACACCTTTTTCACAAATTGCACATTTTGCCATGATATTGCACCTCCTTGCATTTCACTAAGCTTACCATACTCTTAAGCTCACAACAAATGTATTCTATCAGATTAAAATAAAGAATGCAAGGATAAAATATAAAAATATTTCCTTTTTGTGAAAAAAAAGGAATAATAACAT
>ENA-ORIC01003609-ORIC01003609.1-human-gut-metagenome-genome-assembly--contig:-NODE-3609-length-10531-cov-3.115841_pt1 | contig 10531 bp, 9 predicted proteins | sample MGYA00243023_ERZ508732 | MGnify/ENA primary metagenome ERZ508732 (study PRJEB26277, sample SAMN04329767) | human gut metagenome | biome: human-associated habitat | host: Homo sapiens | place: USA...
GCTTTTTCCATATCGCGCGTGATACGGTTGATCACATCATAATACGCGTACTGATTCTTCTCGGTGGCGACAACATTCCACTGGCCGCCCAGTTTATCGGTCTTTTCGCAGAGTGTGACCTTGTGCCCGCGCTCTGCCAGGACCTTGGCCGCTTCCATACCGGCAGGGCCACCGCCGATGATCATGACCTTCTTCGGGCTATCAGTGGCCTTGATATTTTCTAGCTTACGCTCTCTCATACAGTGCGGATTCACGGTGCAGGCCATGCCGTCGTACTTGCTCATGACTGCGCTGGAAATGCACTTGTTGCAGGAAATGCAGCGGACAATATCATCTTCGCGCCCCTCAGCCAGCTTCTTAGGGATTTCAGGGTCTGCAATCAGGCTGCGGCCCATGGCGATAAAGTCGGCCTTGCCATCTTCTAGCGCCTTCTCTGCCAACTCGAAATCCGTTCCGAGACGACCGACAGCGATGACGGGCACATTGACAGCTTTCTTGATGGCGGCGGCGGCATCAAGATTGAAGCCGGCGGGAACCATGTAAGGCGGCAGAATATAGTGGTAAGATTCCAGAGAACCGCAGGAGACATCCACTGCATCTAAGCCGGCTTCCACGAACAGGGGCGCCTGAATGACAGAGTCCTCCACGCTGATGGCTCCCTCGGACCAGGAGGTGCCGCTCATACGCATCAGAACAGGATAGTCGGGGCCGACCTTCTTTCGGACGGCGCGAATGACCTCACATCCGAAGCGGGCGCGGTTCTCCACACTACCGCCATACTTATCGGTACGCTTATTGGTCATGGCAGAGCGGAACTGGCCAATCAGGTAGCCGTGGGCACCGTGAATCTCAACGGCATCAAAACCGGCGTCTTTTACACGGCGGGCAGCTTCGGCAAAGCCGGCGACAACGCGGTCAATATCCGCCTGGGTCATTTCCAAAGACATGACATCGTTTTCGGGGAACCGCATTGCTGTGGGGGACAGATTCTTGACGGCCTCTTTGTTTGGGAGATGCATACTGCGCTTGCTGAGAATGGTGCCGTGATGGTTAATCTGCAGAACGGCTTTTGCACCGTTGGCCTGAATTGCAGAGGATAACTGCTTGAGTTTAGGGATAAAGCGGTCATCATGGATCATGATGTTGCCGATACCGCGGCATTCGTACAGAATAGTACAGGCCTGGATAAACACGATACCGCAATACTTGGCACGTTCGGCATAGTATTCAATGGTCTTGTCATTCAGTGCGCACAACATACCATCCTCGTCGTTGTCATTGGAGCCAGTCCCCATAGCGGGCAACACAATGCGATTGCGGATGGTCATATTGGCAATTTTGCCGGGGGACAACAATTTTTCATATTTGCTCATGTGGATTTCTCCTTTATTTCGATAACATTGCTTAGTCCTGATCTTTTTTGACGACATAGGTGCAACACAGACCAGTAGGCTCACCGTTTTCGTCGTACTGATTAGCGTAGGTCATATATTCCTTGTCGGTAAAGCCACCGCCCATCCAGCAAGGCTCATGACAACAGTAATAGCACATACCTTTAGTGTCAGCAGACCAGGGATAGCCCTTGCTGGTGCGACCCTTATCGGTGTAGTTCTTCTGCACCGTGCTGCCACTTCCACAGTGTTTCACATACAGTACATATTTCTCATCGTCTTCTTCTACGTAGATATCGCTGTGATGGACAAGATGACCCTGCGCCATACCGGAAATCATCTGTTCCGGAGTACGCTTGGGCATCTTACCGCCTGCAGCAAAGAGCTTGCCGTACACCGCGTCGAAGGTACCTTTCATTGCAATCCCCACATGTTCCTCGCCTAGGTTCTCAGCGATGTAGGTGAACAGATAGTTAATCCACTCACAGTAACGGTCATGCAAAGGCTTAAAGAGCATATGCAGCGCCTCAATCTGCTTCAGCGCTTCTTCTTTGTCGCCAGCTTCTACGGCTGCAATGGCTTTCTCGCGGGGACCCATTACAAGGTCATCCCTCCTGATAACGTCAGACATATTTTCTCCTCCATCGTTTTGATGTAGTAATGTTGCGTCCTCTTTCAACAACTTGAGAGTATCGCTACTGATACGGGCGAATCTTATGTGACTGATACGGGAAAAGGAGACAGGATCCTGCATCAGCCAAGAGCTGTGTGCAATGTTGAAGAGGACTTCTACTGAACATGCGCTTATTGAACTTGTGCATTTTTACCAATTGGTAGTTTGACTTTTGTCCTGGACTGACTATATTTTAACAAATGTTGTTAGATAAAGCACCAAGAAAAAGACCAAAAATTTCTTACAATTTCCATATTATCACCAATATTGTAAGAGGAGAGACTCTGCCCTTTTCTGTGGAAAATGGAAGAAATAGTGTAAAAGAAAAGACTGAAACACGATTTGATATGCTCCCTCCATGATTGACAGTGTTTTATTTCACTGTCTCTCATAGAGGGAGCATATCACGAGGTTTCAGCCTTTGAATATTTTATTTTGAGAGGCGTTGCTCGATTTCATACGCTTTAAATGCAAGTTGCAGCCGCAGACACTCTTCGCCGTCATTATCATTTAACGACAAGAGTTCGCGGATTTTGTTTATGCGATAATCCATAGTATTTCTGCTGATAAACAGGTGCTGGGCTGCCTTCGTACGATTGCAAGCGCATTGAAGATAGGCATACAGTGTTGTGTAATAATCTGTGCCGTGATGCCTGTCGTATTCCCGCAACATATGTAGTCGCTCATCATCATACCGCTTCAGCGTGTGGTTGCTTCGCGCTGTTAGTAATAATTCATAGGAAATTTGATCATCAAACAGACAAGTGGAATTTGATCCACCGAGCAGTGCTTGAATGCGTATGGCATCATCTGCCTGCTGACGATGTTCGGCTAGTTCCTTAATATTGGAGAATCGTTTGCTAATACCACCAGTTACATTGTACTCAGGTAACACTTCATCCAACGCCTCAATAAATTGCTGAAATACAGTAGGATATTCAGGGTTGATCAAGATCAGTAGACCATCTCTGTCCAGAAAAACACAGCGATGTGGAAGGGACAGACGAAGCCTTTCTATGAGTTCATGTCTCTGTGCTGTATTACGCAGATTGTCCGCTGCGTGAATAGATACGACACGAAATTTTTGATACCTTTCCCAGCGGATATGGGCAAGCCAGCTCGGTACCCAAGATAGGTCGTAGCTCTCACCGTCCAAAAGTGCCTGCAAGCGGTTTTCGTACTGAAGGCTCATTAGTGTTGCATGATTTCTTCCCTTGCTCCGGCTTTCAACTGCCTGAGAAAGAATACCGCAGATATTACCCAGAATGTTGCTGTCACTGATTGTCAGCTTGCGGTTATACTCCAACACCGAAATCGTAGCCTGCGTCCGTTGATTCACTCGAATCATGCCGAGTAGCCGATGGTGCGTTGTGTTCACACCATCTGCCAAAAATAACATCGGCGTACTGCTGCACAGCAGCTGCTTGGCAGTGTCCAATTTCCGCATTTCCTTGACATATTGAGACGGCAGATAGCCTTTCTCAAGTAGCTGTTCAATATCAGGATCGTCAATAGGTTGTTCACAGCAGGCGGCCAAAAGCTGGCTGTTGTAATCAAATAAGACAACAGGGTTGTTCATGATGCGAGATGTCTGTGTCACGATATGATTCAGATTGGTGCTGGAAAAAATGCTGCTCAGCATACTCATAAGATCAGCAATATTGCGGTTATACAATAATTCTTTCAGCTTTTCAAACAGCGCCAGCATATTGACCTTGCCGGACAGGCGAATACAGTCCAACCGAGCGGCGATTTCGTCAATGCTGTCCGTAGTAATTATTCCAACATATTTATCCTGATAGAGGCTTGCGGAAATATTTGCCAGACTGCCAAGATAGATACAATTGTTAATAAACTCGGTTTCCGCACCGCAGAGCAGGCGAATATCAAGGTAATCAATATTTTGAGGATAGACTACCTGACAAATCAACTCGGGTGAGATATACTGCATTAGTTGTGTTATATTCACGTGAAAACCTCCAATTGGTGGTAATATCATGTAAATTTAAATACATTGTAATTTACTTACAGTGATTTTGCAAGCCCGGAAAATGAGAGGGTTACAGCGCAAGTGTGCACTGTGCCTGCTGAAGGTTTTGCGCTGAAGCATAATCTCTGACACACCGCAATCAACGAGATGAAATCATTACTTGGAATGAACGGGCTGGTGTTATCGAATCCTACTAAAGGCCATTAAGTCAGAGGCCCATTAGATAAAATGGTTGAGGAGATCCTTGCCAAGACCGAGGAACACACGAGCTTGAGGTATGTCCGACAGCAGACTTTTATCAGAGAAATTTTTCATATCTCCAGCATTCCTTGCAGCTCCGCGCTGGCGGCTTTCTTGTTTTTGTCAAAGGCGTGAGTGTAGATGTCTAGCGTGGTGGAGGGCTGGCTGTGGCCGAGGATGCCCGCTACCGTTGCCACATCCGCGCCGCCCGCAATCATCAGGCTGGCAGCGGTGTGGCGCAGGCTGTGGACATTGAGCTGCTCCGGCAGACCGTTCTTTTTCAGGATGCACTTGAACCGCCATGTGAAGGTGGTGGGCGTCATGGGCAGGCGTGTGCCCTGCCGACGGAACAGGAAGTCATCGGCAGTCAGTTTTCTTTCATCGTAGGTCTGGGTGATGTACTGGCATTCACGCTGGTACTCCCGCAGGAGCGATTCCATCTCGGCGGAGAAGTAGACGTATCGGTCGCCGGAGCGGGTCTTGGGTTCTTTTACGAATATCTCGTCGCCGGTGATTTTCACGGCGTTGCGGCAGATGTGGATGGAGCGCTGTTCCCAGTCGATGTCCCGCCATTGCAGGGCGCAGCACTCGCCCCGCCGCATCCCTGTGGCGATGATGAGCTTGAAGTACGTCTCGTACTTGATACTCTCGTTTTCCAGCGCGGAGATGATCTTCTGTGCCGTTTCCTCGTCGGCAATCTTTTTCTTTGTTTTCTTGCCCGCGTAGCGGTAGGTGCGCCATGCCGGGTTATGCGTGAGAAAGCCACCCTCCACGGCGTCGGAGAGGATGCTGCACAGTGTCGCGTGTACGCCCTCAACGGTGCTTTCGGAGAGTGGCTTTCCTGTTGCGTCGCTCTTTGTCTGACGCAGGTTGGCATAGAGTTTTCGGAAGTGCTCGGGCCGCAGGTCGGTGAGCTTGTAGTGACCCAGTACGGGGAGAAACCGTTCCAAGTCCTGCCTATCGCGGTGCAGTGTGGACTTGGCCAGTTTACCAGGAGCGATGTCCCGCAGCCACAGCTCGGTGTACTGGGCGAGGGTGAGATTTTTCTTCGGTTGCGGATCATCCTTACAGGAGCGCTCGAACAGGATGGCCTGCTCGTTGAGCCACTTTTCCGTCTGCTTGGGCGTCAAATCCTCCGGAGGGCGGACGGTTTTCTGCTGGGACTTGATGCGGTTGCCGTTGTAGTCGTAGCCCATGGAGACCACGATGAGATAGCTATTACCGCGCTTACGAATACTTGCCATGGTCATTCTCCTCTCTGGATATGTGTACTGTTGCGCTTTCTGCTGTCAACACAACATACTGCAAGAGACGGAGAATAGCTATACCCAAAAGGCAGAAAGAAGAATTATTTTCCGGCGACCTTTTGCAGCGGGAAGATCATACCGCTGCCGGGACGCAGCGAGGTGAGCATGGACGCGGCGGCCTCCTGCTTGCGGGACATCTCCGGATGGCAGTAGGTGCGTTCCAGAAAACCGGTGTCGCCGTGACCGGCCAGCTCCGCCACCGTCTGCTTGTCGATGCCGCTGTGCAGCAGCGTGGAAACGAAGAAGTGACGCAGAGTGTGCAGGTGATACTCAGCAGGGAAGCCGTTGGCGGCGTAGATCTTCCGCAGGCGTTTTGTGAATGTGTCGGGGTGAATGAGAGTCCCGTCCGAGTTGACGAACAGATAGGGACTGAGTTTTTTGCCGTGTCTTGCTGCCTCCTGCGCCAGCCGCCAGCGGTAACTGAGCAGCACACCACGCAGGGCGGGGGAGAGAATGATCTGGCGACTGTGACCGTTTTTGGTACTGCCTTCCACCACACCCTTGCCCGCAACGATGCTGCGGGAGCGACTGACAGTGAGGATGAATCCGTTACCGCTGGCACAGAAGTCCGACCAGCGCAGGGCGCACAGCTCACCGCGGCGGCAGCCGGTAGCCATGGCCAGCAGATAGAACACGCGGAAGTGCCGCGGCTCTCTGGCAAGGGCTTGCAGCAGGTGCTGTGCCTCCTCGACGGTGGGAATGTGCTGGCCGACGTGTGAGGCCGCGGGCAGGTCGATCATGCGGGCGGGATTCTTCTGGATGATCTCGTTGCGTTTTGCGTCGCTGAGTACAGCGGACACGGCGGACAGGTAGTGCTGGACGGTGGTTTCTTGAATTGGTTGTCCAGTACGATTTTTCCGTTTGCGGAGTTGGGTGAGCATATTTTCAATCGCCAGTGGGCGCAGTTTGCACAACGGGATAGCACCGATGTAGGGATAGACCACCTCCAGTTGTCGGCGATAGGAAGCCAGCGTACTGGGTGCGTATTTGCTCTGGCGGGAGAGCCAGCCCTCTGCGTAGTCCTGAAAGGCGGTGCTGCCGTCCTCACTGAAGCCGTACTTGAAGCGGCGCTCCAACTCCTCGGCCTCGTGCATGACGTACTGACGTATGCTCCGCGAAGCGACAGACTTTGGCACTTGGATAGTCTGCGATTTGCAGATCTTCTTACCGTTGCGGTAGCCGTTGCTGATGGTGATTTTGTACTTACGCTCGGTGAGCTGCTTGATGCTGGCCATCAGTAGTTGTCCTCCCGAATCACATCCTTCAGCGAGATGGTACCCCGTGTACTGTTGATCTCGCGGACGCTGTTGCCGCGCATCTTGTTGTAATCCTCGCGGGTCATGTCCACGTCGGCGGCCAGCAAGTGGTTGGTAATGTTGTGCTCGACGGCCAGGTTGAACAGCAACTTGGCCATGCGGTTTGCAAAAACACCCAGCGTCCCCTCCAGAACGTCAGCCACCGCGTGGGGCAGAAACGCACCGGCATTCTGCGCCTTCAGGTAGCCATCATAGAAGCGAACGGCCTTCTCTACGAACTCACTCTGGCTGCCGCAGTTGCCCAAAGCTACGCCCGCTTCGACCATTTTCTTCGCTTCCGGCGTGAGCCAAAAAGCGTACTTTTCTTTGTTGTTTGTCATTTTCATGTTCCTCCTTAAAATTTAGCTGTGACCCCGCAGTTTGTTCCGTAACTGCGGGACTTTTTCTGTTTTCGACCCCACCGCCCGCCGAAAATGCCGCTCCACAACGCCGGTGGTGGAATCCCGCAACTGCCCGCACTGTGGGCAGAAGTGGCCGGGGTGGGGGTGCGCACGACGCCACCCCTTTCTCCTGCTGCTTTTTCGGCGCACCGAAAAGCTCCCCGACACGCCCCCAAATGGGCCGGGTGGTATCCGTACCCCACCTCCACCCTGCGAGGCCACAAATCGGCCCACAGGCGGCAACACGGCGGGCAGTGGGCGCAAGGTGCGGTGTGGCTGGGAATTTTCCTTTTTCTCCTCTTGTTTTGCTCCAAAATCGCAATTTTTCGGGGTGAAATAAGCCGTTTGTTCTCCAGGTGAAATCGGAATAAAATCGTACATTTTCCTCCGTGACGGCTGTGACAGGTGTGACGGGAAATTCCACATACCCCCTATATCACTTTTTCCCGTCACTGCCGTCACTCCCGTCACGCGGGAGGCACTGAGGGAAGAGTGCAAGGATGCAAAGTATCTAGATACTTACACCCTTGCACTCTTGCTCCGGCAGATACCAGTACCATTGTCCGTCGTGTTTTTCTGAAAGAACGCCCAGATGCTTCTTGGCGATCTTCAGCGTCCGCTCAGAGATACCAAGACTCTTTGCGTGTCTCAGCACCTCCTCGGCGGGGACACTCTGCGTGAGCATCTGCTTGAGCGCATCCTCCATCTGCATGGTTTTTGTCTGCACATGACCGGAGCCATTCAGCACATCCTCCACGGTGGCATCGCAGACACCGAGCCATTGGAAACCGTATTCGGGGTGCAGATCGAATGCAATGGACGACCCCTCCGGCGCGAGACTGCTTTTGCTCTGCGCTACCACGCGGACGGTATCACCACTTTTGAGTCGCCCCACCACCAGAACGCTTCTGGCGGCAGCGGTGAAATCAACGGAACCGAGGTTACGGTAGCCCGCCTTTTGGTTCTGCGCCTTGTTCATATGACCAACCAGAATGACGGCGCACTGCATACGATTCGCAACGGACGCGATGCGTTTCATGACGGGCCGTACCTCGTTGGCACGATTCATGTCCACCTTGCTGCCCAGATACGCTTGTAACGGATCGAGGACAATAAGCTTCGCTCCCGTCTCGCGGATGGCCTGTTCCAGACGTTCATCGCAGAGAGACAACTCGCCGTGGCTCTCGTCAATGACCAGTACACGGGAACAGTCCGCGCCGGTGTTTACCAGCCGTGGCTTGATGGTGTCCGACAGGCCATCCTCGGCGGTCTGGTAAATGACATTCATGGGTTCGGTTATGCTGCTGCACTCCGGCAGCGGTTCTCCTTTTGTCAGCGCGGCGATGACCGCGAGGACGAACGTGGTCTTGCCATCACCGGGATCACCCTGCACCATAGTCAGCTTGCCGATAGGTATGTAAGGGTACCACAGCCACTGCACAGGTTCGATGGGAACGTCACGCATGTTGATCAGGTTTAACAGGTTTAAGTTGTTTTTCATAGAGACTCCTTTTAAGATTGACAAATACGACAGCAAGTGTTAGACTAATTACGAAATAAAATGGCATAATTCGATTTGCCTCATTTTACCATATTGGCCTACATGCGTCAAGACGGTTGAATAATAAAATTATAATTAGTCTATTGTGGGAGAGAGTGACTATGGGATTCAAAGGGTTCAAAGTGTATCTGTTGGGCGGGAAAGAATATTTTGAGATAAAAGATCATGTTTCAAATGAGTCTTGTTGGGTTAATTCAAAAATGGTGTATACCTTTCCGGATACGTTGTTGTCATTCCTGTATTTGGACATGAATCCGTGGCGACAGAAGATTGATGCTGCCTTTAGTGCGCTGCAGAAGCTGCGTCTGGAAAAGGATGAGAGCGATCTGAACGTTGTATGGGAACTGCTGTCTGGTTTGTCCAAGGAGCATATCTATTTCGAATGTTTTCGGCTGAACTGGTACGAGTGGATACGGCAGGCCAAAGAGCAACAGTATATGGGTGCCCGGTATATACCCATCCGAAAGATGTGTCAGCTGAAAGCGAATGTACATCGCACACAGCAACAGCTTTTGCAGCTGTTCCACGATGTGCTCAGCGATGAGAGCGGTGATGACTCGATCAGCAGGAAGCTGCGGCGCTATGAAGAAAGTGGCTGTATGCTTGAACGCTTTGAATTTACACCGTTGACGTTGCGTTATGAGGCGGTGGGAAACGATGACTATACCGAGGTGCTGTATGCACAGTCGATGAATGACGTGATCGAGTATGAAGTGCGCCAGTGCCTTGCGCGAGGAATCAAGATGCGGCGCTGCAAGAACTGCGGCAGGTATTTTGCTGTTACCGGTCATGCCAGCACGGAGTATTGCGACAGGGTGTTTGATGAAAAGGGACGCACCTGCAAGGATGTGGGAGCCTTTCGGCAGTACAGTCGTACTCACAAGGACGACGCTGTTTTCTGTGAGTATCGCAGAGAGTACAAACGCCGCTTCGCATGGATCAAGTCGGGGCGTATCAGTGACAGTCAGTTCTACGCTTGGAGTGAACAGGCCAGAGAGCAGAAAAAGAAATGCGACAACAAGGTCATTACGATAGAAGCATTTTCTGACTGGTTGAAAAAGTCATAAGAAAGATACCCGCCCTTCCGACTATTTCGGAAGGGCGGGTGTTTTATCATTCTTCTGTATCCATCATAAGCTCCATTGCCAGCAGCGCTGCCAGCCGGAAGCCGCAGATGAAGCTTTGCTCTGCCACTTGTTCAGATACCATGTTGTGGGCGTCCTCGACGATCAGCAACAGGTGCTTGCCCTCTTTAGACAGGCGCTTGACCAGGCTTTGGAAGGCATCTTCGGCTTCCTGTGGGAGGTCATACTGGCCTTTCCGTTCACAGTAGGTGCGGTACAGAGATTTCAGCAGGTCTTGCATGCCTCACCTCAGCCGTCGTAGAGGACGTAGATCAGTAGGCTCCCACCATCCTCCACAATGCAGACATTACAGTGAAATCCGGCGTCTGCCACACTGTCCCGGCCCGTCTGCATCATGAGCTGGCGGAAGGTAAAGTCCACCATGTCCCGTGCCTTGGCCTCCAACGTCTCCTGCGAAGCACCTACCGGCACTGCGGCGGGGAAACGGTAGGCGCTGTTGTCCAGCGTCAGGCTTCTGTCCGTAACTACACCGTACTGCAACACTGCGTAGGCGTTGGCCGCGTCGATGGCCGCCTGCCGGTCTGCGGG
>ENA-ORIC01003610-ORIC01003610.1-human-gut-metagenome-genome-assembly--contig:-NODE-3610-length-10527-cov-2.850335_pt1 | contig 10527 bp, 10 predicted proteins | sample MGYA00243023_ERZ508732 | MGnify/ENA primary metagenome ERZ508732 (study PRJEB26277, sample SAMN04329767) | human gut metagenome | biome: human-associated habitat | host: Homo sapiens | place: USA...
GGGCGACGTAGATGATGGCGCGTGGAGTAAAGCCGTCCTCGACATCGTTGATGCTGACAAAGCCCTGCATATTTGCCAGCGACAGCGCGAAGAACGCGGCGTTCATCGGGCAGATCATAAGGCTGTCATAGCCGTAATACCTTCCGCCTGCGTGGAACGGCAGCATTATAAGGCGCTGGGAGCCGAGCCAATCCATAGTCTCCTTGCGGAGCTTGGAGAACTTATAGCCGTAGACGTCGGCAAAACGCGGCTTGTCGGTAGGCAGATCGTCGCCGATGCGCATGCAGTCGGGGTCGCGGCGGCGCATATAGTCCTCCATGAAGTTGACCACGCAGCCGTTCTTGCAGCGCACCACCTCGGCCTCCTTAACCGTGCCAAGTCCCTCAATGGGATACACCACGTCGTAGCGGGAGGTGTGCGTGGGGCCGTAGGCCATTTCCTGCAGCTCCTCCTTCGTCTCGGCGTAGGCGATGCACTTGCACTTCTTCAGCGCCTCCGCCACCTCAGGCGCAAGCTCAAATCGGTTGAAATATTTGTCGGTAAACATGCAGCAAGCAGCCTCCTTCAAAAATAAAAGATTAGGTCGTACATAATCACACAATTCCCAAAAATGCAATAAAATTATTCCGAATCACTCCATCAAATTATCTGATATGCACAAATTCCGTCGTTTTTCCGACTTTTTGCAGGAAATCATGCAAAGGGGAGATGCCGTGCGGCATCTCCCTTGCTTCAGGACAGCTTGCGGATGAAGTTTCCGTGGATGGTCACGCCCTCCTGCGTGATGAAAAAGGCGTTCGGGTCCAGCTCGTGGACCACGCCGTAAAGGTCGGCCTCCTCAAATTTGGAGACGCACACGCACAGCACGCGCAGGTCCTCGCCGGTGTAGGCGCCCTTGCCCTCCCAGTAGGTTACGCCGCGCCCGAGCCGTGCCATGATGTTCCTCGGCAGCTCGGGGTCCTCGTCCTTGGTGAAGATGAGCACCTGCTCGGTGATGTTCTGCTGGTGCCCGCGGTCGATGAAGAGCGCGCAGAACACCGTATAAATGATGGAATAGATCGCCGCGCGCAGACCGAAGAGGACCGCGCAGAGCGTGTAGAGCAGCGCGTTGAAGCTCAGGCTGAAGCGCCCCACGCTGAAGCCCTTGCCCTTCTTGGCAAGCCACAGTCCGAGGATGTCCAGCCCGCCGGTCGAGCAGCCGCAGGTCAGAGCCAAGCCGAGGGCAAAGCCGCACAGGATGCCGCCGACGAGGCACGAGGCGAGAGGATCGTCCAAAATCGGCACGGCGGGCGACTGGATCACGCTCAAAAAGAGCGACGACGCGCCCACGCAGATCAGCGTGCGGATCAAAAACGCGCGCCCGAGGTCGCGCCACGCGAGATACAGCACCGGAATATTGATGAGAAAATACAAGATACCGGCGATGTCCACCCCTGTGGGCAGCTCGACAGCCTGCGCGAGCAGTGTTCGGATGATCTGGCTCAATCCGACTACGCCGCCGGAGTAGAGGCCCATCGGTACGACGAAAAGGTTCACGCCCAGCGCGTAGAGGAATGTTGCGAAAACCGCGATCAGGACGCGCGCCCATTTGTTTTGCAGCGCTTTGTGCAGCATAGCTCTTGCCCTCACTTTTCTCCGCACTGACCATTATTCTATGTACCCGTGCGGGTCTTATTCGCTTGTTATCTTTTGATTATAGCCCATAGCGGAGGCACTTGTAAAGCCTTCTCCGCGCGCGGGAGAGCGTGCGCGACACCGTGGACTTGTCCCGCCCGATGGCCGCGGCGATCTCCGTGACGGTCATGTTTTCCTCGTACCGCAGGCGCAGCAGCTCGCGCTGGCGGGCGGTAAGCTCCTCCTCGCGGGCAAGGCGCAGATTGCGCTTGAGGCGCATGAGGTCGCTCTCGTTGTCGCCCGCGTGCGCGGCGATCCAGGCGGTCATATCGCCGTAAACTTCATTGTTGCGCATACTATAAGGTGTACTTTTCATTGCGGTAATAGCCCCTTTCGTAATAGTGCTGCGTCAGCTCGGCCAGCTCGCGCGACTGGCGCTGAAGCTGCTGGAGCTCTAAGATACGCCGCTTGAGTCGCTCGCGCTCCTCCTTCGTCGGTGCGGCCTTGGCCTGCTCGCGCAGGACCGTGATGCGCATACGGAAGCGCAGCGCGTCCTCGCGGTAGACAAACGACATCTGATACAGCGTCATAGCGTGCTCGCCTCCCCTGATATGTATTCAAACGACCGGAGCGCTTCGCGCGCAAAGCGCGGAAAGCAGTCCACGCAAACGGTCACGCCGTTCCGGTACCACAGCGTTTCTCCCGCGTAAATGTCCTGCGCGCAGAGTGAGCAGACCGCGTGCACCGAATCATGGTGTCTTTTTCCTGCGTACAACAAAATTCCTCCTTTTTTAAAATTCCCTGTTGACAAACGAATCGAAGTCTGGTAATATACAACCTGTTCGTTGCTGAGATGCTGGTATAGCTCAGCTGGTAGAGCAGCTGATTTGTAATCAGCAGGTCGGGGGTTCGAATCCGTCTACCAGCTCCACCGACAAGCAAACAATTTCATATGGGGGAATTCCCGAGTGGCCAAAGGGGGCAGACTGTAAATCTGTTGTCAGTGACTTCGGTGGTTCGAATCCACCTTCCCCCACCAAGAACGAGTTGATGAAAGTCAGCTCGTTCTTTTTGTTTTGTAGTGGTTTGGAAAATGTAAGCGATACGCCAGTGGCGTATCAGAGCCGCTCTGCGGCCTGCGTCGAGATCACACTTTCGTCGTTTTACCACAAAAGCAAAAATATCGAGCTGCCCTTAGGCTGGCTCGATATTTTCTTTCTCTCTATTTTTTGCGTGTCCGTCCTCTTTCGGGGAGGCGCATTTTCTTTTTCTGCTGCGGGGATCAGCCGCCGTACCGGTATCGGCGGCGTGCGCCGCGGGCAAACTGAGGAGAACGCTCGCCGCGGCACGCCATCAAGTACAAAGAACTTGTTAGCAAAATCAAGATATCACAAGAATCTTGCTATGTCAAGAATAAATTTACAAGATTCTTGTTATAATTGATTGACAGTTACAAGCATCTGCGATAGAATACAGTCAAATCTTGTCGCAGCCTGCGTTTTCTGGGGGAATCTTGATGAGTTTTGGCAAACAAATGCGTCTGCGGCGTGAGGAGCTTCATCTCTCGCGCGCGGCACTGGCGGAGGAGCTTGGCGTTTCGCCCTCTGCCATCAGCAACTATGAAAACGGCGTCAGCTCGCCGAAGGAGGAGGTGCTGCTCCGGCTGTTCGATGCGCTTGAGATCGACCCGAACTACCTTTACCGCGATTCGTTCCGCTCAGGCAGCTTCGTCTGCTCGCGCGCAGAGCAGGATTTGATCGAAAAGTGCCGCTCGCTCTCGCCGCTCGAGCGCGAGACGGTAGGCAGCCTCGTCAGCGCCCTGTGCACGATGCACGCGAGACAGGACGGTGCGGGCGCGCCGCGCCGCATCCCGCTCTACCGCTCGATCGAGGCGGCGGGCTACGCCGCCCCCGTGCTCGGCGAGGATTTTGACTACATCGTCGACCACGGCGACGTGCCGCCGGGAGCGGAATTCGCCGTGCACATCCGCGACGACAGTTTAGAACCCGTGCTGCACGGCGGCAGCGTCGCCTACCTCAATCACGACCCGCTGCATGCGGGCGACGTGGGCATCTTCTGCGTCGGGGGCGACATGCTCTGCAAGCAGTATTACCGCGACCCGCTCGGCGTTTCGTACCTCTTTTCTCTGGGGCGGGACCGCAGCGCGGACGTCGTCTGCGGCCCTGAGAGCGGAAAGCGCTTTATCTGCTTCGGACACGTGATCTTAGATCATCGTGTGCCGCTGCCCGGTATGGGCCTGTGAGCGGGAAAAAGGCGCATTTTGCGCAGAAAAAGACTTGAATCGTTCACAAATTCTGCTTATAATGTAGGTTTGGAAATCAATAAAAAAGAAGGAAGCGTATTTCTTATGACGAAAATTGACATTTTCTCCGGCTTTCTGGGCGCCGGCAAGACCACGCTCATCAAAAAGCTGATCGCGGAAGCCTACAGCGGCGAAAAGCTCGTGCTGATCGAGAACGAATTCGGCGAGATCGGCATCGACGGCGGCTTTCTGAAGGAGTCCGGCATCGAGATCTCCGAGCTGTCCGCGGGCTGCATCTGCTGCTCCCTCGTCGGTGACTTCAACAAGGCGCTCAAAGAGGTCGTGGCGCAGTTCCACCCCGACCGCATCCTCATTGAGCCGAGCGGCGTCGGCAAGCTCTCTGACGTCATCGTCGCCGTCGAGCGCACGGTCGACGAGTGCCCGGGCGAGCTCAAGCTCAACAGCTATGTCACCGTGGCCGACGCCAGCAAGGTCAAGGTCTATATGAAGAACTTCGGTGAGTTCTACAACAACCAGATCGAGGCCGCCGGCACGATCATTCTTTCCCGCACGCAGAAGCTCTCGCAGGAGAAGCTCGAGGCTGCCGCCGCGATGCTGCGCGAGAAGAACCCCGACGCCGCCATTCTGACGACTCCGTGGGACGAGCTGGACGGCAAGACCATCCTCTCCGCCATCGAAAAGGTGTCGCTGAGCGACGAGCTTCTTGAAAAAATGCGCCGCGAGCACGAGATTGAAGAGGCCGAGCATGAGCATGAGCATCACCATCATCACGATCACGATGAACATGACGAGCACGACGAGCACGAGCATCACCATCATCACGATCACGATGAACATGACGAGCACGACGAGCACGAGCATCACCACCATCACCACGACGGCGAGGAGTGCGACGATCCCGAGTGCGAGTGCCACCATCACCATCATCACCACGCCGACGACGTCTTCTCCTCCTGGGGCAAGGAGACGCCGAAGAAGTTCAGCAAGGAAGCTCTTGAGGACATGCTCCACAAGCTGGACAGCGGCGACTACGGCCACATCCTGCGTGCCAAGGGCATCGTGAACGGCGAGGACGGCTGGCTCGAATTCGACTACGTGCCCGAAGAGCATGAGGTCCGCGCGGGCCATCCCGACTATACGGGCCGTCTGTGCGTTATCGGCGCGGAGCTCAAGGAAGACGGCCTTGCAGAACTGTTTGGAGTGTAAGGCATGGATATTCCTGTTTATCTGGTCGCCGGATTCCTCGATTCCGGCAAAACGAGCTTTATCAACGGCATTTTAGAAGACGGCTTCGCCCGCGAGGACAGGACGCTTCTGATCTGCTGCGAAGAGGGCGACGAAGAATACGAGAAGAAGGCGCTCGACAACGTCACCGTTGTCACGGTAGACGACGAAGAGGAGCTGACGCTCGCTTTCTGCAAGGAGCTTGAAAAGAAGCACCGCCCCAAGCAGGTGCTCATTGAGTACAACGGCATGTGGCAGATGGAAAAGCTCTACCGCGAGGTGCTGCCTGCCAACTGGGTGCTCTATCAGATCATGACCTTCGTGCAGGCGCCGACGTTCGAGCTGTTCGTCAAGAACATGGGTCAGCTCATGATGGAAAAGATCACAAACGCGGACATGATCGTCTTCAACCGCTGCGACGACAAGCTCAAAGCGAGCCTGCGCGCGCGCAATCTGCGCATGGTCAACCGCCGCGCGGACATCTACCTTGAGGACAACGACGGCAACAGCGAGGACTACCTGACCGGCGACGAGTGCCCGTTCGACATGACGCCCGACCTCATCGACATTCCCGATGACGACTACGGCGTGTGGTACGTCGACGCGATGGACCATCCCGACCGCTGGGATGGCAAAAAGGTCCACATGAAGCTCATCATGTGCCACTCGAAGAAGTTCCCGGGCATCCACTGCCCCGGCCGCTTCGTGATGACCTGCTGCGAAAACGACATCCAGTTCGTCGGCATCGTCGCCAAGGGCGACAGCCTGAAGGCCTACAAGAATCGCGACTGGGTCGATATCACTGCCACGGTCAAAAAGGAGCACCTCGACGCCTATGAGGGCGAGGGCCCCGTGCTGTACGTCGAGCGCATCACCACCACGTCGAAGCCCGCGCAGGAAGTCGTGTCGTTCTGACGACGCGATTTGCGGAGGTAAGGTGAATCAGCAGCGCGCAGCGCTGCGGAGTTTTCTCCTGCTAACCCGCAGGGGAGAGCGAATAAAGGGGACATTCTCTTCTCGAAGAGAATGTCCCCTTTTGAATCCCAAGGGAAGGATGAGGGGGAACCCTCTCGCCCCCCGACATTGCGGTTTTGAGGCTTGAAGAGCTGCTCAGCCTGCGGAATCGGGTACCTGCCGGGTGATGGTTCTAAACGATTTGACTTTTTTCTATCTTCGCTGTCGCTCCCTGATCTGAATGCAGTCTTGGTAGAATCCCCTGCCGTCGCTAGATTTTGCCAACCTTGCTGCCCCCCAAAGCGGCATTGCTGCGCTCGCCGCACTTTTAAGTTATCGTATATTTTTTACGATGGCCATGTGGTCATATCCGCGGTGCGCCGCTTGCGCTGTGCGCCTTGCCGTCACCAAGCTTTACACGCAGCGGCGGCAGTTCGATGCCGAGCATCAGCTTGACAAGCCAGGCGAAAAACAGCAGCACTAAAATCGGGATCAGGCACGATGTGACGAGCATGACGGCGAGGGCCTCGATAAAGCGGTTCAGGACCGTTTTGAGCTGCTCGACCGCGGCGGTCGCCGCTCCGGTGATGCCCTCAGTCACCTTGGAAAAGAGGCCGGAAAGGCCGCTCTTTTCCCCATCGTCCGTCTCGCCCGAGGTGGCGGACTGGATATCCTCGGTCGTCTGCTCGGTGTTTGCGATGGTCTCTTCGATCGAGGCGCGGTATGTGTCCTCGATCATGCTCGAAACCTTGACGCCCGCGGGAATGGCAAACGCGATGGCGAGCGCGAAGAGCAGCAAATGCCACGCGAGCTTCCCCAGCGCGGCGCGCAGCTTTTCGGAAAAGAGCGCAGCGATGCCAAGCGCGCAGGCTGCGGGGATCAGGATCGTGAACGACACGTAGGATGTGATCGTCAGCAGATACTTTTCCAAAAAGATGGCGCAGAGCACGATGAGGAAATAGCCGCTCAGGTCGGCGAGCTTTTCGGCGATGGGCGTCGCGGCGTCGCCCGGCAGGAGCGTGATGGCCGCGGACGCGGCGGTGGACGCCGCCGTCAGCTCGAGCACTGTCTCCTGCTTTTCCGCGAGCGCGTCGATGGACGCTTGATGGTACGCGGGGTCGGACGCTCTCTTCCCTACCGCGAAGATGGAAAGGAGCGCCGCCAGAACGAGAAGCGCCGCGAGCGCGGCCTTTCTGGTTGTCACTGAATGCATAGTTGCCTCCAAAAAACGGGATGGCTCTATCATACCGAAACGGCGGAAGATGTCAAGAAAGCGCGGTTGCGGTCGCATCGCCGCGCACGGTTTCAGTCCTGTCCATCACGTCAAAAACATAGAGAATCAGCATAAAAACGCTAATATTTCGTTAATTTCTTTCAGATTTTTCCAAATTTTATATCACTTTTCCGAATTCTGTCTTGTCACCTGCCTTGTTTTTACGGAAAGTTCGTGATAGAATACAGATATAGCAGGATTGGCGAATCTTTTTTCATTGATTCTGTCAAAGCGGAAGTTTTTTCTTCCCCGTTTCCGGCGCGAAAGCGCCTGTACTGATCTGACAAGCAAATCAAGCAATGTTTGGCAAACCTGCTGAAAAGCAGGGACGCAAAGCCAGAGGGGTCTAAGGCCGCCGTGTGCGGTTATGACAGCCGGTTGCAAATCATTCGGAAGGGCAGCGCCCTTCCTGCACCGCCCGGCCCTCTCTGAAAGCAAGGTACAGGCGGGAAACCTTTTTTGCCGAAAAGAGGGGGATGAACATGCGACAAACATTTTATGAGTTCTGCATGCTGCATGAAAGGACAAACTTACTGAAAGAATGGGACAAATCGCGCAATTTTCCGCTCACGCCGGACACCGTTTCCTACGGCAGCAAGAAAAAAGTCTGGTGGACGTGTGAAAACGGCCCGCTTTCGCCGCGCGACGTCTCCACGGGCTCGAAGATCCGCATCTGGTGGCGCTGTCCGGAGGGGCACTCGTGGCAGTCGCCCGTCGCCTCGCGCACGGCGTGGGGGCACGGATGTCCCGTGTGCGCGGGCAAGACGATCGTCACGGGCGAAAAAGGCCTTGCCCACCTCCAGCCCGAGATCGCCGCACAGTGGGATAAGCGCAAAAACGGGTGCCTGAAGCCCAGCGATGTCGCCGTCAGTTCCAACCGTCCCGCTTGGTGGCGCTGCGAGCTGGGGCATTCCTACCGCGCCACGGTCTCGTCGCGCACGCAGCGCAAGACCGGATGTCCCTATTGCGCGGGACGCAAGGTGCTCAAAGGCTTCACTGATCTGAAAACGCTCTGTCCCGGCGTTGCCGCGCAGTAGCACCCGTCGCTCAACGGCGCGCTGACGCCGGAGATGGTCACACCCGGCAGCAACAAAAAGGTCTGGTGGCAGTGCTCCATGGGACACGTGTGGAAATCCGTCATCTATCCGCGCACCGGCGCGCAGCAGTGCGGCTGCCCCGTCTGCGCCGGAAAGGTGAGCACAACACACGCGCGGCGTTACGCCCAGCTCGACGAAATTCGCACCTTTACCGAGCTGTGACAAGACCAATTCTATAAAAACGATCAAGGCCGTGGGAAGCGATGTGCTTTCCGCGGCCTTACTTTTTGCCTGATTTGGACGCACTGTCAGCACTATGTTTAGTGCTGACGCGTTTTCTTTCCCGCTTTCGCCAAAAAGCAGCGCCCCTCTCTATTGCGGCGAGGGGCGGTACAATCTGTTCAATGAGTCAACTTGTTGCCGCAGGCAAAACAAATGATTGTTATATGTGGACACTTGCGCCTGATTTTTCCCTGTGCTATAATGCAGTTACTTTAATCGGATAAATTACCTGTAAAGGAGAATCATCATGGATTATATGGCTCTTTCCGCTGCCGAGTGGCAGCAGGAATACGACAAGATGTCCGCCGAATACGAGAGCTGGAAGGCCAAGGGCCTCAAGCTCAACATGGCGCGCGGCAAGCCGAGCAAGCAGCAGCTCGACCTTGTCAGCGGCATCCTGACCGCGCTGACCAGCGCCGAGGAGTGCGTGGACAACGGCGTGGACGCCCGCAACTACGGCGAGCTCAAGGGTCTTGAGAGCGCGCGTAAGCTGTTCGCCGATATCCTCGGCTGCAAGACCTCTCAGGTCTTCGCCGGCGGCAATTCGAGCCTCCAGCTCATGTACGACACGGTCTCCAAGGCCTACACCCACGGCCTGCTGCACAGCGAAAAGCCGTGGTGCAAGGAAGAGAGCGTCAAATGGCTCTGCCCCGCGCCGGGCTATGACCGCCACTTCAAGGTGACCGAGAGCTTCGGCTTTGAGCTCATCACCATTCCGATGACCGAAAACGGCCCCGACATGGACATTGTCGAAAACCTCATCGAAGACCCGAGCGTCAAGGGCATGTGGAACGTGCCGAAGTACTCGAACCCCGACGGCATCATCTACTCCGACGAGACCATCGAGCGCATTGCGAAGATGAAGCCCGCGGCTCCCGACTTCCTGCTGATGTGGGACAACGCCTACTGCATCCACGAGTTCGACGGCGAGTTCGTCCCGTTCAAGGATATTCTGAGCGAGTGCGAGAAGTACGGCAACGCCGACATGGTCTTCGAGTTCGCTTCCACGAGCAAGGTGACGCTCCCCGGCGCGGGCATTGCGTGCTTTGCGTGCAGCGAAGCCAACATGGAGTACATGACCAAGCTCATCGGCATTCAGGCCATCAGCTTCGACAAGATGAACCAGCTGCGCCACGTGAAGTTCCTGCAAAACAAGGAGCACACGCTCGCGCTAATGAAGGAGCACGCCAAGATCTTAAAGCCGAAGTTCGACATGGTCGTCGAAACGCTCGAGCGTGAGATCGCACCGCTCGGCATTGCGAGCTGGCACACGCCCAAGGGCGGCTATTTCGTCTCCGTAAACACGGCCCCTGGCCTTGCCAAGCGTACGCTGGCGCTCGCCAAGGAGGCGGGCGTCGTGATGACGAGCGCGGGCGCGACCTATCCGTATGGACACGACCCTCTTGACAGCAACATCCGCGTCGCCCCGTCGCTGCCGCCGGTCGAGGAGCTTGAGCAGGCGATGGCCGTCTTCTGCTGCTGCCTCAAGCTCGCCGCGCTGGAGAAGAGCAAGAAGTAAGGCATATTTGCATCAAAAAAGCGGACCGCAGTGCGGTCCGCTTTTTCTTATCCCTATTCAGATCTTTGCTTTCTTCTCTTCCCGCTTCAAGCGCCAGACGGCGAGTGAACGCACCAGAAGAACATTGATGAGCGCAAGGCGCGCGTAGCTGTAGACGACATTCAGAAGGAAGTACGGCGAAATGTTGCTGTAATTGCCGAGATCGTCGAGCAGCAGCGGCATAACACCGTAGCTCATCAGAAGCGGCAGCACAACGAGCACCGCGAGCCAACCGGCAATGAGCCATGTGGCCTCCTTTTTCGTCGCGGGCAGCCTGAGCATTCGGTAGGAGCGCGCCGTG
>ENA-ORIC01003615-ORIC01003615.1-human-gut-metagenome-genome-assembly--contig:-NODE-3615-length-10521-cov-3.096132_pt1 | contig 10521 bp, 7 predicted proteins | sample MGYA00243023_ERZ508732 | MGnify/ENA primary metagenome ERZ508732 (study PRJEB26277, sample SAMN04329767) | human gut metagenome | biome: human-associated habitat | host: Homo sapiens | place: USA...
GCTGTTTTCGATATAGCTGGTGTTGGTGTAGCTGGTGCCGGTGACGGTAGAATACTTGATGTAGTCGCCGTCCTTGCTGCGGGCGCGGTACACCTCGTACTTGGCCGCGCCGGTGACGGCGTTCCACTTCAGGGTCGGGCGGCCCTGACTGTCGTTGCCGCCGGTAACGCTGGGGGCCGTCAGGCCCAGTCGGCAGGTCACAGCCACCACGTCGCTCCACGGCCCTGCCGTGCCGTTGGCGTCCAGTGCGCGCACCTTGTAGTAGTAGGTATTGCCGTTTTCGATGTAGCTGGTGTTGGTGTAGTTGGTGCCAGTGACGGTAGAATACTTGATGTAGTCACCGTTCTTGCTGCGGGCGCGGTAGACTTCGTACTTCGCCGCCCCGGAGACGGCGTTCCATTTCAGCATGGGGCGGCCCTGACTGTCGTTGCCGCCGGTGACGCTGGGGGCGGGCAGTGTGCCTGTCGAAGCGGCGCGGTAGGTCACGGACACGATGCTGCTCCACGCACCTGCCGTGCCATCGGATTTCAAGGCGCGGACCTTGTAGTAATAGGTGTTGCCGTCCTCGATGTAACTGGTGTTGGTGTAGGACGTACCGGTGACGGTAGAATACTTGATGTACTCACCACTGCGGCTGCGGGCGCGGTACACCTCGTACTTGGCCGCGCCGGACACGGCGTTCCATTTCAGGGTCGGACGGCCTTGGCTGTCGGTGCCCGCGGTGACGGTGGGTGCGGCGGGACCGCTGCCGGCAAAGGTGATATTAGCACTCAGCAGCGGGTCATTGCCATCGTCCATATCAATAGCATTCCACTGCGACCGCGTGCCAGTGAAGGTCACTTTGGACAGCCCATAGCATCCATCGAAGGCATAGATACCGATGCTCGTCACCGTGCGGGGGATGGTGATCTCCATCAGGTTGGAGCAGTCCTGAAATGTGAAGGCTTCAATGGCTGGTACTCCCTCAGGGATGACGATGCCGCTGAGGCTGCTGCACCCGTTGAAGGCCTGACTGCCGATGCCCTTGAGGCCGCTGCCCAGTGTAACGCGGGTCAGGCCGTTGCAGCCAGAGAAGGCACAATCGCCAATAGAGCGGACACTGTTGGGAATGCTGATATTGTGCAGCGCTGTCGAGGAGAAAAAGCAGTCTTCCCCCACCGCCAGCAGAGTCTCCGGCAGGGAGACACTGACCATTGAATCACAGGCGCTGAGCGCGTATGCTCCCAATGTCGTAACGCCGGAGGAAATCTCCACGTTTTTCACTCGCGTGCTGATCCCCGAGTTTCTCAATGCACTGTCGCACCAGGGGTTCTTAAACAAGGAATAGCCGTACATGGGGCCGGTGCCGCTGATGGTCAGGATGCCGCTGCTGTCCAGCGTCCAGGTCAGGTCGTCGCCGCACTGGCCGCCGGCGACATAGTAGCTCTGCGCCGCGACCCCTGAGGTCTCGGCGGCCCAAGCTGTGTCCACCATGCCCAGCGGAACGGCGCTGAGCAGCATGAGAGTCGCCAACAGGATGGATAGGATTCGTTTTTTCACAGGATCTCCCCCTTTTCTTTGTGACCTCCGCCGATCTGTGCACCAGCGGGATGTTATATTAATAGCATACACCATTTTTTTGTAATTTCAATATATAAAGGGCATAGTATCCGTCTTTTTTGCGAAAAACCGCAAAACCCATGAAAAAAGAGCGCGGCCAAGCCGCTCTCTTTTCCGTCCTCCGCCGGTACACACGCCGGCAGGTCATTACAACGATAGAATACACCTGTTTTTGTGCGATTTCAATAAGCTGGCTGCATAGTATCGGTCTTTTTCCCCTGTTTTTTTGCAAAAAAGCGCAAAAAAGAGGACTGTCCGATGGACAGTCCTCTTTTTTATCAGAAGTGGCCGCTGCGGCCGGAGCCGCCTCCGCCGGACTCGCTTTGGGAGTCGTTCTTCTCCTTTTTGCGGCGGGTCTCGGTGGTGTGGGTGTAAATGTCCGAGCGCTCCGTCAGGTTCAGCCCCTCGGCGGTGACGTAGACATCCGCCTCCGCGCCGCGGCGGACGGACTTCATCTTGCCCTTCAGCACCAGGCACACCGCCAGCGCCACGCCGCAGCCCACCAGCAGCGCCGGGAAAATCACCTTGCTCAGAGGTTTGCGTACCGCATGGCCCTCCGATGCCTGCTGCATCATGTCGGCGCAGGTGGTCAGATAGGTATGAAAGCCGCCGTACCAGTCGTCATCGCTCAGATAGTCCAGGAAGCTGTCCTCCAGCTGCTGCTGGGCATAGCTGCCGATCATGCTCTGGGCGTAGCCGTCGCGGACATACAGGCTGTAGCTGCGGTCGTACATGCTCAGGAGCAGCAGCACGCCGTCGCGGTCCTCGCCGATGCCGAAGTCGTAGTCGTTGTAGATGGTGCAGGCGGCCTCGTAGACGCCGTCGGCGTACTGCTCGTAGTCGTAGATGGTGACCACGTACACCGCGCAGTCGTACTGCCAGGTGATCTGGTCGGCCAGAGATTCCAACTGCTGGCGCTCGCCGTCGGTGAGCAGGCTCTCCGTGTCGTAGATCAGGGCGTCGCCGGGCTGGGTCTCCGCCCATGCGGGGACGGTCAGCGTCAGTGCTGCCAGCAGAGCCAGCAGGAACGTAGAAATTCTCTTTTTCATTGCGCCGCCTCCCTTATACCAGCATCATGATGGCGGCGGTAATGGCCGCCACCGGCGCCGCCACGGCGGCGAAGATGGTCCAGAACTTGCCCATATCCGTGGGCAGGTCACCCACCAGCCTGCCGGTCTGGCCGTTCATGGCGAACAGGAAATCCTTGCCGTTCCACTTGGTGTGGAGCATCCAGACAGGCAGCAGGGCGTAATGCACCTTGCCGCGCCGCAGCCGGATGTCCTGCCGCAGGGGGATGCAGCTGTCGTACTGCTCCGCCGTGCGGCGCAGGGCGCTCTCCAGCGAGGCGGCGCAGCGTCCGTCGGCCCGGTCATGACTGTCCTCCACGCTGACATCGTACTTGTCGGCCAGGAAGCCGGGCAGGTACGCGGTGGAGAAGGGCTTCAGATCAGTGTAGTCATACGGCTCGATAGAGTCCATGTGGTCATCGGGCATCTTGCTGGACGCGTCCACGGGCACCTTTTCAAAGGAGATGGAGCCGCCTCGGTGAACGTCGTAGTGCTCCGTCTCCGTCACCTCATAGTCGGAGGTCTCGTACTCGTGGTGGATGAGGCCCTCGTAGTCCACGGTGCCCTCGGCCTGGCCGTCGAACATCCAGAAGGGGACATACACGCCCTGGATCTTCTCGATGTGGTTGCCACTGGTGAACGCCTTGGGCAGCAGGGGCTTGCCCTTATAGTGGTTCTTCAGGGCAGCCACGGCGTCCTCCTTGCTGAGCTTGAAGGGCAGGACGAAGTCCGGCTTCAGCGCGCCGCTGAACTGGCCCGGCACCACGGTGGGATTGCCGCAGTAGGGGCAGGACGTGGCGGCGGTGGAGGCGTCGCAGATCAGCTCCGCGCCGCAGCTGGGGCAGTTATAGGCCTTCATGCCGTCGGCCTCCGCGCCCCAGTCGCTGCTCAGGCTGGAGGTGTCCCAGCCCTGAGACTCCATGTCCGCCATTTTCTGGCGGTTTGCCTCAGCTTTGGCCTCCGCCTTTTCGGACGCCGCTGCTGCGGCGGCTTCCTTATCGGCGTACAGCTTTTCAATGTCCGCCACCTCGTACTGCGCGCCGCAGTAGTCGCACTCCAGCTTGCCGGACGCGCCCACAAAGTGCAGCGGGCCGGTGCAGGCCGGGCATTTATAGTTGGTCACTTGGGATGCCATAATTTTCCTCCCTCTCACAGTCTGACCGGGGCGGCCTTACAGGGGCCGTCCGCAGTTCTGGCAGAACTTGCTGCCGTCATTTTCCAGCTTGGCGCCGCAGCTGGGGCAGAACGTGGGCCGGAAGCCGGTGTCCTGCCGGGGCGCATAGTCCTGACGAGGGGCGTAATCCTGATTGGGTGCAGACTGCTGATAGCCGCCCTTCCCGGGGACGCCCAGATAGACGGAGCTGTCGAAGCCCAGGATCATGGTGAACACGGAGGGCAGGAAGATCAGGCCCACCGCAAAGCCGCCGCTCTTGCCGAAGGCCTTGGCCAGCTTGATGCAGGTCTGGATACCCAGGACAATGTTGTAGATGGGGATCAGCAGCATCAGAAAACGCCAGCCGCTGCCCCAGGTGATCTCGAAGATGGTATAGACATTGTAGAAGGGTACGATGGAGGCCCAGCCGGGCTTGCCCGCCTTCTTGAACAGCAGCCAGCAGGCCACGATGCCCGCCACGCCCAGCAGCAGGGAGAGGAAGCTGGCGAAGGGGCTGGGGGCCGTCTGGTACTCATAATAATAGTAATCGATGAACTGCATAGTCTTCTCCTTTCACATGTCACACTTTGTCAGGGACGGGGATTGCCGCAGTTGGCGCAGAACTTGCCCTTGTTGACGCTGCCGCAGGAGCAGGTCCACTCGTCGGCAGGTCTGGGCTTGCCGCATTCGCCGCAGAATTTGCCGGTGTTCACCGCACCGCAGGAGCACTTCCATTCCCCCGCCGGTGCGGGCTTGGGTGCGCCGCACTCGCCGCAGAACTTGCCGGTGTTGCCGGTATGGCCGCAGGAGCAGGTCCAGCCTGCGGGCTGGGACGCCGCCGGCTGGGCGGTCTGCTGCTGACCCATGGCGTACAGGTCCTGTGCATTCATGCCGCCGGCCTGACCCGCCATGTTCATGCCCATGAACGCCATGGCCGCGCCGCCCTTGTTGGCCGCCGCCGCCTTCATGGCGTCGCCCTGACTGCCTGCAAGGTGCGCCGCCGCACGGGTGGGGTCCATGAAGGCCGCGTTGCGCTGCAGTTCCTTGAGCATCTTCTCGTCTTCTTCATCGGCGGTGACACTGGACACGCCGAAGGACACGATCTCGATGCCCCGCAGGTCGCGCCACTTCTTGCTCAGCACCTCGTTGAGGGCGTCGGCCAGCTCCATGGTGTGGCCGGGCAGCTGGGAGTAACGGATGCCGGTCTCGCCGATCTTGGCGAAGGCGGGCTGGAGGGCCGTCAGCAGCTCGGTCTTGAGCTGGCTGTCCAGCCGGTCGCGGGTGTAGTCCTCGCTGACGTTGCCGCAGACGTTGGTGTAGAACAGCATGGGGTTGGAGACGCGGTAGCTGTACTCGCCGAAGCAGCGGATGCCCACGTCGATGTCGATGCCGGCCCGCTGGTCCACCACGCGGAAGGGCACGGGGCTGGGCGTGCCGTACTTATTGCCGATAAGCTCCTTGGTGTTGAAGTAGTAGATGCGCTGATCCTTGGGGGCCTCGCCGCCGAAGGTAAAGCGGTTGGCCATGGTGCCGAACATGTTCTTCAGGCCCTGGCCCAGACTGCCGCAGAACAGGGACGGCTCCGAGGACATGTCGTAGGTATACTCGCCGGTCTCGGCGCACATGTCCACGATCTTGCCCTGGTCCACGATGAGCATGCACTGGCCGTCCGCCACCGCGATGACGGAGCCGTCGGTGATGACGTTGTCATCGCCGTGACGGTTGCTGGAGCGTCGGGTGGTCTTTTTCTGTCCCTTTACCGCCAGCACGTTCTCGGGAATGGCGTCACAATAAAAATATTCCTTCCACTGGTCAGCCAGCGTACCGCCGGCCGCGCCCATCGCCGCTCTGATAAGTCCCATAGTCTTTCTCCTTTTTCTGCAATTTGGGGGCGCTCCCCTGTTTCGCCCCATCGGATACTTTCAGCATACCATAAAGCGTGTGCTTATGCAATCACGGCACATAAAAAAACACGCCGGCCCCTGCGGGGACCGGCGGTGTGCCGCATCATGCGATGTCCGTCATGTCAAAGAGCCGCGTCTTGCCCTGCCGGAAGCGGTCGTAGGCCGTCAGGGCGTAGAAGCCCTGCTCCGTGGCCATGCCATCCGGCTTCGTCTGCCGGGCGCTGTGGCGAAAACCGCCGCCGGTGCAGGCAAAGGCACACAGGCCGTCCAACGGGGACGCGCCGTCCTTCAGGAAGCGCTCATCCGATGCGGGGTCGATGCCCAACGCCGTCAGGGCCACGATCACCTGCGCACAGGACTCGCTGTTGCTCTCGCCCCAGCTCATGAAGCCGCCATCGGCCTGCTGGGCATCGGACAGATAGGTCAGCGCCGCGTCAACTGCCGTGCTGACGTCTGTCTCCTCCTGATAAGATGCCAGAGCCGTCAAAGCCATGGCGGTCATGTCCACGTCGGAAACGTCGCCCATCAGAGTCCAGCCGCCATCGGCGCACTGGGCGGACAGGATCTCCGCCACCAGACCCTCGCGGGTGGTCTGCTCCTCCCCCTCGCCGCACTGCGGGATGTCGTAAGCCCCGCAGTCCAGAGCGATCAGTGCCCAGATGGGGCCGTTGAGACCCTGTATGCGGAGGTAGCTCATGTCCGAAAGACCCGCCGTCAGGTCGATGCCCGCCACGGCCGTGGCGTCGTATCCGGCGGCGGTCAGACCAAGGATGGTGCGGGAGGTGTCCGTGGATTTTGCGCGGTGGAGGCGCGGAGAGCCGGACTGACGGACATAGTCCTCCGCTGCCGCCTTGTAGCTGCGCGCCATCTCATCGGTGAGGAGACCGGCGCGGCGCAGACCGATCACCGCCCACTCACCGCCGATGGAGCCTGTGGTGGGGGCGGGCTGTGATAGCAGGTATTGACCGGTTTCCCGGTAGGCGGTCTGCCACGGGGATTCCTGCGCCTGCCCGCCACAGGCACAGAGAAGCAGCGCGGCGGCCGCCACAAGAGACGTAAAGAGTCTTTTCATAGTGCACCTCGCTTACAGAAACAGCACGTATTTCAGACGGATGCGGCGGAGAGGACCGGAGGCGCGCCATGTGCGCGTCCAGACCTCGTCCTTCAGGCGCAGGGCGCGCTGACGCTGGCTCTCCTCCATAGGGTGACTGCTGAATTTTGCTTCCTCCCAGAGAGACACCACCGACAGGTACTCCTGACGGAGATCCTCGTCGATGTCCTGCGCGTAGTCCGCAGGGGAGCAGTTCCGCAGGGGCAGACCCTGAGACAGAAGAACGTCCATGGTGTAGAGGTAGATGGTGCGGATGGCGCGGGGGATGTCGTCACTGAGGAAAGCAGCCTTCCGGCGCGCCGTCTTTTTGCGCTGCCACGCCAGCCACAGGACGAACAGGCACAGGAGAACCACCGCCGCCAGCACCGACAGGAAAAGCAGTATTTTCAGCCGGTATTTCAGCCAGAAGGACAGCAGGGACGGCTCCTCGTCCTCCTGCTGGGGGGCGTCAAGATTCTCGGATTCCTGCGCCCTTGAGGAGTGTCCCACAAGCCCGGAGATGCTGCGGTATGTCTCCGCCTGCTCCATCGCCGAGAGGTAGCCGGGAGTGACCTCGAAGGGGAGCCAGCCCACGCCGTCCTGGTAGTATTCCACCCAGGCGTGGCCGCTGGTGCCGTTCAGCGTCAGCGTTTCGCCGGGCTGTAGGCGGGAGGCATCGTCCTTCGTTACGAGGAAGCCCTCCGCGTACCGGGCGGGGATGCCGTAGTAGCGGAACATCATCGCCGCCGCCGAGGCGTAGTGGACATCGTAGCCCGTCTGGGCACCGTCCAGAAAGCTGAGGACAAAATCGACGCCCGGCGGCACCGGCGATACGCTTTCGCTGTAAGTGGCGTAGGTGCTCAGGTAGAACAGAATGTTCTGCTTCGCCTTCTGGTAGTCAAAGTGGCGTTGCCCGTCCTCTACGGTGTAGGCTCCCAGCTTCTCCCGCAGGAAGCTGTCAAGCTCCGGGGGGAGGGCGGTGTCCACAGTGTAGACGTAGCGGTTATAGGCACCCTCCGTTTGCAGGAAGGCGGAGGGCAGCACCGCGTCCGAGGTGAGGCCGGCGGCGATCCTCTGGTACTGAACGATGATGTTGTTCGCCGCGAGGACGGTGTAGCTCCGCTGACCGCGCAGCCCCGGCGCGTACTGCGCCGCGTCGCCGATTGCGGCGGCATCCAGAGTGGGGCTGGTGGGCATGGTCTCATAGGGAGCGTACAGATACCGGGAGGACGCTGCGGCGTTGGTGACGGTGATGCGGTTCTCACCATGCAGCACCTCCGGGGCGGCGGACTGCGCCGCCCCCACGATCTGGGCTTGCCCGTAAAAGCCGTCGTGGTGGAGCCAGTAGAAGGTGTCCGCATTGGCGGAGAGCGTGGCGTTGGTCTGGGGGAGCCAGCGGCTGCCGTCGTAGACCTCCCCCACGAAGCCGCGCAGGTAGTAGGAGCCGGGCTGGGACATGGTGACGCGAAGCATGGCATCCTCGCTCTGGCGGCGCGTTCCCGCAGAGGTCAGATCGCCGTCGGTGAGTCCGGCATCGTTGTTGGAGCCGCAGCGTATCTCCTGCACCGTGCGGGAGAGGTGCTGCTGGAGGGACGTGAGAGGCGCGGGACGCGCCGTGTCGCCGAGGGCGGTCAGCACTACGGCGGCGGCCAGAAGGAGCAGGGCGGCGCGGCACCATACGCGGACGGCGGCGGTGCTGCCGCGCCTACCGAAGCGAATGGCGTACAGCAGGAGCAGCACCAGCGCGCCCAGCGCCAGCTGCCACGGGGAGGCTGTTGGTGAAAACGTCAGCAGAAGCAGTGACAGCAGGAGGGAGGCCGTCCAGAACCATACGGGACGGGGACGGCGGGCGTAAGCGGCACTCCACAGACCCAGCAGCGACGCCAGAGCCGCCGCCACCGCCGCAGGCGGCGCGGCGGAGTCCGCAGCGGCGTAGGCGGGATAGATGCGGGGGTGGAGCTGCTGCCACGCGGCAAGGAGGCTGTCCAGCAGCGGGGCGACGCCGTCCCGCGCAAGAAGGAGCGTTGCCGCGCACAGGAGCATCCAGAGAGCGGGCGCAGCCCAGAAACGCTTTCGCTCGGCGGTCAGGGCGGCGGACAGGGACGACGCCGACGCGGCGAGAAGGGGGATATATACCGGTACCGGCAGTGAAAACAGCAGCACCGGGAGGGCGGACAGTCCTGCCGCCAGAAGCAGTGCCGACAGCCAAGGGGTATTCTTAAAGCGCAAGGTAGACGCCCTCCTCTCCGGACAGTGTTTCCGGTGATACCGACAGGAACAAAAAGCGGCTATCCGCCGCAGGCGGCGCGGGACGGAGCGTCACCACAATGATATGGGCGTATTCCGAGGCTGCTGCCATCAGGTGATGGAGCACGGATGGCTCCTCGCAGCGGATCTCCGAGGACAGGACATCGGGGAGAGACTGGGTCAGCTCCTCCAGACAGGTGACCTCACGGAACGTCAGCTCGCCGGAGGCGCGATCCAGCCACGCGAGGCGGTGGGGGATGCTTTCGCCGCAGAGGGCGGCGGAGACGGAGACCGCCGCCTCACCCAATGCCTCCCGCTCCGCTGCCGAGGGCGCGGCATCTGCGCTGCTGTCCAGCAGGAGAAGGAGGGAGTCGTCCACCGGTAGTCCCAGCTGGCGCACCATGAGGTGATCCGTCTTTTCCGACAGCTTCCAGTGGATGCTCCGGATGCGGTCGCCGGACAGGTACTCCCGCAGGGCGAACGTCTCGCTGGGGTCATCGCCGGGGCGGTACATGGAGAACTCGTCGCTGTCGCCGAGGGAGCGTTGCCGCTCGGAGACGGTCAGCTCCACCGGGTAGACGGTAGGCATGACCAGCGTGGCGGCACCGCAGTCCACAGGCACCGCCGCACCCCGGAGACCGAACAGGTCAAACACGTGCAGCTGGGTCAGCTCCACGGTCAGCTTGCCGCAGCGGCGGGGGCGGAGAGTGTACTGAAGCTGCTGCGAGCCCCTGCCGCCCACGGAGAGACGAAGCACCGCGTCCTCCGTCTCGCCGGTGAGCAGGTTGCGGCAGCGGAGGACGGCGCGGAGACCGGCACAGCTGAAAAAGCAGGCGTTGGAGGCGCGGAGCTCCACCGTCAAGTCCTCGCCCTTGCGGCAGGAGACGGGTGCGGAAAGAGAAGCCGTGATGCGGCGGCGCACCAGCAGCGAGAGGGAGATCTCCAAGGCGGCTGCCAGCAGACTTGCCAGCAGTAGGAAGCCCGCCGCGTTTCCGCTGCCCCAGAGCCAGATGGAGAGCCAGAGCAGCAGCCAGAGCGCGAATAAAACTCTGTTTTTCGCCATGGCTCAGATGTGGTCGGGGCGGGTGACCTGCCGGAGCACCTCCGCCAGCACGTCCGATGGGGAGGTTTCAGAGATCCGCGCCTTGGGGGAGAGGACGATGCGGTGGGCGCACACGTCCGCGAATACGTCGGTCACGTCGTCGGGCAGCACGTAGTCGCGACCTGCCATGAAGGCGCGGCTTTTGCACATACGGCACACCGCCAGCGCGCCGCGGGGGCTGACGCCCAGCCGCACCAGCTCCTGGTTCCGCGTGGCCTCGACCAGCTCCGCCGTATAGGTATAGACTTCGTCGGCCATATGGACCTGCTCCGCCGCCTGGATCAGGGACTTGAGCTTTTCAATATCCGTCACCGGCTCGACGCTCTCCAGCGGGTTGGCGTGGTGGCGGTCCTGCATGA
>ENA-ORIC01003622-ORIC01003622.1-human-gut-metagenome-genome-assembly--contig:-NODE-3622-length-10489-cov-47.645793_pt1 | contig 10489 bp, 9 predicted proteins | sample MGYA00243023_ERZ508732 | MGnify/ENA primary metagenome ERZ508732 (study PRJEB26277, sample SAMN04329767) | human gut metagenome | biome: human-associated habitat | host: Homo sapiens | place: USA...
AATGAAAAATGACCTAAAGAAAGATTATATGAAGAAACCTTTTAAAATGACAGCTAGGGTCTTGGCGCATTTGGGGGAAGATCTTATAAAAAATCCTAATATTAAAAAGTGATATGACGAAAGATGAACTCTATTCTAAGATAGCTGAAATGCTCCCTGTAGAGAATACGGATAGTAAGCCATTTCGTATACTTTTATCTGATAGTCTGAAGACTTATCTATCTTATATAAACAAGACGGAAGGCATCGGAGATGAGGACAAAAAGGAAGTTGCTTATATCTGTGAGGCGATAAAAGCTATCGTTAAAGCGCAATATAAAGGTTTGCATGCACAAGCTTTTAGAAAACTGTCTAATTTGTTTTCTGGTAAAACTGGACATAAAGGTTTTGGTAATATCTTGTTTGTTTCGCAATTAGAAGCAAATAATAGTTTCTATAGGGCTAGGGTACATAGTGGTACTAAGAAGTTTACCTATAAGGATATGTTTCATATACCTTTCTCAAAACGAGGAATAGTTCAAACTCAACGCTATAGTTTTCCGGGCTATCCTTGTTTGTATGTTGGAGAAAGCGTCTATGCCTGTTGGGAAGAAATGCATCGTGTAGATTTCGATTTATGTATGATATCACGTGTAGTGAATCAGAAAGATATTTTTCTACTTGATATGCGAATACCCAATAAAAATGATTTTGATAAGAATATAATAAGGACCTTATATTTCTTCCCATTGTTACTTTCATGTATGGTAGTAGTAATCAATAGGGATGACGTCTTTAAGCCCGAGTATATCATTCCGCAGTTAGTGACAGAGTGGGTAATTACTCATAATGATAAGCCGGAAACTAAGAAAAAAAATGTTTTGATTTATGGTATACGATATACATCGTCATTGAAGACCGATGAATTTGAATTTCCAAAGTCAAAACTCGATAATATCGCATTGTTCCCAATAGATGCTTTGGGGGCTAATGGTAATAATTATTGTCCTAAGTTAGTCGATAATTTCTCGATAACGAATCCTACCTGCAATGAATTTGAGAAGTTGAAATGTGGCTATGACATAGATTTAGGTAAAGCTGGGTATGATGATAAAGAATTTGAATTATTTGCTAACTATGAACTTTCTGATTTTGGGCAATTAGAAAAAAGATTACGTGACACTGATAAGTTCCCGCTTTATAAAATGAGTAACTAAAGATTCTGAGGTAAAGTTGAAGGTGAAAACATATATGAATAGTACATCTCCATATTTTGCTTTTTTACGATATTGTCTGGGGAAAAAGAGGAATATGAGTAGAGTGATTGCTGGTATGAACTGGCATGAGCTGTATTCTTTTGCTTCTAAGCAGGCGTTGCTGGGGCTATGTTTTGAGGGTATTGAGAGACTGGGAAAGGAGTATCCTGAGGAGTTGAAGCAGAACCCGATAGGGAGGGAACTGCTGATGACTTGGATGGGTAAGGCGCAACAGATTCGCAGACAGAACATGAAGGTGAATGCTGTGGCTGGTAAGCTCTTCTCGATGCTGAGAGAGGATGGATTGAGGTGCTGCATTCTGAAAGGGCAGGGGAATGCCTTGATGTATCCGAATCCATATTCTCGTACTTCTGGGGATATTGATGTTTGGATTGATGCTAGTAGGGAGAGGATTATGGAGTATGCTCAAAAGAAGTTTGAACTGGGGGATGATATCAGACTGCAGCATCTGGAGACTTCCTTGGATGGTGTGCCTGTGGAGTTGCATTTTTTTCCTTGTTCGATGAATAATCCTATCTATCATGCTAGATTGCAGAAATGGTTTCGAAGGAATGCGGATCTGCAATGTTCGCATATTGTGGGGCTGCCCGATGGGGCTGGGGATATTGCTATACCAACGACGGCATTCAATGTGATTTATCAGCTGACGCATCTGTATCACCACTTCTTCGATGAAGGGATTGGAATGAGGCAAATCATTGACTATTTCCTTGTAGTCAATGATTTCTCTAAAAATGTATTTTTGGATACTGATTTTTCGAATCACCCCGTCAATTTTTCGAATCACCCCGTCCCTCTTTCCAAAGAGGGCTCCACTTTCTCCCCAAGCCCCTCTTCCTCAGGAAGCGGGGATGTAACCGCACCTTCTCGGTGCTCGGAACCGCTACGCTCTAAGGATGGCGGACCATCAAAGGTCTCGCCAGATTGTGCGGGATGGGACCGCCTTGCTATAGAGGAAGATAATTCTGCTGGTTCTGCTACTGCTGTTACTTCTTCTGCCTCTACTGCTTTAGTTGTGGTACAGAGAGAACTGAAGTATTTTGGATTGTGGAAGTTTGCGGGGGCGGTGATGTATGTGCTGCATGAGGCATTGGGACTATCAGAGGAGAAGATGATAGCTCCAATGGATGAAAAACGAGGAAAGCTGTTGTTAACAGAGATACTGAATGGTGGCAACTTCGGAAAGCACTTCACTAAATATGGGCATTTCACACAACAAGGAATGGCTAAGAAGTATTTCTTGAAAATATGGAGAAATATGCATTTCGTGAGATTCTATCCTGCTGAGGCATTGAGTGAGCCTTTGTTCCGTACTTGGCACTTCTTTTGGAGAATGAAGAATAAGAAATAACTACTTCTATCACCCTGAGGCTGATGGGGAATATCTTTTCGAAAATCACCCCGTCCCTCTTTACCATTAAAGAGGGGAATTTTTCGAAAACCCACCCGTCCTCCCTTACCCTTAAGGGAGGCTCCACCTCTCACCCCGACCCTCTCACCCTCAGGGGAGAGGGAGGAAACCGCCCTACTCGGTGCTCGGAACCGCTACGCTCTAAGGTTGGCGGACCATCAAAGGTCTCGCCAGATTGTGCGGGATGGGACCGCTTGGGTGCTACTTGCTTGCGGCCTGCTGATGGGCTTGGTGCCACTTCTGCCTCTTCTGTTAATCCTAATTCTGACATGATGCCGATAAAGGCTGTGTCGATACAATGGTTGTCGAAGCACTATGACGAGATAGAGGAAGAACCGGGGATGATTGTGATTGACGAGGCGCACCATGCGCTTGCCAAGACCTATAAGGAGATGTGGGAGAGATTCCCGAAAGCTAAATTCCTGGGACTGACGGCTACTCCTTGCCGATTGAATGGTAAGGGATTCACTGATCTGTTTGATGTCTTGGTGCAGTCGTGGAGTGTTCCTGAATTTATCAGCGAGGGAAGATTGGCGACATATGATTTCGTGAGCATCAAGTCGGATGGTGTGACGCAACGGCTCATCGACTCCTTGCAGAAACGAGGGGCAGATGGTGACTACCAGAACAAGGAAATGGATATGTTGCTGAATAAGAAACCGAGCATCGAAAGGCTCTATCAGAGTTTGGAAGAATTTGGTAAAGACAGAAAGGGCATCGTGTATGCTATCAATATTTCTCATGCTAATGCTATTGCCGAGTTCTACAGAGAACACGGCATAGCGGCTGTTGCTATTGATAGTAAAACGCCAAGTTCTTTACGAAAAGAACTAATTGAAAGGTTCAAAGCTTCTTCCTTTTCTTCTTCGAATCACCAACCATCCATTCTTCATAAGGATCTTTCGAATCACCCCGTCAAATCTTCTAAAATCACCCCGTCCCTCTTTACCATTAAAGAGGGCTCCACCTCTCCCCCCGACCCTCTCACCCTCAGGGGAGAGGGAGGAAACCGCCCTACTCGGTGCTCGGAACCGCTACGCTCTAAGGTTGGCGGACCATCAAAGGTCTCGCCAGATTGTGCGGGATGGGACCGCCTGGGTGCTACTTGCTTGCGGGCTGCTGATGGGGCTGCTCCTATACAAGTATTGGTGAATGTGGACATCTTCTCGGAGGGATTTGACTGCCCGGATGTGGAGTTTGTTCAGTTGGCTCGACCTACATTGTCACTTGCCAAGTATCTGCAAATGGTGGGACGTGGATTGCGAGTGGCTAAGGGAAAGAAGAACTGCGTAATTATAGATAATGTGGGACTATATCGGGTGTTCGGGTTGCCTTCGCAAGTATGGAACTGGAATGCGATGTTTGAAGGAAAGCTGAAAGTTGGCAAGAGAAAGGAGACTCCGAAGGATAGAGAGTTTTTCCTGATGAACGAGAAGCAAGACGATATTCAGATTCATCCAGACTCAGAAATGATGATGGTGATGAGCCATGAAGAATTGCTCCAAACACTACAGTATCGTGAGTTTGTAGATAGCAAAGGGGAGTTTGCCATCATTAAGCTTCCTAATGGGAAGATGACGGTAGTGAACCGGCAGGGAGAACAAGTCTTGGAGCCAGGCGATTACCGTGACATGAAGCTGTTGGATGGCAACATCCTGTTCTACCGACATCGCAGAAAGGAGGTCTGCTATTATGACCTATTGTCTGGAGCTATTATTGACGATGGTCCCAATGTTTACGATGTTCCAAAGGTGGTTACGCTAGAAGGTTGGGAGTTCATCAAATATGGAGATGTTTATATGTCTCGCACCTACGAACATTTCTCTTGGCCATATTGCCCTTCCAAATATGACCTGTTCAATTTTGGGGATTACCTGATATATCGTTATAATTATTTAGTAGATAGTGGTTGCCAGGAATGGTACTATTATGAAGGAGGCAATGGCTTGATGATGAAGGCTACTATAGATAGTAATCGAGTATGTTTCTTGCGTGGTGATTATGAACATGTGTATTGGAAGTGTGCCACTCTTCGTTGTGGTTGTATCGTGGTTATGGACAGCAAGCAGGACTACTACCTGGTGGATTCAAATTTGAAGAAGACTTATATAGGATGCAATAATCCAAAGAATGAAAATGAAGATTTGAATTTTGTGATGCCTCGCCTTGGCAAGAAATACTATGATGAGATGATGTTACAGGAGAAGAAAAAGGAAGCAAGCGAGATGATTCTTTTGCATGAGAAGTCAGAAGCAGGACATGTGGAATTATATCAGGCTGGAAAGAAATGGGGCATAAAAGTGGATGGCAGAGTTGTCGTGCCACCCCTTTATCGCAGCATAGCGCAACCTGTTGGTGCCTATTGTGCCTTTGAAGAGATTCCAAGATATTGGGGTATTATGACCTTAAAAGGCAAGGTGATAGTTGATGCCAAATATGAGAAGGTCGAGATTCATGATGGGGGGATCGCCGTGGTAACTGATATCACGGGGAAAACACAGACCATCTATCTGAAATGATCTATTATAGGGGCGTCAGTCTGAGAATATTAACAAAAAAGAGTGTGTCATGAATTTATGATACACTCTTTTTTTTATTCTGTTTAATTACATCTTCTTTATCCGTTTGCGATATTTCCGAAGAAATCGAATGAGGCATCCCAATCCTTCCAGACTGGCTCTCTGCCCAATTCCTTCAATCTCGCATTGATTACCTTGGCGGTACGCTCATCGCTTACGGTAAACTGCTCCAATGCCTGAGGATAGGTATGATAACCACCAGGATTTACCTTTGATTCTGCCGACATGGTGGTGACACCCAGTGTTGCCATGTTGTCACGGATGTAGGCTGGCTCACGGGTAGAGTAGGAGATATCTACATCGTGGTCGAAGATACGCATGGCGAAAGTTGCCTGTGCCAACTGCTTATCGGTCATGAAGCAGTTTGGCTGGAAACCTTCGTTCTGTGCAGGGCGCATACGAGGGAAGTTCACGCTGTACTTGGTCTTCCAGTAATGCTTCTGCAGGTAGCGTAGGTGATGAGCCATCATCACTACATCCGTGCGCCATTCCTTCTCCAAGCCGATGAGCACACCCATACCGATGGAATGGACACCTGCCATACCCATGCGGTCGAAACCATCGCAGCGCCACTCAAACTTGCTCTTCATGCCACGTGGGTGGTAGAGTTTGTAGTGCTCGTGGTTGTAGGTCTCCTGGAAACAGATGACGCCGTTCATACCATGGTCGGCGAGGGTCTTGTAATCCTCTGTAGAGAGCGGCATCACCTCTATCTTCACGTTAGAGAAATACTTCTTGGCGATGTCGATTGCCTTGGCAAGATAAGGGGTGCCAGCCTTGGCTGGGTTCTCGCCCGTAACGAGAAGGATGTTCTCGAATGGAGCCAGCTGCTTGATGGCTTTATACTCGTTCTCAATCTGCTCTGGGGTGAGGATGGTACGAGCCATCGGATTCTCACGATGGAAACCGCAATACACGCAGGAGTTAGAGCATGAATTGGTGATGTAGAGAGGAATGAACATCGACATGGTCTTGCCGAAGCGCTCCTCGGTATATTTGCGGGAAAGACGCGCCATTACCTCCAAGTATGGCTCGGCTGCAGGTGAAATCAGCGCCATGAAGTCGTTCACATCGCAATGGTCTTTGGCAAGGGCACGACGCACATCATTATCGGTCATTCGAGCAATGCGCTCCGTGGTCTCCTCCCAACTGATATTCTTTAATTCGTCTGAAAACATTTTCTTACTTTTTAAACTTTCTCAAATCGTGTGTCAACTTGGCTGCACAGAAGTTTGGACCACACATGGTGCAGTACTCACCGTCTGTATGACCTGCCTCCTCGAAATACTTCAAGGCAAGCTCTGGGTCGAGAGAGAGGTGGAACTGGTCTCTCCAGCGGAACTCGAAACGTGCCTTGGAGAGGGCGTTGTCGCGGATGGTTGCACCTGGATGACCCTTTGCCAAATCGGCTGCATGAGCGGCAATCTTATAGGTTACCACACCTGTGCGCACATCTTCCTTGTTAGGCAAGGCGAGGTGCTCCTTAGGTGTTACATAGCAGAGCATGGCGGTGCCGAGCCATGCTATCTGGGCGCCACCGATGGCTGATGTGATGTGGTCGTAACCTGGAGCGATATCGGTAACCAATGGGCCGAGGGTGTAGAATGGTGCCTCGTGACAGTGGTCGAGCTGGCGCTCCATGTTCTCCTTGATCTTCTGCAATGGCACGTGACCAGGACCCTCGATGAATGCCTGCACGTTCTTGTCCCAGGCACGGGTAACAAGCTCGCCCATGGTATCCAACTCGGCAAACTGGGCTGCATCGTTGGCATCGGCTATACAGCCTGGGCGCAGACCATCGCCCAAAGAAAGGGCTACGTCGTACTGTGCCACGATGTCGCAGATATCGTCGAAGTGCTCATAGAGGAAACTTTCCTGGTCGTGATAGAGACACCACTTGCTCATGATACTACCGCCACGGCTCACGATTCCGCAGAGACGGCTATCGGCGAGATGCACGTTGTGACGACGGATGCCGGCATGGATGGTGAAGTAGTCAACACCCTGCTCGCACTGCTCGATGAGGGTATCACGGAATACCTCCCAGTTCAAATCCTCTACCTTGCCGTTTACCTTCTCCAAAGCCTGGTAGATAGGCACGGTTCCTACTGGCACAGGGCAGTTGCGTACAATCCATTCACGGGTTTCGTGGATGTTGTCACCGGTAGAGAGGTCCATCAAGGTATCGCCTCCCCACTTGCAAGACCATACAGCCTTATCCACCTCTTCCTCGATGCTGGAGGTAGTGGCAGAATTACCGATGTTGGTATTGATCTTCACGAGGAAGTTGCGGCCGATGATCATCGGTTCGCTCTCCGGGTGGTTGATGTTGGCAGGAAGAACGGCACGTCCGCGTGCAATCTCATCACGTACATACTCAGGAGTGATATGGGTATCGATGCCCAACTCCTGGCAGTTCACGTTCTCGCGGATAGCCACATACTCCATCTCTGGAGTGATGATGCCCGCCTTGGCATAAGCCATCTGGGTGATGTGCTTGCCAGCCTGTGCACGGCGAGGCAACTGGATGTGCTCGAAGCGGAGGTGGTCGAGGCTATGGTCAGCAAGGCGCTGCTTGCCATACTCGCTGGTAACCTCCTTGAGCTGCTCGGTATCGTTGCGGTCGAGAATCCACTGCTCGCGCATTCTTGGCAAGCCTTTCTTCAAATCTACCTGATAGTTAGGGTCGCTGTAAGGACCGCTGGTATCGTAGATGTAAACCGGAGCGTTTGGCTCTGTATGTGGAATGCCGCGCTCATCCTTCACAACAGTAGGAGTGAGGTTAACCTTGGTCATTCCAACCTTGATCTGTGGGAAGAGTTTTCCCTGCATATACGCCTTTTCTCTCTGGGCGTAAGCTTTCTTATCGTTTGGCATAATTTTTTAAAGGTAAAAAGGTAAAAGGGTAAAAAGGTAAAAAGAACATTCTGCTTCTTTGCCTTCATCCTTCATGCCTTTGTATTATCTATATTATAATTAGTTGTTGAGGAATGCGGTGAGAGGAGAACTTGCCTCAGCACAATCGCTGATGGCTCCGAGACCTGCCTCGTAAGCACGGCGACCGCATACTACTGCTTCCTTGAATGCCTTAGCCATCTCTACAGGATCACCGGCAACGGCGATAGCGGTGTTAACCAGACAAGCGCTGGCACCCATCTCCATGGCTTCGGCAGCGTGACTAGGTGCACCGATACCTGCATCTACTACAACTGGAACAGTAGCCTGCTCGATGATGATCTGCAGGAAGTCCTTCATTCTCAATCCCTTGTTAGTACCGATAGGTGCAGCAAGTGGCATCACGGTAGCAGCACCAGCCTCTTCGAGGTGCTTGCAGAGGGTAGGGTCTGCCTGGCAATATGGCAATACCACGAAACCGAGTTTTACCAGTTTCTCGGTAGCCTTCAGCGTCTCGACAGAGTCTGGAAGAAGATAGCGAGGGTCTGGGTGGATTTCGAGCTTGAGCCAGTTGGTTCCGAAAGCTTCGCGAGCCATCTGTGCTGCGAAGACAGCCTCCTCGGCGTTGCGCACGCCACTGGTGTTAGGAAGGAGCTGGATATTTGGGTTCTGCACAATATGAGAGAGCAGGTCGTCCTGCTTGTCTTCGAGTTCGATACGTTTCATAGCAACAGTAACCATTTCTGTTTCTGATGCTTTGATGGCTTCAGCCATGAGGGCATTGTTGTTAAACTTTCCTGTGCCCAAGAAGAGGCGTGAGTTAAACTCTCTGCCTGCGATTACTAATTTTTCCATTGTTTTATTATAGAGTTGTTATTTTTGTTTTCATTTCTGTAGGAAAAGTACTTTTGGGTGATTCTTTTCCGCAGTATTCTGGGACCGTTATCCTCCGCAGAACGCTTTTACGATAACGATGTCTGCTCCTTCTGCGATGATTGTGTTTTCCCATTCATCACGAGGCACCATTTCGTTACTGATAGCTACTGCAACTCCTGTAGCTGGCAAATTGAGTTCCTGGGCTAACTCCCTGATGGTTTTAGCCTGTGTCTCGGTCTCTTTGTTGTTGATAGTTACTTTCATATTCTGTTCGTTTTATATGATGAATAATCCGTTTGTTTACGCTTTTCTATCGCCCGAAAGCGATGATAAGCAAATATGTAATCAAACACGGTGAACTTCCAGATGAAAGCCTTAAGAGAAAGAATAAAGCGCTATCAAATATCCCTGCGACAGCATTACCTGCATCAGGTTCTATGGGTATCATCTCAGCCGAATCTTTCAGCACCCCGTGATAATCGCTTGCAAAAGTAATGATAATATCGGAAAAGCAATAGAATTTCAAAAATATTTATGCTAAATTAACGCAGAATGCACCTTTCGCTTTACTGGTGTTTCTTTCTGCAATCCGGGCATTCGCCTTTGATGACAAAGGAAATAGAGTGGGGATAAAAGCCTTCGGGCAGCTCGAAACTTGGAATATGGATATCCTCCATACAGAAGGAACGCTGGCAAGATTCGCAGTAGAAATGAATATGCCCGTCGTGATGATCGCAAGCCCCTTTTTCTTCGCAGAGTTCGTAGCAGAGTACGCCTCGCCCATCTTCGAAGGCATGTACCACATCATGTTCCAGAAAGAGGGTAAGGGTACGGAAGATGCTCGACTTGTCCATCGAAACCATCTTTCGTTCCAGATTGCTCAGACTCTGCGGGTTCTGTTCGCCCATCAGGGTCTTCATTACGAGTATGCGGTTGGCGGTTGGCCGAATGCCTTTCGATTCCAGCCTGCTGATCATATCTTGTGAGTTCATCGTTTCTTCTTTTTAAAATCTTTACTAACCGGTTGCAAAGATACAAAAAAAGCGTGTAAGTATGGTAACTTACACGCTTTTTCTTTATTTAAACGTAATTACTTTTTGCTTTCAATCTAGTTTATGCCGCAGCATGAAGGGATTGGACCCCTTATACGCAAGCACAACCACGGCTTCTGTTCAAAGCCTCACCATACATTTCCATTGCGGTCATGTAATTTGCAAGAATAGCCTTCAAGGCCTTCTTGATGTTTGCATACATTGTTTTCATAATCGTTATCCTTTTTAAAAAAATTAATACTTGGCATTTCTGCCATTTTCTTTTTCCTTTTGTTCATGAACGATGGTCAATTTTACTTGCCCATCTCCATGTTGTTGTTTACATTTACAGCCTTGGCAATCATAGCTGCCACAACTGTAAGAATCATTACTGTCGTCATCATAATTTGTTTCCTTTCTTTCTTTGTGGAGCCTCCATGT
>ENA-ORIC01003624-ORIC01003624.1-human-gut-metagenome-genome-assembly--contig:-NODE-3624-length-10485-cov-4.252210_pt1 | contig 10485 bp, 14 predicted proteins | sample MGYA00243023_ERZ508732 | MGnify/ENA primary metagenome ERZ508732 (study PRJEB26277, sample SAMN04329767) | human gut metagenome | biome: human-associated habitat | host: Homo sapiens | place: USA...
TAAATCTGACATCATAACTTTTCCGCATTTTGCACATTTTCTCATTGTTTACCACCTCCAAATGTATAAATTAAATTTCGATTTCATGATATCATTTCTAATACAGATTTTACCGTATTTTTCAGATTCAGTCCGTCTTTTAATCCCAACCGATAGAAAAACTCTTCTGTATCTGCTCCACTGCTGAAAATTGCATTACAGTATTCCGTAATCACTTCTTCCTGTTCTGGGGATAACGTTTCCAGTAATTTCTGGTATTTCTTATCAATCTCACTTACTGGCTCTTTATCCTGCTTTAACTTCCATTCTGAATATGCTTTCCCCATATGCTCTGTAATTGTCAGATTCACAAATTCCTGCACTTCCTCTGGTATGTTACTCGTAGATTCCTGTTTATCTTTCTTTTTATCATTTGATTTTTCAAGTGTCGTGTCATCAATATAACGAATGATTTCTCGAATATTTGACTTCATCGACTGCAGATATTCTTTCATCAGCACAGCTACTTTTCTAGCATCCGATTTTTCGGTTTCTTTTTCCAGCATATAAAACTCTTCCAGTTCTTTCAGAATATCCATCCCTGCTTTCATCTGAAATTCCACCTCAAGCAAATCATCCATCACTTTATATAATTCTTCCATTGTTTATTTCTGCCTTTCCATATAGCACCACTATATTTTCCACAATCATCCAAAAATAAATTCCTGTAATCCACATTTCACAACTTCAATTACTGCAACTATCCCCATACCGATATGTGGGAGTAGAACAAACACTACTGTCGTAAGAATCGCTGATTTCATTGTCCAGTCCGTGCTGATTCCAAACCCAATACTCAAGACTTCTGTCACAACAGAGATTCCAGCTATCAGATAGCAGAATCCAGCAGATAATCCAACCAGGAACACCAGCACAATATTCACCGCTGCAAGTACCAGCCAAACAGGAGCTGCAATAATTCGAAATGGCAGTTTTATCATAAATCTCAACATAATTCTTCCTCCTACTTTGTGCCCAGTGGGCACAAGGTTATTTTACCATATCTACTGGATATGACTATCTCTTTTTAAACTTCGTGCCCAGTGGGCACAAAGTTCTTACCCGGCAGGAATATCTTTGCCCCAGTACATGTCATGTCGAACTTCAGCATCATAAAACTGATTGATCGTTGCAGGAGCGTTATACAATACCGTCAGCATATACTGCCGGATATTCTTCACTTTGCTTGTACTCCTGTCAAGACTGAAAAACACATACTGGATGTGTTCATACCCGACTTTGAGCAAACGGCTCTTGACCACTTGTGTAGGCACAGCTTCCCCATTAATCTGTTGATATGTCTTTGTCGAACATATTGCATCCAGCATCAGCTCTACCAGCTCTTCTACTCGTCCAGTTCCATAGCTCTGACAAAGGATCTCATATTCGATATTGTCATGAATTAACTGTCGATACTCATTTCTCTCCTGTATCCTATCTTTCCCTTTCTCTTGTTCAGATAGATATTGATAAGATTCATTCTTACTAAATTCAGTATTATTATATTCAGTATTATTACAGTTTGTTTTTGAAACTTCTTGAAGTTTGTTTTCTAAACTTCTTGAAGTTTGTTTTTCAAACTCCTTGAAGTTTGTTTTTGAAACTTCTTGAAGTTTATTTTTCAAACTTCCTGAAGTTTGTTTTTCAAACTTCTGTGTATTTACGGGCTTTTCCGGCTCTTTTTCCGCATATTCTTCTATTTCTGTCTCTGTATTTTCTTTTCTCTCTGCTACATTTTCCGGTGTTTCTTCCGAATCAAAGATTGCTGGCTCATCTGGATATTCTGTCAGGCTGAAATTTTTCACGTAAATAACATTTGTTTTTCCAAGTCCGATTCGCCTCTTCTCAATCAATCCAATCCCTTTTTCCTGATCCAGCTCTTTTAGACAATTCACAGCCTTATTCCTGCCACAGTTAAGCATTTCCATAATCTCTTCCACCGAAAAGAAAATATATGCCCTGTCCTCTTCGTCAAACCACCGGTTCTTGATGGACAGTGACATCCGGTCTAACATCAGTCCGTACAGCACCTTTGCTTCACAGGAGAGATTTTTAAAATATTCACTTGTAAACAGCAGTTTGGGAATACGATAAAAACTGTACATATCGCATTCCATTCCTTGAAAATAATGGAATGTTGCTCTTATACTCATGACACATCCCTCCCTTCGTACTTATCAATGATTCTGATTGCTCCATTCCTCCAAAAGCTGACATATAACAGTCCGTATCTTCTGTTCATCATATTCTGGTGGAAAATACTTCTTAATTTCATCCTGATTTAATGTTACCGTTGTTTTCTTTTTACGCTCTCCTATAATCAGGAGCCGCACAATCTCTTTTGTCAGCGTTTTTTCTTCTCGATGTTGCCTTATTTTTTTTGCCTGTTCCAGGCTTGGATATTTTCCGGTACTCTCATGCACTTTTTCCACCATCTCCTGTTCTGGAACCGCAAGGTAGGAAAGCTCTACACCTACCTGCAATCCGATCACATCACGATCTACTGCGTTTAATAGGTCATTCATCAGATAAGTAAGCCGGATATAGCGATACACCTGCCTTGCACTGTCATTTGCGTTCTTTCCAATGTCTTTCGCACTGATACCGCCTGATGTTCCCTGATGATTCATTGCTTCCATCTTCATACGGTAAGCAAATGCCTTTTCACTTGGGAGTATATTAGGTCTCTGCAGATTGCTGTCTACCATCGCACGGACAGCTGTATCTTGATCCATATTTCTGATAATAACCGGAACCTCTTTAAGACCAGCAAGTTGTGCCGCATGTCTCCTTCTGTGACCGGCGATGATTTCATATTCACCATCACCCAGCGGTCGTACCAGTAATGCTGTAAGAATTCCCTCTTCTTTCACACTTTCCACCAGTTCCGCCATTGCCTCATCATCATTTACTTGAAATGGATGGTTCTCGAAAGAATGTAAATGCTCAAGTGAAACCTGCTGGATATCGTTCGTTTCTTCTCCTCCTCCAAGTAATTCATCATAAGATGTCAGTTTTATCTTCGATGCACTTCTACCTTTCATCCAAAAGCACCTCCTGTGTCATCTGCCAATATGCAGCCGCTACTTTTCCTTTTGGATCATGCTCAAATATGCTGATTCCTTCCGCACTGATCTCAGCTGCTCGTACTGAAAATGGAATACTCTGTGGAAAAATCTTGATCTGGTTTCCATATGTATCAAAAATCAGATCAGATATATCTCTTGCATAGTTCGTTCTATTATCCACCATTGTGATCAATATACCTCCAATTTTCAGTTGTTTGTTAAGCTGTCTTCGCACCTTTCCTATCGTCCGTATCAGCTGTTCTAGACCCTTTACAGGAAGATAAGCCGCCTGGACAGGTATAATAACTGCATCGACACTGGCAAGTGCATTGATCGTCAGCATTCCAAGTGATGGCATACAGTCAATCAATATATAGTCGTATTCTTCTCTCATTCTTTCTATATATTGTTTTAAGACAAGTTCCCTACTCATAATATTTACAAGTGAAACTTCCATTCCAGAGAGTTCGATGTTTGCCGGAATCAAATCAATTCCTTCCTGGTGATGCAAAATTCCCAGTGTATTTTCAAATGGTTCATCTTCTACAATCTTTGTCAGAATAGTAGCCAGTGTGATTGGTAATTCATCTGGGTTATGATACCCAAGGCTTGCTGTCATACTTCCCTGCGGATCATTGTCAATCACAAGCACTTTCTTCCCTGCTTTTGCAAGTCCGACTGCCAGATTCACACAACTTGTTGTCTTGCCAACTCCACCTTTTTGTGAACACAATGCCAGCACTTTACATTCCTTCATTACTTTCTCTTCCATCCTTTTTATCCTCCCATAAATAACTTGAACCTTTCAGCATCCATAATGCTGCTTCCAAAAATGCAAGATACCGTTCTGTCATACTATCAAGAACCGGTTCTGAAATAACTGGTTTTTCAGACTTCAAATCTTTTGCCACATCTTCCAAAACCAAACTCATTTCCCTCATTTCTGACCGGATAATCTCAATCGTTTCTTTCTTTCCAACAACACATACATGATTGTAAATGCATGACCGAACGATATAATCCTGCTTTTTCATTCCACTTACTTTTACTCGCTCTTCAATCGTTGCTTTTTCATAAGAATTCACCCGAAAAGAAATGGTCGTTGTGTTGTGTTTTCCATGTCTGTCACCAGCCATCGCTTATTCCTCCTCTTCCTCATGTTTCTTATCCAGCAAACCTGCTAATTTACTCTGCGTAGACGGATACAGATGCGAATATGTATTCAACGTTGTTTCCACCTTTTCATGTCCAAGGCGTTCTGCAATCTCCAATGGAGCCACCCCCATATCAACCAGCATACTGGCATGGGAATGGCGGAGATCATGAAGTCGTATCCGCTTTACACCAGACCGCTCAATTCCGGTAGCCATACAATGTTCCATATGCGATTTGGTAAACCGAAAAAGTCTTTCCTTTTTCATAATTCCGTACAAATGACTGCAATACTCCCGGAATTCCTCTGCAAGAAAATCTGGCATTGTAATCACACGGATACTCTTCGGAGTTTTCGGCTGCGTGATCATATCCTTTCCTTTCAATCTCTGATAAGATTTATTGATTGATATGGTTTTCTCTTCGAGATTGATGTCATTATAAGTAAGGGCAAGCAATTCACCGATACGCATTCCGGTCCAGTACAGCAAAAGAAACGCCATTCTTGTCTCCGGCTTATCACTTACTGTTTCCAGAAAAGCATTGAACTCTTCCTGCATCCAGAAGTCCTTCGGTTCTCCTTTACTCTTGCCAATCGCTCCTGCCTTCCTGCAGGGATTATCCTGCAGGTTATAATACCGCATTGCATAATTGAAGATTGCAGTCAGCTGGCAGTTCACTGTTTTCAGATAAGTAGGAGAATATCCTTTTCCATTCTTATCCTTATACGTCAGCAACTCATTCTGCCATGCACGGACGTCTGCCACCGTAATTTCACTGAGAATCTTCTTTTCAAAATAAGGCTTGATTTTCAGGTCAATAATATATCGCTTCGTGTACATAGTGTTTTCTCTGAGACGGACATCCATATCTTTGTAATAAATCTCCAGAAAATTTCCAAATTCAATATCCACACCCTGGCTCTGCTGTTGCAGGAAATCTCTTTCCCATTCCTTAGCTTCACCCTTGGTCCTGAATCCTCTTTTCTGTTTTCTTTTCCGATTTCCCTGCCAGTCTTTGTAATAGACCTGTACTTTCCAGTTTTTTCCTTCTTTGTAAACCCCCATTACTAATCCTCGACTTTCATGCCATAAATCTTTTCTGCCAGGAATTTCGTAGAGATTTTTCCAGCTACTACAATATAGCCTTTTGCCTTCAATTCTTTGTTGTATTCTCGCATCAGACTATATGCATAAGTTTTTGAAACTCCAAGAATTGCACACACATCATCCACATCCATATACATTTTTTCCTGCATCATACTCATACCGCTTTATCCTCCTTCAAATACTGCTCAACATGTTCCAGACCATAGATCTTGTCCTCTACATAGCGGGTTGGCACCCGACCGAGAATCACATAATAGTTCTTGCTTGCCAGATCGGCATTCATTCTTTCCACCACCCGGTAAGCAAACGAAACTGATAATCCAAAGAGTTCTGCAATGTCTTCCACTGATAAATACATTTTTCTCTTACGCATGAAACCATTCCTTTCCCTCTTCCTGTGGAATCTCACAAGTATCTTCCACTCCGTAGAAACGCTTCACAAAATACTTTGTCGGAACTTTTCCTCTAAGCGTCAGGTAGCCCTGTTCTTCCAGTTCCTTGTTCAGATTTCCGATGATCTCATAAGCCGATGTCTGTTTTACTTCCAGAAGTTCACATATATCGGCTGCCTTTAAAAATAATTTGTTCTGCATAATCAGTACCTCCTGTGTTTTGAATATTTATCTCTTCATATACTCTGTACTGGCAGATGCAAAATCGGACATCATTTTCCGAAATTTATCAAATTTTCTTGTTTTTTAATTCTCCATCAGTGTGATTACTGTGTCATGGAGTTTAAGCTCATCGAAAGTAAAGAACCTTTCTGTGGTATCTGTTTTCTAAATGCAGGCAACAAAAAAACAGTCTGCCTTGACGAAAATCACTTCAATCAAAACAAACTGTTCTTCATATTTACTCTAATTTTATTTTATGAGAATAACCGATTTCACGAAATTTGCAGGTGAATCTGGAATATAAACAAGAGAAAAAAATAATTTTTAAACTCCATTTGCACTCCATTTGGTCTTTTCGACACCCCGCAAAGCCTTTATTTATGGGCTTTTCCGCGATTTTTCAAGCTACTCAAACTCAATCGTTCCCGGTGGCTTACTTGTCAAATCATAGAATACTCGATTGACTCCCTTAACCTCATTGATAATTCGGTTCATAACTTTATTAAGGACTTCGTATGGTAACTCAGCGGATTCTGCAGTCATGAAGTCGATGGTCTTTACGGCGCGGAGTGCTACTGCGTAGTCGTAGGTTCTCTCATCGCCCATTACGCCAACAGAGCGCATGTTTGTGAGGGCTGCGAAGTACTGGTTGATTTCCTGGTCGAGGCCGGCGTTTGCGATTTCTTCGCGGTAGATGGCATCGGCATCCTGGACGATGCGTACTTTTTCAGCGGTTACTTCGCCAATGATTCGGATTCCGAGTCCTGGGCCTGGGAATGGCTGACGGAATACTAACTTTTCAGGGATTCCGAGTTCGAGTCCGGCCTTTCTTACTTCGTCTTTGAAGAGGTCACGAAGTGGCTCGATGATTTCTTTGAAGTCAACGTAGTCTGGGAGTCCTCCTACGTTGTGGTGGGACTTGATGACTGCGGATTCTCCGCCAAGACCGCTCTCTACAACGTCTGGGTAAATGGTTCCCTGTGCGAGGAAGTCAACTGCACCAATCTTCTTGGCTTCTTCTTCGAAGATACGGATGAATTCTTCACCGATGATCTTACGTTTTGCTTCTGGTTCTGTAACGCCTTGACACGTATGAAGTTCAAGTCAAACTGGCCTTCTGGACCGAATACACTTTCTACTTCGTCACCTTCGTCTTTACGGAGAAGGCCGTGGTCTACGAATACACAGGTTAACTGCTTTCCGATGGCTCTTGATAATAAGCCGGCTGCTACGGAGGAATCTACTCCACCAGATAAGGCAAGTAATACTCGTCCATCACCAACTTTTTCACGAATTTCTTTTACAGTGTTCTCTACAAAGGCATCCATCTTCCAGTCGCCTGCACATCCACATACGCCTAATACGAAGTTAGATAACATCTTTGTTCCTTCTACTGTATGAAGAACTTCTGGATGATACTGGATAGCATATAAACTTTTTTTTGCATTCTCTGCGGCTGCTACCGGACAGTCTGCTGTGTGTGCGCTGATTTCAAATCCTGGTGCTACTTTGGAAATGTAGTCAAAGTGACTCATCCAGCAAATAGTTTTCTCGGATACGTCTGCAAAGATTTTAGAATCTTTTTTATCTACTAATACTTCTGTTTTTCCGTACTCACGTACTGGAGCTGCCTCGACCTTACCACCAAGGATATGCATCATAAGCTGTGCGCCGTAGCATAAACCAAGAACAGGGATTCCCAGTTCAAAAAGTTCTTTTGTATAGGTTGGGGAATCTGCTTCGTAGCAGCTGTTTGGTCCACCTGTTAAGATGATTCCCTTTGGGTTCATTGCTTTGATTGTTTCAATGTTTGTTTTATAAGAATAAATCTCACAGTATACGTTACATTCGCGAACGCGGCGTGCAACAAGCAGATTATACTGTCCACCGAAATCTATTACTATAACGGTTTCTCTTTTCAAAGATGTTCCTCCTGTCTTTTATCATTCTGTACTTTATTCTATAACATTTTCCGTTTGCTTTCTACCCCTAATAGAAAAAAATTTTTTCTTTTGCTCAGATAATAGAAGTCCACCGAGTACTAACAGGATTCCCAAGCCGGATAAAAATGTTATTTTTTCATGTAGAATAATGACGGATGTTACCGCTGTTACTACCGGAGCGAGGTAGATATATACGCTTGTTTTGATTGCTCCAAGTATTCTTACTGCCATGTTCCATGTGACAAAGCAGATAGCGGATGCTCCAAGTCCCAAATAGAAAATGTTGAATAGATATGCCGGTGTGGCGAAACGGGTCAGATTCCATTTAAAATCAAATATAAATAATGCCGGGATCATGAATAGTATTCCATAGAAAAAGGTTCTTCTTGTTGCCTGAACTACAGAATAACCAAAGCTTCCTATTTTTTTGGAAAGTACGGAATAAAATGACCAGATTATGGCTCCACCAACAGAAAGAAGGTCGCCAATCGGATTTAGGTGCATCGTTGTTCCGCTAAAACTGATCAGGGAAATTCCAATGAGGGCAATCACACACCCCATGAAAAATGCTGGTCGAAGTTTTCCTTCTTCTTTTAAGAAAATGCGTGCTGTTATTGCCGTAAACACTGGCGCAATCGAAACGATAACGCCAACATTTGATGCCTGTGAATAGGTCAGTGCGATATTTTCCATTAAATAGTACAAGGTCATTCCGGTAAGCCCTGCTGCTGCAAATGTCAGTTCCTGCTTCCAGCTTTTAAATGGCAGGCGGTGCGGATTCATAATCCACAGTAAAATAAATCCCATGACAAAACGGAAAAACAAAATCTCTACTGGCTGAAATGCCTGAAGCAAGATTTTTGTAGAAATGAACGTTGTTCCCCAGATAAAAATCGTAAAAATGGCAAGAGCATGACCAAATGCTTTTTTATTTTCCATATTTTCCTCCTCTTTAGTTTTTATAATCTTCTCTCATTTTAAATACACTCTCACCATTGTATCTCAAACTTGCAAAAAAGTCATGGGCGAAAAAATATTTTTATTTTGTGTTGACATTTTCTCGTCCTACATGTATTATTGTATTAATCACTTAGTACAATAATACAGGATTTTATTGTAAGGAATTTATTACATTTTCCTGCAAAATAGAATTGTATCAGATGTGAGATGACGCGCAGCTTGCAGCAAAAATGCCGAGGCATTCTTGAATGTAAGTGTTGATAACTTAAAGGAGGTGTTATAAATGTCTTGGAATCTTGACTCCAGCCGTCCAATTTACGCTCAGATTATCGAGAAAGTATCGCTGGATATTGTATCAGGCAAATATCAGCCAGGCGACAAACTTCCTTCGGTCAGAGATTTAGCTGCTCAGGCGGGGGTAAATCCCAACACAATGCAGAAAGCTCTTTCCGAATTAGAAAGAGAGAACCTGGTTCATTCCGCAAGAACAAGCGGGCGATTTATTACAGAGGACAAAGCTATGATTGAAAAAATGAGAGAGGAACTGGCATCCACACAAATCAAAGAATTTCTTAATAAAATGTCACAGATGGGATTTGATTACGAAAAGACAATCACTTTACTTGAAAAACTCGGAAAGGAGAATCAAAAATGAGTACGATTCTGGAATGTAAAAATCTATCCAAAAAATATGGCCGCAAACAGGCACTCGACAATATTACTCTTTCCTTAGAATCCGGTAAAATTATCGGTCTTCTCGGGCCAAATGGCAGTGGAAAGACTACTTTAATCAAGTTAATCAACGGATTACTTGCTCCAACAGGCGGAAAACTTTTTATCAATGGAAATACCCCTGGAGTCGAATCAAAAAAAATCGTCTCCTATCTCCCGGAGCGTACCTACTTAGATGAAACACAGAAAGTTTCAGAAGCAATTACATTATTTGAGGACTTTTATGAAGACTTCGACAGAAGCCGGGCAATTTCCATGTTAGAAAAGTTAAACATTGATTCAAATGCCCGAATCAAAACCCTTTCAAAAGGAACAAAAGAAAAAGTACAGCTAATCCTTGTCATGAGCCGCCGCGCTAAACTTTACTGTCTCGACGAGTCGATTGCCGGAGTGGACCCTGCTGCAAGAGATTACATTTTAAGTACGATTATCAACAATTACGAACCCGATTCCACCATCCTCATCTCCACGCATCTTATTTCTGACGTGGAAAATATTTTGGATGAAGTTGTTTTTATCAAAAACGGACATATCGTCCTGAAAAATGATGTGGAAGATATTCGTTTTAATCAGGGAAAATCAGTGGATGTATTATTCCGGGAGGTATTCAAATGTTAGGAAAATTATTTAAATATGAATGGCGTTCTATTTCAAAGCTTCTATTGCCAATTCATGGATTCGTGTTATTATTTGCCCTCTTATCACGCTTTTATTTTACAATAAGCGGAGGAACAGATGCTTTATTAAACACCGATTCCACTATCATAGGCACATTGACAATGCTTCTTATTTTAGCTCTAGTCATTGTCATTTGAAGTATTGCTATCTTAACTTATATATATAGCGGCTATCATTTTTATAAAAATGT
>ENA-ORIC01003626-ORIC01003626.1-human-gut-metagenome-genome-assembly--contig:-NODE-3626-length-10478-cov-2.834247_pt1 | contig 10478 bp, 7 predicted proteins | sample MGYA00243023_ERZ508732 | MGnify/ENA primary metagenome ERZ508732 (study PRJEB26277, sample SAMN04329767) | human gut metagenome | biome: human-associated habitat | host: Homo sapiens | place: USA...
GGGGGGGGGGGGGGGGGGTTCCCCCCGGCCCCCCCCCCCCCGCCCCCCGGGGGGGGGCGGGGGGTGGGTCCCCCCCGCCCCCCCCCGCGGCCGGTGGGAGCAACGCTACTTCACGACCAAAATGTCGCAGTCCGTATTGCGCAGCAGGAACGTTGAAATCGAGCCCAGTAGCGCGTACTTAATTGAGGACAGGCCGCGGGCGCCGCAGAGCACCAGATCGGGCTTGACCACGTCGAGCATCTCATCCTTGAGCGTCTCACGAATGCGGCCGGTACGAATCATGACCTCGACCTCGGGAATGTCGGGATTGGCCTTGGCCTCCTCGAGTTGCTTGGCGATGGAGTTGTTAAAGGCCTCCTCCAAGCCGTTGACCAGGTCGACCGGATAGGAACCGGCGCTCTCGAGCGCAGTGGAGTCGATGACGTGGCCGATGATCAGCTTAGCGCCGTTGTTCGCGGCGACCTTGATGGCGCGTGCGAGCACAAAATCCTGCTGCTCAGTACCGTCGAGTGAAACAAATACCTTGGTATAGCCCTCGTTCATGGTTTCCTCCTTGGTCTATCGCACGGGCGTGGGGCTCGTGCGTCGGGCGGGCGCGGGCGCGTTGGCCGCCGGACACTTTATCTTGTTGCAGTTATACCCAAGGATTTCGGTTTGACCGCTCGCAATTCTGTGAACGGGCGAGTTTTTTGGTAAGGGTAGGCGCAGGTGCGCCGCCAACGGTTGATAATGGGACATCGCCCGCACCGTCCGCAGAACAATATCGGCGGGTGTCTAACGAGGGGGTCCCTTTGGATATCATCGAGCTTCTAAAATCTGCCTTCATGGGCCTGGTCGAGGGCATCACCGAATGGCTGCCTGTTTCGTCGACCGGTCACATGATCTTGGTGGACGAGTTCGTCAAGATGAACGTGAGCGAGACGTTCTGGAATATGTTCCTGGTCGTGATTCAGCTCGGCGCCATTCTGGCTGTCTGCGTCCTGTTCTTCCATGAGCTCAACCCGTTCTCGCCCAGCAAGGGCAAGGAGGGCCGTCGCGACACCTGGGTGCTGTGGGGCAAGATTGTGCTCGGCTGCATTCCCGCCGCGGCGATCGGTCTGCCGCTCAACGACTGGATGGAGGAGCATTTCTACAATGCTCCCGTCGTGGCGCTGGCGCTCATTGTGTACGGCGTGCTGTTTATCGTGATTGAGAACTGGCGCGCGAACAAGCGCGAGGAAATGGCCGTTGCCGGTTCGTTTGGTTCGCGTGCTGCGGTGGCGGGCGGACGTCCCGCCGGTGCGCACTTTGCGGCGCCCGCCGCGGCTACCGCTGAGGATGAGGACGATGACGAGAATTTGGACTTTGGCTCCATCGCCACGCTCGAGGACCTGAGTTGGAAGACTGCGCTGGGTATCGGCTGCTTCCAGGTGCTTTCGCTGGTGCCTGGTACGTCTCGTTCCGGTTCTACCATCATCGGTGGCCTGCTTTTGGGCTGCACGCGTTCGGTGGCGTCCAAGTTTACGTTCTTCCTGGCCATCCCTGTCATGTTTGGCGCGAGTGCGCTCAAACTGGTCAAGTACTTCATCAAGGGCGGTACGTTCGGCGCCAACGAGGTCGCAATCTTGGGCGTGGGCTGTGTTGTGGCCTTTGTGGTTTCGCTCATCGCCATCAAGTGGCTCATGGGTTTCGTCCGCCGTCACGACTTTAAGTGCTTCGGTGTTTACCGCATCATCCTGGGCATCGTGGTGCTCGCGTACTTCTTTGTCCTGGAGCCGATGCTCGGCCTGTAACTTGGTTGACGCTGCGTGGCGGCCAGAGCGACAACTTGTCATTCAAAGAGGGCGGCATGACCAAAAGGTCTATGCCACCCTCTTTTCATGTCAATTTGTTCGCTCTGGCCGCCGCTCGCTGGCTGCTGCCATGACATCGGCGGTTTCGTGATTGTCAATAGATTGGTGCAGACTAACCTGACCCCATTGCACCAAATTCGCTGGGGTGGGCCTGACGGCGGCGCACGGAGTCGCGGTGTGATTTGCGTCGGTGTCCGCGCGGCTCGGTATACTGGTACGGCTCAAACTATGGCGCTGCCCGCAGGCGCGCCGTCCGTCAGATGAGGAGTCGCCCATGACCCAGCCCCTGCCCTGGGAAAAGAACACTGCGGTACCCGTGCCGCCCGCGCCGGAACCCGTGCCGCTCGATGCGTACACCGCCCCCGCCGCGCCGGAACCCGAGCTCGTTCCGCTCGACATCTACGACGCCCCGGCTCCGGCGCCCAAACCCGCCAAGCCGCTCGTCGACATCGACAGCCTTAATCCCGCTCAGCGCGAGGCGGTCCTGACCACCGAGGGCCCGCTGCTGGTGCTCGCCGGTGCTGGCTCGGGCAAGACCCGCGTCTTGACCTTCCGCATCGCACATATGCTCGGCGACCTGGGCGTTAAGCCCTGGCAGATCCTTGCCATCACGTTTACCAACAAGGCCGCGGCCGAGATGCGTGAGCGTCTGGCGGCACTCATTCCCAGCGGCACCCGCGGCATGTGGGTGTGCACCTTCCATGCCATGTGCGTGCGTATGCTGCGCGAGGACGCCGACCTGCTGGGATACACCGGGCAGTTCACCATCTACGATGACGATGACTCAAAGCGCATGGTGCGCGACATTATGCAGGCGCTCGGCATTGAGCAAAAGCAGTTCCCCATCAACATGATCCGCAGCAAGATCAGCTCGGCCAAAAACGCCATGATCGGCCCCGAGGACATGCTCAAATCCGCCGACAGCCCCAACGACAAAAAGGCCGCGCAGGTCTACCTGGAGCTGGAACGCCGCCTGCGTGCCGCCAACGCGATGGACTTCGACGACCTGCTCGTGCGCACGCTCGAGCTGCTGCGCACCCGCCCCGAGGTGCTCGACAAGTATCAGGAGCGCTTCCGCTACATTAGCGTCGACGAGTACCAGGACACCAACCACGTCCAGTACGAGATCGCCAACCTGCTGGCCGCCAAGTACCAAAACCTCATGGTTGTGGGCGACGACGACCAGTCCATTTATAGCTGGCGTGGCGCCGACATCACCAATATCCTGGACTTTGAGAAGGACTTTAAAGACTGCAAGACCGTCAAGCTGGAGCAGAACTACCGCTCCACGGGTCATATCCTGAGCGCCGCCAACGCCGTGGTGCGCCACAACTCGCAGCGCAAGGACAAACGCCTGTTTACGGCCGAGGGCGACGGCGAGAAGATCCAGGCCTTCCAGGCAAGCGATGAGCGCGACGAGGGCCGCTGGATTGCCGGCGAGATCGAAAAGCTGCACTCCAAGGGCACGAGTTACGACGACATCGCCGTGTTCTACCGCACCAACGCCCAGTCGCGCATTCTCGAAGATATGTTCCTGCGCGCGGGCGTGCCCTACAAGATCGTGGGCGGCACGCGATTCTTCGACCGTGCCGAGATCCGCGACGTTATGGCATATCTCAAGATGATCGTGAACCCGGCCGACGAGATGAGCGTCAAGCGCGTCATCAACACGCCGCGCCGCGGCATCGGCTCCACCTCGATCCAAAAGATTGAGCAGCTGGCGCGCGACAACCGTTGCTCGTTCTTCCAGGCCTGCGAGATCGCGTGCGCCGAGACGGGCATGTTTAGTGCCAAGGTGCGCAACGGCCTGTCGAGCTTTGTATCGCTGGTGCGCGAGGGCCGCCGCATGGACGGAGAGCTCAAGGACGTCGTCGAGATGATTGTCGACAAGACGGGCCTGCTGCAGGCCTTCCGCGCCGAGGGCACCATGGAGTCCGAGAGCCGCGCCGAGAACATTCAGGAATTCCTGGGCGTTGCAGCCGAATTTGAGGAGACGCACGAGGATATCGAGGGTACGCTCGAGAGCTTGGAAGAGCTGCGTGCAGCCGGTGTTGCCGACGTGCCTGCCGAGCCCGAGTCCGTCGTGGTGAGTGCGCCCGCGCCCGAGCCGGGACCGTCCGCACTGGCATCCTCGTTTGAGGCACTCGTCGGCGCGCGCGATGCCGCAGGTTCCAATCCGCTCGATAGCCTAGCCGCCCCGGCGCTCTCGCCGCAGGATGCCCTGGCCGCCGCCATCGCGGGTAACGCCTATGCCGCGCCGACGGAGATGCCGGCGGGCGCCGTGCATGCCGACGAGATCGAGCGCACCTACGGTCCGCTCACCTGTAAGGCGCTGCCCGCTCTCATGGAGTGGCTGGCCCTGCGCTCCGACTTGGATTCTTTGGCAGGCGAGACGCATGCCATCACCATGATGACCATCCACTCCGCCAAGGGCCTGGAGTTCCCGGCGGTGTTCGTGGCCGGTATGGAGGAGGGCATCTTCCCGCACGTGCACGATTTTGGCGGCAGCGATGATCCGGGCAAGCTCGAGGAGGAGCGTCGCCTGGCCTACGTTGCCATCACGCGTGCTCGCAAGCGCCTGTTCTTGACCTATGCGGCAACGCGTCGCACCTACGGCTCGACCTCTGCCAATCCGCGCTCGCGCTTCCTCAACGAGATTCCGTTTGAGGATATCGAGTTTAGCGGTATCGGTTCTGCCGGTTTTGAGGGCACGGGCTGGGAGAAGCGCGGCGACCGACACGGCACCTTTGGATCGGGCATGGGCTCGGACATGTATGGCGGCAAGGTGTTCGGTTCGCATACGCGCTCGACCGGCGGTTCCGGTTCGCGCGGCGGATCGAGCTTTGACGACTTCTTTGGCGGCAGCAGTTACGGGACCGAGCGCCATCGTGGGGTCTCGCCAGACGCCGGCCGTGTTGCCTCGACCTTTGGTTCGGGCGCGCCGCGAGCCAAAAAGCCGTCGTCCAAGGTGTCCCCGACGGTGGAGCGCAAGGTCGATCGCGCTAGCGCGTCGCAGGACTTTGCCGCAGGCGATACCGTGAGCCACAAGACCTTTGGCACAGGTACCGTGATCTCGGTTGTCGGAGACATGATCGAGGTTCAATTCGAAAAGACCGGCCAGACCAAAAAGCTTATGAAGGGTTTTGCACCGATTGTTAAGCTGAATGCCTAACTGCGAGGTTGACCGGGCGTGCCGGGGGCTTTGGTCGCCTGCTCGGACAGTCCTGCTCGCACGGAGAGCACATTAAGTGCTCTCCGGCTCGTGCGGAACTCGCGATCGACCAAAGCCCCCGGCGCGCCCTCTTCCTTGTGGCGTTTTGGCCTGCAGCTTGCGAACGTTGCTTTGCCCGTTCGCTTTTTGATCTGGAGAGCCGGGTGGGCTGATAGATAGATACGAGTAGGGGCTCTCCCGTACATGGACGGGAGAGCCCCTTGTTGCGTTTGGGCTGTTGGTGCGACCTAGAGGTGCGAGATGATCAGTTCCATCTTGCCTTCAAGTTCAATCTGGTCCACGGTGCTCGGAGCCAGTAGGTGGCTTCCCTTGTGGACGGGGTCGCCGCAGATGGTGCCTTCGCCGTCGATGACCGACAGGCACATGAAAGGCCAACGCTGGTCGAGGGTCTTGCTGCCGTCGACGCGCACGCGATCGACGGTGTAGCAGGGGTTGGACTCGAGCTCGGTTACGCCGTCCACCTCGGGCGCGGTTATCGTGCCGTCGGTCGGAGCCTGGGCATCAAAGTCGATGCAGTCGAGGCTCTGCTCAATGTGCAGTGGGCGCAGCTTGCCGTCGGTGCCGGGACGGTCGTAGTCGTACAGGCGATACGTCACGTCGCTCGACTGCTGCGTCTCCAAAATGAGCGTGCCGGTCTTGATGGCGTGCACGGTACCGGAATCAATCTGGAAAAAGTCGCCCTTGTGGATCGGTACTACGTTGAGCATGTCGTCCCAGCGGCCGTCCTCGATCATCTGCGCGGCCTCGGCGCGGTCATGCGCGCGCTGGCCGACGATGATTGTGGCGCCGGGCTCGCAGTCCAGCACATACCAGCACTCGGTTTTGCCCAGGCTGCCGTTCTCGTGCTTGGCGGCGTACTCGTCGTTGGGATGAATCTGGATCGAAAGGTCGTCCTTGGCGTCCAGAATCTTAATGAGCAGCGGGAACTCCTTGCCCTCGCAGTTGCCAAAGAGCTCGTGGTGCTCGGCCCACAGCCACGAAAGCGTGTGGCCGGCGTACGGACCCTCGGCAATCTGGCAATCGCCGTTGGGGTGCGCCGAGATGGCCCAGCACTCACCGATGGGACCCTCGGGAATGTCATAGCCAAAGACGGTCTCCAGCTGGCGGCCGCCCCAAATCTTCTCGTGGAAGATCGGCGTGAGTTTAATCAAATCGGACATGTGCATACCCCCATCAGGTTGTGCAGGAACCTCGCGAAAAACGGCTCAAAGCGAGCGCCTGCCGGATTACAAACTTAAGCCAACGTTACGTTGTGCAGCTCAAAGCGGTCGCCCACGTTGCGCGAAATCGAGTACTCAAACGCGGCGCCGCTGTCCAAAAAGCCAATCTGGTTGAGCTCGAGCAGGGGAGAGCCGGGCTTGGTGTTCAGGCGCTTGGCCTCTTCCTCGGTTGCCGCCACGGCACGAATGGTGCGGTGGAAGCTCGAGATCTTAAGCCCGCATTGCTCGCGGATATAGCTGTAGACCGACGCGTACAGGTCCTTTTTCTTCAGGCCCGGGATCAGCTCGAGCGGCATATAGGTGTACTCGATAACGATGGGCAGGCCATCGACCTCGCGTACGCGCACGATGTGATAGGCAAAGTCGTCTTCGGCCATTCCCAGCTGGGAGGCAACCTCTGCCGGCGGATTGACGATCGAGAAATCGTAGACCACCGAGGCAACCTTCTCACCGCGATGCTCGTAGGTAAAGCCCTGCGCGCGGTCGTTTCTGCCTTGGAAAAACGCTTTGCCGGGAAGCCCCGCGGTGTCCTTGACGTAGGTGCCCGATCCGCGACGGCTCGTGACCAAGCCTTCCTCGGTAATTTGCTCAATTGCTCGTTTGACGGTAATCTTGGAAACGCCATACAGCTCGCAGAACTCAACGACAGTGGGTAGCTTGTCGCCGGGCTTAAGGGCTCCATCCTCGATACTGCGACGAATATCCGCAGCTATTGACTCATATTTGGGAATCATGGAACCCCCTTTCTAACATGAATGCCTGTAAAAGAAAGTATACCTACTATAAAAGCATCTATATGGCTTTAATCAAAGAAGTTCGAGAAAGAAAAACAAAAAAGACGCTTTACATAAAAAATTAGAGCGCTATAGTTATAGATAACAAGCGAGATGCATGAGCATCGCCTGTACCGCTTGGAGACGGATTTGTTTTGGTGGGTCGGATATCCGGATAACCGGTGCGCGCCCGCGCCGGATTACCCGCCAAAGCAAACCCGCCTCCAATCGGAGGCTCAAAGACACGAAAGCGAGGACTTCGATGGCACAGTATCAGCTGCCCAGCGACTTTTTCTTTGGCGCGGCCATGTCCGGTCCGCAGACCGAGGGCCAGTGGAACCAGGGCGGCAAGCTCGAGAACCTGTGGGACACCTGGTCCATGCAGGATCTGGGCTCGTTCTATAACCGCGTGGGTTCCTATGCCGGTAACGACTTTATGGCCAAGTACAAGGACGACCTTCGCATCATGAAGGACCTGGGCCTGGATACCTATCGCACCTCCATCCAGTGGAGCCGCCTGCTCGATGCCGACGGCAACCTCAACGAGGAGGGTGCTGCGTGGTACCACGAGCTGTTCCGCGCTTCCCGCGAGGCAGGCCTGGAGCCGTTCGTCAACCTTTACCACTTCGATATGCCCACCTATCTCTTTGACCGTGGCGGTTGGGAGAGCCGCGAGGTCGTCGAGGCCTACGCGCATTACGCCGACGTCGCCTTCCGCGAGTTCGGTCAAGAGATCAAGTACTGGTTTACCTTTAACGAGCCCATCGTCGAGCCCGAGCAGCGCTACCAGGAGGGCGTGTGGTTCCCGCAGCTCCACGACTTCAACCGTGCTCGCACCGTGCAGTACCACATTTCGCTGGCGCACGCGCTGGCTGTTGCCAACTATCGCAAGGCCTATGACAAGGGCGCCGTTCGCGCCGATGCCAAGATCGGCATGATCAACTGCTTCACCCCGGTCTACACCAAGGAGAACCCCAGCGAGGCAGACCTCGAGGCCGTGCGTATGACCAGCGGCATCAACAATCGCTGGTGGCTCGACCTTATCACCAAGGGCGAGCTTCCCGCCGACGTGCTCGACAGCCTGGCCGAGGGCGGCGTCAAGCTTCCGTTCCGCGCCGGTGACCAGGAGATCCTCAAGCAGGGCGTCGTTGACTGGCTTGGCTGCAACTACTACCATCCCACGCGCGTCCAGGCGCCGGCGAGCAAGATCGACCAGTACGGTCTGCCGCACTTTGCCGACGAGTACGTGTGGCCCGATGCCGTCATGAACAAGAGCCGCGGCTGGGAGATTTACCCGAAGGGCCTCTACGACTTTGGCATGGACTGCGCCAAGAACTATCCCGATCTTGAGTGGTTCGTCTCCGAGAACGGCATCGGCATCATGGACGAGTACAAGAATCGTGACGCCGAGGGAACCATTCAGGACGACTATCGCGTCGACTTTGTGCGCCAGCACCTTGAGTGGGTCGCCAAGGCCATTGACGAAGGGGCCAAGTGCCGCGGCTACCACTACTGGGCCGTCATTGACAACTGGTCCTGGGCAAATGCCTTCAAGAACCGTTATGGCTTTGTCGAGGTCGACCTCATGGACGGCTATCAGCGCCGTCTTAAGAAATCGGCAGCTTGGCTCAAGCAGGTCGCCACGACCCACGTGGTGGATTAGCGATCGGGCGCTCAGCCCCAAAACGGGCGCTCAGCCCCTGCGCAAACGCGCAATAACATTGGCACATCTGGTGGCAGAGGGCGACAGACCACCGTGCGCATAGGAAAAGGCCGGATTTGAAAGTTAGGAGCAATCATGGCCAGTGACAACGGAAAGAGCTTCCTCGACAAATTTGCCGAGGTCTCTGCGAAGGTGGGAAACCAGGTTCATCTGCGTTCCCTGCGCGATGCCTTCGCGACCATCACGCCGCTCTATATCCTTGCGGGTATCGCGGTTCTTATCAACAACGTCGTGTTCCCTCTGTTCCCGCTCGATGCGGCGGGCCTCGCCAACCTCCAGACCTGGGGCTCGGCAATCACCCTGGGCACCCTTAACGTGTCCGCCATTATCCTGGCCGGTCTGATTGGCTACAGCCTCGCCAAGAACGAGCGTTTCGATAACCCGCTTGCCTGCGTGGTTGTCGCTATCTCTGCCTTCGTCATCATGATGCCGCAGCAGATCACCGCCACCCTTGCCGCCACGAGCCCGCTTCTCACCGACAAGATCACCTCCGCCGAGGTCACCGGTGCCCTTTCGACCGCCAACACCGGTACCAACGGCCTGTTCTCGGCCATCATCATCGCCCTGCTCTCCACGACGCTCTTCATCAAGATTTCGGGCGTCGAGAAGCTCAAGGTCAAGCTGGGCGAGGGCGTACCTCCTGCGGTCTCCAACTCCTTCAACGTCATGATCCCAATGCTGCTCAACCTCTCGATCTTCGCTATCGCCTCGGCCCTGCTCGCCGTCTGCGCCGGCACCGACCTGTGCACCATCATCTCCACCTGCATCTCCAACCCGCTCAAGAGCATCATGAACGCCGGTCCGTGGGCTGTCATCCTCATATACACCATCGCCAACCTGCTGTTCTGCGTTGGTAATCACCAATCCACCAACACGGGCGCTACCGTCGAGCCGATCCTGACCATGCTCATTGTCGACAACATGGCTACCTTTGCCGCCGGCGGTACCATCCAGCCCGATCACTACATGAACATGCAGATCGTCAACAGCTTCGCCCTCATCGGCGGCTCGGGCTGCACCCTCATGCTGCTGCTCGACACCTTCCTGTTCTCCAAGAACAAGGCCTCCAAGACCGTTGCCAAGATGGCCATTCTGCCTGGCCTGTTCAACATCAACGAGCCGGTCATCTACGGTTACCCCATCGTGTACAACCTGCCGCTCATGATTCCGTTCGTGCTTCTTCCCGACCTGTTCATCGGTGTCACCTATGGCCTGACCTGCGCTGGCATCATCAGCCCCTGCATCGCTCAGGTGCCTTGGACCATGCCGCCCGTCATCAACGCCCTGCTTGCTACGGGCTTTGACTGGCGCGCCGGCGTGTGGCAGGCTCTGGAGCTGGTCATCGGCATGGCTGTCTACCTGCCCTTTATGAGGATCTCCGAGAAGGCCATCGCCAAGCAGGAGGCCCTCGCCGAGCAGAACGCCTAGCGTTTGTCCATTCCACCCTTGCGGGTACCGATGCTTGGTACCGGTACCCGTATCTCCTTTTTTGCCTAAACGTGCAAAACAGGGGAAAGATAACCACAAGGATTTATCCAGTTTGTCGTCTGCGCGCCGCGCAGTTATAAGGAGGAAACCATGAAGAAGATCATGCTTTGCTGCAATGCCGGCATGTCCACGAGTCTGCTGGTCCAGAAGATGCAGTCCGAGGTCGCGAGCCGTGGTCTGGACATCGAGGTCGAAGCCCGTCCTATGAAT